>ERZ780052.472-NODE-472-length-15164-cov-2.557019_pt1 | contig 15164 bp, 13 predicted proteins | sample MGYA00511845_ERZ780052 | MGnify/ENA primary metagenome ERZ780052 (study PRJEB29588, sample SAMEA1970897) | human gut metagenome | biome: human gut; feature: human-associated habitat; material: faeces | place: Denmark | collected 2008/2010 ...
TCTTGAATTATTATCAGGACTCCATCCTGCAAAGAATCATTTCGGATGTAGAACTGCAATACGCCGACATGGATGATGTCAACAAACAGCTTACCAAGTCGTTCAGAAAACTAAAAAAATTGATTCCTGACATGAAAATGCCCTATGTCTATTCTCAGATTGGAGCATTGAATCAAAGCATCATTGTCGTTGACAGTTCCATCGGCATATTTCTTGACAAATATCTTGGAGCCGATTATCCTCTCTACAGAAAATTTTATACACAAGAACAGAGAAAATACATGTCTCGCGAATATATTGTGTCTGATTGCATGAGTTTTTATCTTTTAAGTCTTTATCCATATAAATTACTTAAAGACAATTCAATAAAAAGCCGGGAAATTCACACATCAAAAATAATGTGGGCGGTTAATACGGCTGTTGGAAGAAAAGTATTTGACACAAAATATGTCAATAAGATTGAGAAATACATGAGTTCACATAAGAGTTTGACACTTGACGAGTTATTGAAATCAGACGATATACTGATGTGATTAACCCATGTATACATGGTAAAATGAAATTTTGATACAACACCGGCTTTATTGTGATTTCATCGGACTCACGTAATCTACAGATACACATAATTCATATAACTCACGTAATTTTAGTAGAACAAAATAGAATTTACGTATAACGTCAAGTCGCTGAGAATCGTGCAAAAGCGAACAGACATCAGCCGGATACGTATAAACGAATTTCTGACACGCCAGCATAATACATCGTACATCAGCATATTGCATGTCTGATGACTACAAAAATAAATATGTATATTACAAAAAAGCCTTTTTCGTGTGACGGAAAAGGCTTTTTGAGAGTGCAATAAAGGCTATATGGGAGCATCAAAAAGCCTTTCCGGTAGCATCATTTTGCGTACGGAGCAAAGAGAACAGCACACGATGTTTCTGAAAAAGAGCAAAACACAGGATTTTCAGACAAAAAACATGATAGAGAGTACGTACTATTACAAAACAAGGAGGAGATAAAAATATCGGGTGAAAAGCCTTTAATCCGCCAATAGAATCATTTTATCCATAAAACGGCACAGTCGGATGCAACGAAAGGCAGCTTTTAAATAAAATGATAAATTCTACTTTGCTGAAATTTTTTGTCAATATTTTTTACTTCACGGTAAGCCGTAATGCCAGAGGATTTTCATTGCATAACCGCATCAAGTATTGCCGGATATTATGTCGTTGCATTATATTTTCCATCGTATGCCGTGGCACCAATGTCACCGGAATACATGCTATCTGCTTCTTGTCACCGCCAAGTGAGAATGCGTATCGGCTAAACACTGTATGCACTTAACGGAACAATATAAGCCTGACGCGTTACATCCAGTCAGGAGGAATATAACATTATCTTTATCAATAAACGTTTATGTATATTTGGCTACAGGTGAACTTAGTGCTATTACGGCATAAAACATATGTAAGACCATATAGTTGCATAACCTAAATCTCATTGCGAACCCACATATGTATAGCATGACAATATACCAAAAACGCTTTAAACGGAAGCATAATTGTACTTTATCCGTATTTAGTACCGCCCTCCGGCAGACTATTTCATGCCATTATCTGAGCTGTTACGTATTATATAAAGAAATGGATTGTAACAAGATGAGGGCAAAAATGAGGCAGAGAAACTAAGCCTGATGCCATATTCGGATTTAAGCGAATCTGATTTTCGTGATTCTTTGTGGGACATGAAAGTCCTATCAAAGATTTATTGTGGTGTATCAGAAGATTACGAAACGAAAAGAGTTTTATAATTAGTATAAAGACAGGTTTTCCACTTTTAGTAAGGCACTTGTAAACCACATGTCATACAGAAATGTATGTAAATCATTTGACATATGACGGTTTATAATTAAAGAGGGTGTATCGCTCATTTGGACACACCCTCTTTGCTTGCTATTCTATATCCACATGCTGTGGCAAATGGAATTCGTAAGACTTGTCGAACACTTGTTCCACTTTATTTATCTCAAGGAATGTTGTACCGCCATTCTCACCAAAACTTCCACTCAAATATGCTATTTTGTCATCCAAATTGATATAACCTTTCTGGCGTAACATTCTGAGTGCGGCGATGAACATATATTCCGGAGAATTATGTTTTTTCTGATATATAGGCGTGACTCCGAAGCTAAGATTAAGCCATCTCTGTGTTTTTTCCTTATAACATATTGCCAAGATTGGTGTCGGACCACGGAATGCGGCAAGATGACGTGCTGTCTCGCCGGACTCACTGTCAGTAATAATTCCAGCCACACCGAGTTTGCGGGTTGCGTCGATGGCTGAGTGCGCGAGAAATTCCCGTTGAGTGCACTTATCGTTCATCGGCACCTCGAATGCCTCTATGTTTGCTCTGTCACGCTCAGCCTGCTCGGCTATTGCCGCCATCGTCTTCACAGCTTCCAACGGATATTTGCCGTTTGCCGTTTCTCCGCTAAGCATCAGCGCGTCGGTATTCGAATATATGGCATTTGCGATGTCCGTCACCTCGGCACGTGTAGGCCGTGGATTGTTAATCATCGTATGAAGCATCTGAGTCGCTACAATCACCGGCTTTTTCTTAACCACACATTTATTTATTATCTGTCGCTGTATTCCGGGAATCCTCTCAAGAGGAACCTCGATTCCAAGATCGCCACGTGCTATCATGACACCATAAGAGACATCGATAATATCATCTATATTGTCAACACCCTCCTGGTTCTCTATCTTCGAAATAATCTTTATATCACTTCCGTGCTCATCCAGAATTTTCTGTATGGCAAGAACGTCATCGGCAGATCTTACAAAGGAATGAGCGATAAAGTCAATATCAAGTTCTATAGCAAGCAATATGTTGTTATAGTCACGTTCTGTTATTGCGGGAAGATTTATGTGTTCTCCCGGCACGTTCACACTCTTGTGCGCACCGAGCACTCCGTCATTCTGCACTTGAGCCACAAGCATAGGTCCCGTGTTTTCAATGACCTTCATGTCGATTTCACCGTCGTCAAACAAGATGTCGTCACCGACTTTTATATCTCTTGTGAAATCCTGATAACTTACATTTATAATGTCGTGCGTGGTGTCCATAGCCGGACGTCCGAAAATCTTCACGACGTCCCCGGTTTTATAATGTATAGGATCCTTTACGTCTGTAGTACGGACTTCCGGACCTTTTGTATCTATCATCAAAGCTATATGAGACGATACAGCACGCACATTCCGCACAATTTCCCTTATTCCGTCCGGTGTGGCATGAGCTGTATTCATTCTTACCACATTCATTCCGGCAAAAAACAACTTACGTATAAAATCCTGAGAGCAACGCCTGTCACTTATAGAGGCGACGATTTTTGTCTGTTTCATAACATCTGATTTATTTTATATCATACATAATGACATGCAAAGTTAAGAAAAAGAAAGTAAAAGACTGTCTTTTAACAAGAAAATAATCACGCATTATGAACAATGTCCGCAACGTACATATAAATGTCTGAAAAACAAGATGTTGATTATTGTGACAATGCGATTTAATCCAAAAAAAAACACCAATATATTTGTTCAACGCAAAAAAACTCGTATCTTTGCATTTCGAAAGAAAGAAACAAAAAAATTCACATAAATAAACACAAATGACAAAAGCAGATATAATCAATAAGATTGCCACCAGCACCGGTATTCCCAAAAAGGATGTAGCTGTAGTAGTTGAAAGCTTTATGGAGACTATAAAAAACAGTCTTCTCGAAAAAAAGGAAAATGTTTATCTGCGCGGCTTCGGTAGTTTTGTTATCAAACATAGGGCAGCCAAGACGGCAAGAAACATATTGAAAAAGACAACAATGATTATTGAAGCACACGACCTGCCAAGTTTCAAACCAGCAAAATGCTTTGTTGACAAAATGAAGGGTTGAAACGCATAAAGTCCATTTGATGTAACATCATTACAATAAATAATAAATAAAAATTAAAGCTATGCCAAACGGAAAGAAGAAAAAGGGACACAAGATGGCCACGCATAAGCGTAAAAAAAGATTAAGAAAGAACAGACATAAGAGCAAATAAAAACAGTTCAGAACAATTGCTCTTATTAATTTGTTCAAGATGAGGGCGCGTCAATGCATCCGCTCAGGATTTTTGACACGCCCTTTTGTATTATACTACATTTTTGTTGTTTTGCGAAATACAATTTATAAGTTAGGTATAAAGAAGAAATGACAAGCGAACTTGTAATTGACGTCCAGCAGAAAGAAATATCCATAGCTTTACTCGAGGATAAACGACTCGTAGAATATCAGAACGAACCACGTTCCGTCTCTTACGCTGTCGGCAACATCTACATCGCGGAAGTGAAGAAACTGATGCCTGGACTGAATGCCAGCTTTGTAGATGTTGGTTTTGAACGCGATGCATTTCTCCATTATCTTGATATAGGCAGTCAGTTTCACTCATACGAAAAATATCTCAAACAGGTACAAAGCGACAGAAAGAAATTATATCCATTCAGTAAGGCAACAAGACTTCCGGACCTGAAAAAGGACGGAAGCATACAAAACACTCTCCGCAAGGGGCAGGAAGTTTTAGTTCAAATCGTAAAAGAACCTATTTCAACCAAAGGACCGCGCCTGACTGGAGAAATAAGTTTTGCCGGAAGATTTCTTGTACTTATACCATTTGGCGACAAAGTGTCTGTCTCAGCAAAAATAAAAAGCGGAGAAGAACGAGCGCGTCTCAAACAACTCATCAACAGCATAAAACCCAAAAACTGTGGCGTGATAGTACGGACAGTTGCTGAAGGAAAGCGTGTAGCAGAACTGGATGCGGAACTGAAAATCCTGACTAAAAGATGGGAAGACGCCATCATTAAAATACAGAAGACGCAGAAACGTCCCCAACTTGTATTTGAAGAAACAGGCAGAGCCGTTGCTCTTCTACGTGATTTATTCAATCCTACATACGAGAATATTTACGTAAATGATGAGGCGGTATTCCACGAAGTAAAGGATTATGTTTCACTCATAGCACCCGAGAAAGCAAAAATAGTAAAGCTGTATACAGGCAATGTACCTATTTTTGACAACTTCAATATCACAAAACAGATAAAGTCAAGCTTTGGCAAGACCGTCAACTATAAACATGGAGCATATCTCATTATAGAGCATACTGAAGCTTTGCATGTTGTGGATGTGAACAGCGGCAATCGCTCACATTCTGACAATGGTCAGGAGGCAAACGCTTTAGACGTCAATCTCGGTGCGGCGGACGAACTGGCAAGACAGCTTAGACTGAGGGATATGGGTGGAATAATCGTTGTCGACTTCATAGACATGAACCTCGCAGAAGACAGACAACTACTGTATGAGCGCATGTGTAAGAACATGCAGAAGGACAGGGCGAAACACAACATTCTGCCTCTAAGCAAATTCGGTCTGATGCAGATAACACGCCAGAGAGTGCGTCCTGCAATGGATGTAAACGTAGAGGAGACCTGCCCCACATGCTTTGGAAAGGGAAAAATAAAATCAAGTATTTTATTCACCGACCAGCTTGAAAGCAAAATTGACAGCCTTGTAAACAAGATTGGGGTGAAAACATTCTATCTGCATGTACATCCTTACGTTGCCGCATACATAAACCAAGGAGTATTCTCCATGAAACGTAAATGGCAATTGAAATACGGACTTGGTGTGCATGTGATACCATCACAAAAGCTTTCATTCCTCCAATACGAGTTCTATGATAACAAAAAACAGTACATAGACATGAAGGAGGAGATAGAGACTAAGTAAAGAATGACATTCTGAAACAAAAAAACAAACGGCCGCCTCTGCTTTAATAAAATAAACAGAGACGGTCATTTGCTTTATTATAGACGAAGCAATTTATATCATGATATTCTTATCCTCCATATTCTCTCACCATATCAAGAAAGTAACGATGCACACGATTGTCTTCAGTTAACTCAGGATGAAAAGACGTGACAAGCTGGTTCTCCTGTCTTGCCGCGACAATCCGACCGTCGCGCTCTGCCATGACGCGCGCGTTTCCATATACTCTCTTTATGTACGGAGCACGGATGAATACCATTGGAAAATCCTCTCCCACATCTTTCATACTACTTTTTACGTAGAAACTTCCAAGTTGTCTGCCATATGCGTTGCGGCAGACTTCTATCGACATGGTGGAAAGTCCCATTGATGAATTGCCGTTTTCCACTTGTTCTGCAAGCAATATGAGTCCGGCACATGTTCCCATAACAGGCAAACCTGAGATTATGGCGTTCCTTATAGGAACAGACAATCCAAGTTCATTAAGCAATTTTGCCTGGACCGTACTTTCTCCTCCAGGAATGATAAGTCCGTCTTTTGGCTGGTTCCAATCAGACAACTTTCTTATTTCAAACACATCACATCCAAGTCCACGCATCATTCGCTCGTGCTCTATGAATGCTCCCTGTAGTGCCAATATCGCTATTCTCATATTAGTTATTTTCCGCGCTCCGCCATCAGTAAGTTTATTTCATCCTCGTTTATACCGACCATCGCCTCGCCCAAATCCTCGGAAAGCTCTGCGAGAATTTCCGGATTATCATAATTGGTAACTGCCTTTACTATTGCAGAAGCGCGCTTTGAAGGATTTCCACTCTTGAATATACCAGAGCCGACAAACACTCCTTCCGCTCCCAACTGCATCATCAGCGATGCATCCGCAGGTGTTGCGATTCCTCCTGCAGCAAAATTAACTACAGGTAACTTACCATTATCATGGACATAACGCACAAGTTCGTAAGCCACCTGAAGCTGTTTAGCAGACTCAAACAATTCGTCATCACGCATAGATACAAGTGTGCGTATTTCCTTCTGAATAAGTCTCATATGTCTTACAGCCTGCACCACATCACCCGTTCCGGGTTCTCCCTTTGTCCTTATCATCGTTGCTCCCTCAGAAATACGACGCAAAGCCTCGCCTAAATTTTTCGCTCCACACACAAACGGAACATCAAACTTGTTTTTATCTATATGATATAAATCATCCGCCGGCGACAGAACCTCGCTTTCATCTATATAGTCAATCTCCAGAGCCTGCAGTATCTGTGCCTCTGCAAAATGTCCTATACGACACTTTGCCATAACAGGAATGGATACGGCATTCTGTATTTGCTTGATGAGTTTAGGGTCACTCATACGTGAAACTCCGCCTGCAGCGCGTATGTCTGCGGGAATACGCTCAAGTGCCATTACCGCGCAGGCACCTGCTTCCTCTGCTATTCTTGCCTGTTCCGGTGTTGTAACATCCATTATCACCCCACCCTTCAACATTTGAGCGAGATTTCTGTTCAAACTTTGTCTTTCGTTATTCATAACTTGTTTTATTCTGTTTGGTTCTTCTATATTCACTTGGAGCAGTTCCGGTCATCTTTCTGAAGAATTTTGAAAAATGAGCCTGCGAGCTGAAACTGAACCCATATGCTATCTCCTGCACAGTTTTGTCGGATGACGACAACAACAGTTCCGCTTCATGACACAGATAATCATCTATGATGGTCTTCGGTGCTTTGCCTGCTATGCGCTTAGTGACCTGAGCCAGATAACGGCTGCTCACGTTCAGACTGTCCGCATAAAAGCGCACATCCCTGTTTGACTTGAAATGTTCCGCCACTTCATTCACAAACTCATTATAAAGCTCGCTCGCCCGCCCTATCAAATCCGTATGCGTCAGAAAAGACTGATTCACATAATTATATGCCTTTGTCACGGCGTCATACAAATCATTACCTTTGCAATAGAAAGTTGCAATTGCAGACGAAAGATTACTGCTCATTCCATGACGCTCATACGAATTGTACATATCCGGAGTTGACACATATTTGCAAGAATGCTCCCCTCGTCTGACAAGAATATCCATGGAGTACTCCGCCATTGACGTTCCCTGCTGAAGCAACACTGCCTGGCAACCATAATTCAATATGTCACATGCGGCGTCAAACATATCCGAAGCCGAGGAAAGCTTCCTTCCTGTTATATATTCGGCACTTTTCTTCTTTATCGTAACAAGTGTGCATAATGGCAACAGGTTCTCTTTAATACAATCAACCGTATCGTCTGACATCAGTACATCACCGCAACTTGAGATAATGACCGGATCATAGATAACATACCGTGGTCTGTATTTTCTCAACGACCACGTTATACTCTGCACTGCGGCTGCACTGCGTATCATTCCAATCTTTACCGCCTGCGGCTGAACATCATTGACAATTGCCTCTATCTGTCCGGAAATCACTTCAGGAGGAATGTTATAGAAATCCTGTATGCCGATTGTGTTCTGCACTGTTATGGAAGTAATTACGGAAACGGCATACCCTCCCAAAGCCGATATAGTCTGTATATCTGCCTGCACACCGGCTCCGCTTGTACTGTCAGAACCGGTTATCGTGAGAACTGTATTTCTGCGATTATCCTCCACTCTCTTAAATATTTGTTTGCCTGCAAAGGAAAATAAAAAAATAGACATACAGAAATTTTGTTCTCGTTTTGACAAGGAAAACGAGCGTTTGTATAAAGGTTTACATACAGCCGTGTTATTATTGCATATGCTGTATGATTTATATAAGAAGAGCGGAGGTTGCTATCAGGATTTCAAGGCAAGCTTACTTTTGGTTTAACTCATCTTTCCCCAGACAAATCAACAACTTCAGTAATAATGCAATATTTACGAGTTTCCTCTCACATTAATGTAGACAGATGCGCCTCATGGGACACAAACAGCATACAATGCTTCATGAATATAAAACCATTCCGATTATAATAAAAGTTGGCAGATAAAGATAAGTGCCGTCCACGTGTTGAAGAACGGCACTTTATATGATTCTGTGCGAGTCTGTAACATTCCTGTTACAATAGTCAAAGAGACTTAATCAGTTCTATAAGACGCTTGGCATGCTCCACCGACACTTTGTTTTGCTGTTCTATAAGTTCCGGAGTTATTCGGTTGGCATAGCTTACGCCTCCGGTATAAACATATCCGGCAAACTCCATCTGACAAAGATTGCATGTCGCCTTGAAGCATGGAAGGAAATCATCTATTGTATACCCCATCGCCCCATCATGGCTGTACATTGATGCCGGTGCGCCTGTCGTAAACGAAAGAACAAGTTTTTTACCTTTCAATTTATCTCCGTTACTGCCATGTGAGAATCCGTGTTTGAAGGTCTCCTCCATCCAACGTTCCAGAATTGACGGAGCCGAGTACCAGAATACGGGAAATTCAAGTACGATTATATCAGCCTTAACCAGCCTCTGCTGTTCAGCCTCCACATTTATCTTGTAATCAGGATAAAGACTGTCAAGCCTCACAATCTCCGCCTCCGGCAATTCCTTGTGTACGGTGTCAAGAATTGTCTTGTTTGCCACTGAAGCCGAGAGGTCGGTGTGACCACTAATGATAAGTACATTTTTCATATCATTTATTTTTAATGTTCTGTTTTTAAATTTGCTGTCATATTCATGCAAATATCATGCCACAACATAGCCCATCCGGCATCGTATATAAGATAAGACTTATAACTAACTTAGCATCATATCATCACCGGCATCGTTCCTCCGATTCTGGGCATGCAGACTATTGAACGACCTTATACCGTATTCTGAAACCGTGTGTCTGTTCGTCCCAATTTGTGCCGAGAAGTTCAAAACGTCCTATCTGAGCAGTTGAGCGCACATGTTTGCCTATACACGGACAAACGTCATAATCGCCTATATAAACCAGACGTATTGTTTCGGAAGTATCATCAGGAAGATTTGTCAGCTCCACATCGTCCGGAATGTCCTGCCGTGTGACGTACTTGTATCTCACAGGCAAGTCTTCTCCTATAAGCTCATTCATACGTCTTTCTATCTCCTTCTCATCTTTCCTTGAAGGCTTTCGCTCCAATATATAGGTTATTTTGCTCTTCTTACGTTCCACATGAGCATTTGTAGACCGTTTGCATCCGAACATTCTTATCATGGTCTGGTTCAACAGATGCTCTGCTGTATGCGCGGGTGCGAACTCATCCTTGTTATGCTCATTCAATATAAAATCAGAGTCAGTTTCCATCAGATTACAAATTTATAGATGTTTACGCCATACGCACGTATAGCGTCCGTAATATTGCGATTAGCAGAAAAATCAAGAACGCGTTCTCTTTCTGTAAGCATCTCTGTTGCATGAAACGTTTTCTCAGGGATGCCGAGAAACCCGAAAGCATGCTCCGGTACGCTTACACACACGCTGACATCCTCATCAGAGAAATTCGAAACAATGAACAGAACCTCGTCCTTATACTTGCGTATGAACGCATATTGTCGCGTCAGGTTCCGGTTGACATACATAAGATCGAAGAACTCACCCATACTTACAGATTTCTCATGCGATGCGATATTCAATATCTTTGTATACACATCATTCAAGCCGCGCTCTTCGTCTGTGAGTTCCTCCGGATGCTGATAGCCCTTATAAAGCGTCCTCACCGTCCAATAATCAAATATCGTGGTACGTCCGTCACAACCGCTGAAACCTTCGTTGTCCATACCGCGCTCTCCGTATTCCTGACCGGCATAAAGCATGAACGGATTACGTCGCATGAGAGCATTGACTGCCACTGCCGGCACACCCTTTCTCGCATCTCCTGCAAAGAAATCACTCGCAATGCGCTGTTCGTCATGATTCTCAAGGAAGTACAGCATATGCCCGTTTATGTCGTCAACGCATTGCCAGGCATGGCTTATTGCAGTTGTCTGAGCCTCACCCCGCATGACGGCACGTACAGTGTCGTACATACCCACTTTGTCGTAAAGATAGTCAAAACCAGAGGATATGTAATTGCGGTATTCTGACGGATTGTAAACCTCAGCAATGAAAATAATTCCAGGATATGCTTCCTTCAGTTTACTGATAGCCCATTTCCAGAATTCGGCAGGGACCATCTCTGCCATGTCACAGCGGAATCCGTCTATGCCTTTCGACGCCCAATACATAAGTATATCCGTCATTTTGTACCACGTATCGGGTATCGGGTCAAAATGAAAAGAGCGTCCTCCAGCATCACAATAATCTATTCCATAATTCAGTTTTACGGTTTCATACCAGTCATTGATACCGGGATGATTGTCAAAACGGTCGTTACCCGTAGCCTTCGCAGGACATTCCACATATCTGTCGCCTCCATTAGAGACATTGAACTGTGGTTCTAACGGTGTATCTACGCAGTAATAAAAATTATTGTCCGCACTGAACCCCATTGCCTTGTCGTCGTCCTCACCCAAATCCCTGACGTTATCAGGCTTTGAAACGGAGCGATACTGGCGTGCCACATGGTTAGGCACGAAATCCATTATAACCCCCAACCCATATCTGTGAGTACGCTTGACAAGAGCCTCAAACTCTTTCATTCTTTCCGGAACCTTATCCGCGAGATCAGGATCCACATCGTAATAGTCTGTAATGGCATAAGGCGAGCCTGCCTTACCCTTAACTATGGCAGGATGCTGTACCGGTATTCCGAATGAGGAATAGTCGGTCGCCGAGGCATGACGTATTACTCCCGTATACCAGATGTGCGTTACGCCCTTCGCCTTTATCTGCCTCAGAACTTTATCACTGAAAAAACTCATCTTCCCACAACCATTTTCGGCAACCGTACCATTACGTTTGCACGTAGTGTTACGGTTGCCGAAAAGTCGTGTGAATATCTGATATATTATTATCTTCTTATTCATTTCAGATTAATCCGTGTGCTGCGACGTTTTTGTCTATGCGCCCAATCATACCCTGAAGAGCCTTGCCTGGACCGCACTCCGTGAAATCATCAGCCCCGTCAGCTATCATATTCTGTACTGAAGAAGTCCATCTTACGCTGCTTGTAAGCTGTGCTATAAGGTTAGCCTTTATTTCTGAGGCATCGGTATGCGGTTTCCCGTCCACGTTCTGATATACAGGGCATTTCGGCGCAGAGAATTCAGTAGCCTCTATGGCTTTCTGCAATTCCTCCTTGGCAGGCTGCATAAGCGGAGAGTGGAATGCGCCTCCGACCTTTAAAGGCAATGCGCGCTTTGCACCGGCAGCCTTCAGCTTCTCACAAGCCTGGTTTATGGCATCTACGTTACCGCTTATAACCAGCTGTCCCGGACAATTGTAGTTGGCTGGTACGACAATGTTCCCGGGAGTGCTGCATTCCTTGCAAACCTCCTCAATCTTCTCGTCCGGCAGACCTATAACGGCAGCCATGGTTCCGGGAGCAGCCTCACATGCCTTCTGCATTGCCGTCGCACGCGCGTAGACAAGCTTCAATCCATCCTCAAAGCTCAGCGCGCCTGCTGCCACAAGAGCAGAGAATTCGCCAAGTGAATGACCTGCAACCATTGACGGAGCGAACTCTTCACCTAAGCACAATGCACTTATAACGCTGTGAAGGAACACTGCAGGCTGAGTCACCTTTGTCTGTGTCAGCTCGGCATCCGTACCAGAAAACATAATATCAGTTATTCTGAATCCGAGAATCTCGTTTGCTTTCTCAAACAATTCTTTTGCCTTTTCGTTGTTATCATACAGGTCTTTTCCCATACCTACAAACTGAGAGCCCTGACCAGGAAATACAAATGCTTTCATACTTTTCTGTTTTTTAGTTTAATACGTGTGCAAAGTTACTACTTTTTTTGCAATCAATGGATTTTTATGCCAGTAAATGCCCTGTAATCACCGATTCTGAATCAGACAGATATACATATATGGGCGTGTGCCTGTCACATACCCACCATTCTTACGTACATCTGCTGCCATCCTGTTTCACATGGTTTTCCTTTGCACCCCGACACATCCCCTGCATAAGCGGAAAACAATCAGAATCCGGACAAAATATTGCAGTCACAATAAAAAAAACTCCATCCGGATGTATCTTGACGACATTCACCCGGATGGAGATTATAGCCATAAACAGACAAGACCGTCAGTCAAGCCCCAAGGTCTTCTTTATAGCCTCAACCTTTTCCGCACTTTCCTTGTCGCAACGCTCATAGCATCCGGCACACTTCATGTTGCCTTTTATCTCAAGGTAGAACTTTATCTTAGGTTCAGTTCCTGACGGGCGTACACTCACTTTTGTATTGTCCTCACAGAACCACTGCAATACGTTGCTTGTTGCAGGCATGTCTATCTTTTCAACATTGCCCTCAGCGTCTTTCTGCTCAAGGGTAAGATAGTCTTTCACCAATACCACCTTGCTGCCGCCAAGTTCTGTAGGAGGATTCTTTCTGAAGTTGCTCATCATAGCCTGAATCTCATCCGCTCCGCTCTTTCCGGGACGAACGACATTGATAGTGGTCTCTTTTGAGAAACCGTATTCAATATAAATATCCATCAACAGGTCATAGAGCGTCTTTCCCTGATCCTTTGCATACGCACATATCTCAGCCAACAGAGAGCAGGCAGACACAGCATCCTTGTCGCGTACGAAGTCTTCGGCAAGGAAACCGTAGCTTTCCTCTCCGCCACCGATGTATTGTTGTTTGCCTTCACGCAGACGGATTTCACGTGCAATCCATTTGAATCCGGTGTAGCAGTCGAGCATTTCAATGTTATTCTTATCAGCAATCTTCTTGATAAGTTCCGTAGTTACGATTGTCTTCACACAGAACTCGCCACCTTTAATCTTACCCAGTTGTTTGTACTGTGTCAGAATATAATAAAGGTACATCATACAAGTCTGATTACCGTTAATCAGTACCCATTCGCCTTTATCATCCTTGCAAGCAATACCCACACGGTCAGCATCCGGGTCGGAAGCCATCACGATATCAGCATCGATTTCCTTCGCCAGCTTGATAGCCAGAGTCAATGCTTCGGCATTTTCCGGATTCGGTGAAACTACAGTCGGGAAATCTCCGCTCTTCACCATCTGTTCGGGTACACAATGAACATTTTCGAAGCCCCACAGTTTCAGAGACTGCGGAATCAGCATCATACCTGTTCCGTGGATCGGAGTATAGACGATCTTCAGATCTTTCTGACGCTTGATCACTTCCGGATCAATTGAGATGGAATGTACCTGACGCAAGTATTCGTCATCCACTTCCTTACCGATAATCTGAATCAGATCCTTGTTACCTTCAAACTTGATGTCAGTAGCCGATGAAATCTTGTTCACCTCATCAATGATACCTTTATCGTGCGGAGCCAATACTTGTGCACCATCATCCCAATAAGCCTTGTAGCCGTTGTATTCCGGAGGATTGTGGCTCGCCGTTACAACAATACCGGAAATACAGCCTAAGGTACGCAGTGCAAAGGACAGCTCAGGTGTCGGACGGAGTTCATCGAATACATACGCCTTAATGCCGTTTGCAGCCATGCACAGTGCAGCCTCATCTGCAAATTCAGGAGAATAATAACGGCTGTCGTATGCAATTGCAACGCCCTTGTCAGCGCCGCCCTGCTTTAAAATGTAGTTTGCCAGCCCCTGTGTTGCTTTTCTGACAGTATAAATATTCATCCGGTTGGTTCCGGCTCCGATCACACCGCGCAGACCGGCAGTGCCGAACTTAAGGGCAACGGCAAAACGATCCTGAATGGCAGCGTCATCGTTCTGAATCGATTCCAGCTCCGGCTTCAGGTCGGGGTCATCCAGGTTGGCAGCAAGCCAACGGCTGTACATTTCTTTATACATTTTGGACACCATCACTTTCTTACCCTGTAAAAGTTTTGGGTAAATTTACTTGTTCAAATTAAATATATCAATTTTAGTTTGCGTTGTCAATCAAAAAAAGCTGGAATTCCGGCTTTTTGCCGGAGCTTTGCCTGTTTTTACCCTACAGCGTCAAGGCAGATTGTGGGCACAAAAAATATGCTTGCCGCCGCGGGCGGAACAGGATATACTGAAAATAATCAAAGTACGCAATTTGTTGAAAAAAAGGAGTTGGCTGCGCCATGTATGCACACGTTGTCAGCCTGGGGGTAACGGGGCTGGATGGCTACCCCGTTACCGTGGAAACCCACATCAGCGGCGGTCTGCCCAAATTTGCCATGGTGGGCCTGCCGGATTCCGCCGTGAAGGAAAGCAGCGAGCGGGTGCGCAGTGCCGTCAAAACC
>ERZ780052.476-NODE-476-length-15065-cov-4.518254_pt1 | contig 15065 bp, 18 predicted proteins | sample MGYA00511845_ERZ780052 | MGnify/ENA primary metagenome ERZ780052 (study PRJEB29588, sample SAMEA1970897) | human gut metagenome | biome: human gut; feature: human-associated habitat; material: faeces | place: Denmark | collected 2008/2010 ...
GTGTATGGCCGTAATGGCGATCACAAGCCCGGCGTTTGGCGGACAAAGGGAAACCCGCCCGCATGTGCCATGTGGGAGAGCGCGGCCCAGATGGCTGCAAGTGTAAAAACCGTGTGGGAGGAGGTAATGCGTTGACAGAGGATTTTCAGCCGCAGATTTTTGAATTCTTTGCGCAAAAGCTGGAAGCAGAATTCCCCGGCGTTAAATTAAGCAGCGTAATTACCGACCAGCCGCCAAGTTTCCCGTGCGTTCAAATCGAACAAGATGATTTGCCGACAGACCATGACAACAGCGGCAGAATCAGATTTGTGAATGTGCGGCTCCGCGTGCGCGTTTACACAACGGGGAACACAAAAACAAGCCATGCCCGGAAAATACAAACGTGCATTGACGAGACAGCCAACAGTTTGAATTTTACTCGGCAAAGTTACATTACAAGCGGATACCTGTATCAAAACAGTGCGTACCGGGCGGAAACAACGTACCGTGCGCGAATGACCGAAGACGGGGTTTTGACCCGGACATGATAAGGAGTTGAAAACATGGCAAATGAACATGTAGCTATCAGTACACAAGGCATACAGCTGCTTCGCGGTGATTCCAAGACTACCCTGAAAGAGCTGTGCTGGATTCAGGAATATCCTGACCTGATCGAAGACCCGGATACCATTGACGTTACCACACTGATGCACACCATGCAGGCTAACATCCCTGCGCTGCCGAAATCCTCTGCGCGTGCCTTCCCGGCGTTTGTTGACACCGATGCGGGCAACCTGAAAGCAGTACAGGATACGGCAAATACACCGGCCTATTATGCGGTGCGTAGCCGTAATGGCTGGGGCTGGGTATGGCATGGTCAGCACAGTGTTTCTGTGCCCGGCAAAGGCGTTGATGATGCAATTCAGTTCAATATCGTCATTACCAACGATTCTGACCTTGAATTCACCGAAAGCATTACTGTTGCTACTTCTTGAGGAGGAAAACGCAAATGGACGCTATCAAACTGACTTTTGAAGGCAAAAGCTACGAGCTTACCTATACCCGCGAGACTGTCAAGCAGATGGAGAACACCGGATTTGACATCCAGATGCTGGCACATCAGCCCACCGTCCAGGGCGATAAAATGTTTGCCGGCGCTTTTCTGGCAAAGTGCAAGGGCGTTAAGCGCAAGGTGATTGACGACATCTGGAACCATATGGACATTGAAAGCAAGAATAATGTTCTTGCCGCACTGGCCGATATTTACGGCGATGCAATGAACAGCCTTGCAGATGATGGAAAAAAGGTGACTTGGGAGATTGCTTGACCGACGATCTCCCAGAAGGTCAAAAAACATGGGGCCAGATTTTTGAAGAACTAGCCCCTTATTATTTATCAATCGGCATGAGCGCTGACGAGTATTGGAATGGTTATCCAAGACTTGCCAGAGAATACCGGGAAGCGCATAAAAAACAGCTTGAGGAATGGAATTATAAGGCGTGGATACAGGGCAGGTATATTGCCGATGCCATATCCGCCACGATCGGAAATGCGTTTATCCCGAAAGGACGCAAACCGATGCAGTATCCCAAAGAGCCGTATGCGCTGACGGAAGAAGAACAGATTGCAAGAAAGATAAGGGATGCAGAAGAAGCGGAGAGACGCTTCTTTGAGAAATTCAGTTTGATGGGTGGTGGAAGCAATGGCTGACGTACAGATTGATAAACTTACAATCGAGATTGAGGCCAATTCAGGAGCTGCCACAACTAATATCAAAAAGTTGGGAAAGGCGATAGAGTCTCTTTCTTCAACAGGTAGCTTAAAGACTGTTATTGACAGTTTGGAAAAACTAAATGAAAAGCTGTCCAATATGAGCAATTTAAGCTCCGCTGTATCGGGAATAAACAAAGTTTCTGATGCAATGAAAAAGGCAACAGGCGTTTCCAATAATATGACTGCACAGACGGAAGCGCTTGGCTCTTCTCTGAAAAATCTGTTTTCACAGGCCGTTGTGATAGCAATTATTCAAAAGGCTAACACACTTTTGGAAAGTGCCATAACCAACTACAGCAAGTACACAGAAGATATTAACCTGTTTGCTGTGGCAATGGGCAATGCGGCTGACAGCGGCGGCAGATTTGCGCAAAAGATGGAAAACGTGCTTGGCATTGACAGCGGTGAAGCTATGCGGAATATGGCTGTTTTCCAGAACCTTACAACCAGCTTTGGCATGGCATCCGATAAAGCCTACATTCTTAGCCAGAACCTCACACAGCTTGGCTATGATATGGCTTCCTTCTTCAATCTGAGTACAGAAGATTCGTTCCAGAAATTGCAAGCTGCCATTTCCGGTGAGCTTGAACCTATCCGCCGGTTGGGCGTTGATATTTCCAATGCCAGATTGCAACAAGAATTGTACAATTTGGGAATCAATAAAAGCATTAACAGTTTGTCTCAGGCGGATAAGGCACAGCTGCGCTATATTGCTATCATGAAGCAGACAACAAATGCGCAGACCGATATGGGCCGCACATTGAATTCGCCTGCAAACCAGATGCGCATTTTGAAAGCACAGATTGATTTGCTCGGCAGAAGCCTGGGCGCGGTGCTCATCCCCGCAATCAATGCGATTCTTCCGCCCCTGATTGCTTTTATTCAGGTTGTCAGAATGGCAATCAGCGCGATTGCATCGCTTTTTGGGCATACGATTCAGTGGGGCGATTTTCAGAGTTCTGGCGTAAGTGCTGCACAGGGCGTTAGCAGCGGGCTTGATGATGTCGGTGGGAGCGCAAGTTCTGCGGCAAAAGCTGTGCATGACCTGATCGGCGGATTCGATGAACTCAATAAAGCACCAGACCAGTCATCCGGCGGTGGTGGCGGTAGTGGCGGAGGTGGAAGCGGATTAGGTGACATTGGCCTTCCGAGCTATGACATGTTCGCCAACCTTGCAAACAGCAAGGTTACGAAATGGGTTGAAAAGCTACAAAAGGCTTTTGAGAACATCAAAAAAGTGCTTGAACCGTTTATGCCACTTATAAAAGGTATTGGCGCTGCTATATTAACGGCTTTTGCCGTTGGAGCTGTCAGCAAATTCCTGAAAAAGTTCAAGGATTTTATTACTAAAGCCGCTGCGGGAAGCGCTGTCTTTGAAGCATTGAAAAAAGCTGCGGGAGTTTTTGTTTCATCGCTGGAGTACGGGGCCGGTTTTTTGAGGTCTTTTTCTTTGGGGCTTCAATCGTTCAGAAGCGCACTCCCGGTATGGGCGAAAGTAGCTACTGCCGTTGCTGTGGCGGTCGGAACCTTTGTCACTGCTTATGATGCAATGAAAAAATTCGGGCAAGGGGCAATGGATTTGAAAACCGCCGCAACAAACTGTGTGGCTGCATTTGCCCTGTTTGGGACAATCGGCGGCATTGTGCTTGGCCCGGTTGGTGTAGTGATTGCAGCGGTGGGAACGGCAGCCGGTGCGTTTTTGGGATACAGGAGTGCAATGCAGGAAGCCGGACAGGAAATGGCGAACGAAAGCCAGTTCTGCCAGACCTTGAATTACATGATCGACCAGTCCACCGCAAGCATTCAGCGGGCAACGGATAGCCAGCAGGAACTTAACGAAAAAATTCAAAGTTTTTCTGATGTCGGAACAAAGTATGCAGGCGTTCAAACCCTTGTCGATTCGATTTTCTATTTAAGCGAAAAGTCGAACAAATCTGCGTTTGAAGTGCAGCAGCTCCAGTCCCAGGTAGAATACCTTAATGGTATGGGCCTGGAAGGGTTGCAGCTGCACATGGACGAAACTGGAACAAAGGTGCTTGAAACTCGTGACGATGTAAACGCCCTTATCGAAAGCCTTGAAAAGGCCGCATACGCCGCAGCAGCGCAGGATTTGTTGGAAAGTGCATATAAGGCGCAGATTCAGGCGGAACAAGACCTTGCAGCCGCCAATGACCGCCTTGCTGCGAGCAATGAAGCAGTCGATACAGCAACAACGGCACTTAGCAATTATCGTGACGGTCTTTCCACATGGGGTGAAATGCTGGCTGATTTGGGTCTCGATGCGCAATATAACGCTTTGTCCGATTCTTTGAGCAAAGCGAACGAAGCCTACGAAACCGCAACAAGTGACGTTCAGGCGCAGCAAGAAGCCCTTACAAATGCCAATTCTGCGATTGATACCTACACCCAAAAACTTGTGGATATCAAAAGCGGGAACTTTGATATGGCTGATTCTGTAATAAGCTCTACAAATCAGGTTGATACTTCTATGGCGCAGGTAAGAGATTCTGCAAATCAGACTGCCGGAACAGTAACAAGTGCCAACAGTAATATAACAACGTCTGCTACAAATTCCGCTGCAACAATCAGTTCCAGCTATTCGGCTGCGGCACAAAGCGTACAGGGTAGCACAGGTCAAATGAGTAGTGCGGCGGAAAACGCAAAAGAACGAATGACCCAAAGTGCAAACAATACAGCAAGCACTTATGCGGCAAGTTTTGACAATATCAATTCTGGTGCAAGAAGAAATGCGGAAACGGTAAAAGATTCTGCAAGTAATGCCGCATCTGGCGTTGAAGATGCGGCAACCCGTTCCGGCAATGCACTGTCCGGCCTTCCAGAGAAGGCAAAACAATGGGGCAGCGATTTCGCTTCCTCTTTTGTAGATAGCTTTGTCGATACGTGGACAGTCCTTAAATCGGGATTTGAAGATGCGGCGAAATGGATTAGTGAACGGTTCCATTTTTCTGTTCCTGATAAAGGCCCTTTGGCTGATGCTGACACCTGGATGCCTGACATGATGAAACTGTTTGCATCCGGCATTGAACGGAACAAGAACAGCGTTATCCGCCAGGTTGCAGGGCTTAGTGCTTCCATGCAAAAGGAGCTTACGGATGCACCTGTCAATGTCAGCGCAGAGGGCACAGTCGTTTCCAAACACGATGTCGAAGTATCCGGGAAGCAGTTTTCTTCTGCGCAGGCATACCGCACTGGAAATGGCTCCGCAGACGTTGTTGCAGCAATTCGTGCGCTTGGCACTATTATGGAGCGCAACAGTGATACCAAAGTTGTCATTAACGGCAGAGAGGTATTCCGCGCCGTTAAAGATGAAGCACACCGAGAACAAATCAGAACGGGAAGCCCCGCTTTCTAAGAGGAAGATATGAGCTTCAATAGCAAAGACACAAAAGGTTACTGGGCGGTCAACGGAACTGCGCTGTACAAGCCGCAGGGGTGTGAAATCACGCATGAGAACTATGTCGGCTCCAACAGCGGCCGCACAGAGGACGGCGTGATGCACATTGATTGGCTGCGCCGGGACTTGCGCAAAGTCACAATCAAATATAATGCCATGACAGGGAACGAAATGGACGAGCTTGTTGGGCTTGTTCAGGGCAAGGAATATACCGCAACATTCAGAGACAGGGGAAAGACATGCACGATGTCCGCTTATACAGGTGATTGCAAATATGAACTGTACAACGAAACCTTGTGTTCAAGCGAGGGCGGATTATACACCGATGTTTCCTTTGACATGGTAGAGATGTAAAGGGGGGAAGAATCAATGCTGAAAAACCTGATTGTCAAAAGCGATGGGACAGAGATTGATTCTTCCCTTATTTTGTCTTGCACATTGACGCAGACCTTGAATTCAGGCCAGGAATTCACGATTGGAAGCGCATGCACAGACGAAATAGAGGTCGAATACCTTGCGCAAGATGACAATCTTATTGCAAAAGGCGATGTGCTTACGTTGTACTGGGTGAATGACAGCGGCACAAAAACAAAAGTCGGCATATATTATTGCGAAAAGCCAAATTATCAGGGGCTTATGCGGGAAGTATCCGGCACAAGCATGGTTTATAAAGTAGTCGCCTATGACACCATGTCCAAGCTGGATGCGGACTTTTCCGGCTGGCTGCGGGCCAATCAGGCACAGTTCCCCAAAACTATCTGGCAGCTGGTTCAGCTGGCCTGCCAGAGGGCAGGGGTCACGCTTGCCAGCAGCAGCCTGCCCATCAACGGCAGCTACAGCGTGCAGGCGTTCTACGCGGACGACCTGACCTGCCGCCAGATTATCTCCTGGGCGGCGGAAGCAGCAGGCTGCTACGCCCATATGAATGCAGACGGCAAGCTGCAATTCTTGACCTACACAGACAAGCGCAGCACGGCCAAAATCACTCCGGACGGTGCCAGCAGCACCGCCTATTATGCTGACAGCCTGAGCTACGAGGACTACACAGTCAAGGCCATTGAAAAAGTCCAGATCCGGCAGTCGGACAGTGACGTGGGGGTCATCTACCCCGACAGCACCACTGCCACCAACACCTATGCAGTGCAGGGCAATCTGCTGCTGACAACCGGCACCGAAGCCAACCTGAAAAGCGTTGTCCAAAACCTGTACAACGTACTGAAAAACGTGACTTACACCCCCTGCAAAGTATCGGTGCCCAGCAGTTCCGGCCTTGCCTGCGGGCAGATCGTGCACGTTAAGGACGCACGCGGGCGGGAGTTCGACACCTACCTGATGAGCGCCACAATCTCCTCCGGCAAGGCAAGCTTTGAAAGCGTGGGCAGCGCCAGCCGGGAAAGTTCCAGTGCCGTGAACAGCCAGAGCTACAAGAACCTGACCGGCAAAATGCTGGAGATCAAGACCAGCGTGGACGGCCTGGAAGTAAAGGCCAGCGACCTGACCGGAAAGTATACCGACCTGAAAGCAACGGTGGACGGGCTTTCCTCTGAGGTGAAAAAAGACACCAAAATCACCGGCGGCGGCAACCTGATCCTGGGCAGTGAGAGCTTCAAGAACGCCCTCTCTGGCGGCCCTGGCAGCAGCGTTGTGTATGGCGATGATGGCAGCGCAACAATAACCAATGCGAACACCAACGGGTATTTTATGTTCAACACCGCGGGCGCTCGCATTATAAAAGGCGTCACATTATGCCTGTCCGTTATGTACAAACTCATTTCCGGCACCGATGCGCTGCGGCTGGGCATTACGTTTACGGGCGATAATGGCAAATATTACATTGCCTACATAAAAACCGCTGACCAGCTCGAAATTAAGCAGACAGACGGCTGGGTGCTGCGGTATGGTACATGGACCCCCGGCCAAAACGGTGTTTTGAAAAAAGCCGATTTCGACAGCAATGGCAACTGCACCAATAAGTTTGAGCTGCTTCACCCCATGCTGCAATACGGCAACGCGCCCACCGCGTGGAACGCCAGCAGCGGCGACTACCTGACGCAGGAAAGCGCAAAAAGCCTGTTTTCGCAGACCGCTGACGAGATCAAAACCGAAGTCACCAAGTCAGTGACTGAAACGGTAACGGCCAACGTGAAGGACACCGCTACCAGCGCTGCCAATGATGCCGTTGACAGCAAGCTGCAGGATTATGCCACCACCGCAACGGTAAACAGCCTGAAAGAGGATGTCTCCAGCATCAGCCAAAAGGCGGATAGCATCAGCACCAAAGTCAGCAGTCTGGAAGAGACCACCACAACCATTTCCAACGATTTAGACAGCACAAAGCGGGAATTCAAAACCGTTAAAGAATCGGTATCCGCGATTGACCAGAAAGCCGACAGCATTACCCAGACGGTAACGCAGCGGATCACCGGCGGCAACAATATTATTGCGGGCACCGATGACTGGAACAATGCGACCCTGGATGCAGGCGGCAATGACCTGAGCAAAAAAGGGACATACACGATCAGCGGTGAATCCGTTCATGCGACCAATAGGGCGCAGAACACCCGCTTCCACTTTGGTGCGGACAAAACGCTGGTGATTGCCAAGGGCATGACCTATTGTGCATCGGTACTGTACAAGCTCAACTCCGGCACGGACAGCCTGTTTTTGCAGTTCGAGACCAAGAACAGCAGCGGCACAAAAAGTTATTACGGCTCCGCGTTCAAGCAGGCCCAGCAGGACATTGCGCTGGATAACGGCTGGAAGCTGCGCTGGGCGGCCTTTACGGCGAGCGCGGACGGCTATGCAGACGGTCTGTTTGTGAGTACCGCCGACGACAACGCCACCGTTACCAACGATCTGACCATTATGCACCCCATGGTGCAGATGGGCAACGCCCCCACTGCCTGGACGGCCAGCAGCGGCGATTACCTGACTACCACCGAAACCAAAACCGAGATCAAGCAGACGGTGAACGAAATCAAGCTGACGGCCAGCACAAGCGGAACCAGCAGCACCATCAAGCTGACGGCAGGCGGAACAGAGATCACCAGCGCACAGATCAACCTATCCGGCGTGGTGACATTTTCGGATTTGAGTACCTGGAACCAGGACAAGACGATCATCAACGGCGGCAATATCACCACAGGCCAGTTGCACAACCTAAAGTACAACACGGTGTACGATCTGGACAACGCCTGGATACGTATGGGCACCGAGGCCGGTGAGCGTGTGTACATCGACAACAGGCACATTGCCTGGTATGCCACCATCAACACCGGCAGCATCGGTCTGACCGGCGTGCTGTACTCGGAGGCTGGGCGGTCCTATTTTGGCGCAAGCAGCAAGTACATGAGCTATGGCTGGGTGAATGGACTTAACCCCACATCTTACGTTGGGATGCAGATCACCTACAACCGCAGCGATGACAGCGATGCCGATTTTAACACGACCCGCGTTGGCGTGAGCGGCAAGCTGAATGTACACAATCTGGACGTTTGGGGCAGCAAATCCCGTGTGGTGCCTACCAGCTTCGGCGCGGTCAAAATGGCCGCGTTCGAGACGCCGCTGCCAACTTTTGCGGACTGGGGCAAGGGCCAGTGCGGCCCCGAAGGCTGGTGCCTAATTGCCCTTGACCCACGCTATGCGGAGACCATCGCCCAATATGGGCAGCCCGCCTGGCTGCTGACGGATTGCGATGGCACCGGGCACATTTGGGCCGAAAACTGCGGCCAGTACGCCATTGTACACGGCGCACCAAGACAGCAGTTTGTGTGGCTCTGCATGGCCGCCCAGCGCGGCTATGAGGGCAGTTATGCCGACCGCAGTGACAGCGGCTACCCGGCTGGTGATCCGGCAGGCGTTGAGCTGGCAGCCAGCACCGCCGCAAGAGCGCAGGAGGCCAGCACCGATGCCGCAACCGAATTGTTGGAAATAGATACCGGAGCGGACGAAACCGCAGACATTCTTTTGGATGAATCGGAGAGATTAACATGAAGAAATTATCTGGCGTGGCGGGGGGTTTCACCGCCGGCGGGGGGGCGGGGGGGGGTCGGGGAAACCCCCCGCCGAAGGCGAACGCGTGAGCTACACATACATGGAGCTGGACGACAACGGCAACATCACCAGCCAGAACAACAGGGCCTCTTTCGTGGCTCTGGATGAGGATCTGTTGGCCGCCATTGCTACGCTGAAAGCCGCCGTGAACGCGCGGCTGTGACACATAAGGGGGTGCAGACCATGACCGATACCAAACGCATTAAAGATTGCAAACGCAGGATTATTGCTGCCCTGAATGATGCCAAGATCCCGTATGCGGTATCTGAGCTGATTTTAGAGAACGTACTGTCTGCTGTACGTGAAAATATGGCTGCAGAGGAAATGGCAGCGGAGAACCAGCCGAACCAGGAGAAAAACGAATGAAACAGGGAACGCAATTTGCGCTGCCCGTGGAAATCGGGATGGATTTGGACGATGTGAGCCGGATAGAATTTGTATTTAAACAAAAAAATTATAATGGCTTCCCGGCCATTAAATCCAACGTCTGGCCGGATGACTGCACCCGGCAGGAAGGACAGAACATCATCCTTATCCCCTGGACGCGGGAAGAAACGTACAAATTCCTGGGCGGCGAAGCATTGTACATGGACACCCGCATCACGTTGCGGGACAGCACTGACCAGCCGCAGACGGAGATTTTGACGCTCAAAATGAGCCCGACCTTATTCCAGGAGGTTGATGGTGCATGATCCAGGTGCGAGTGGCCCAACAGAGCGCCGTATCAGTGCGCATTGCCGGGGCGGCATCCGTGCGGGTGGACGTGACCGGCACCACAGTGGTGGGTGCGCCGGAGTACAGCGGGCCGTATGACATCACGCCGTTGTTCTCGGCGCAGGTTTTGCCCACCGCAAAGCGACTAATGCAGCAGGACCTAACAATCAAGAAGATACCTCAGTACGAGGTAGCCAACGATTCCAGTGGCTACACACTGATTATAGGAGAGGAGTACTACAATGCCCAATAAATATGTGAACAAGGTGGTTATCGGCAAGGAAACGAAGCTTGACCTTACCGCAGACACCGTAACCCCGGACAAGCTGGCCAAAGGTATCACGGCGCACGACAAGTCCGGCGCCCCCATTACCGGTACCAGCACGAAAGACGCGGATACCAGCGATGCCACCGCAGCTGTGGCGGAGGTTTTGAACGGGAAAACATTCTACGCGCGTGGCGCTAAAATGACCGGCACGATGCCCAACAACGGCGAAGTCAACGGTGAAATCAGCACCGTTTCTGGTAAATACACCATCCCCATGGGCTTTCACGATGGCGCGGGCGGAGTGACTATCGCAGCGACCGAACAGGCCAAGCTGGTGCCCGCAAATATCCGCGAGGGCGTTACGGTCCTGGGCGTGAAAGGCTCTATGAGCGGCAGCGAAGGTATGAAGCCGCAGGCCAAGAGCGTTACGCCGACCTTTGAGCAGCAGGTTGTGCTGCCCGACAAAGCGTATAACTGCCTGTCTCAAGTTACTGTGCAGGCGATCCCCGCCACATACGTTGATAATGCGGCTGGCGGCCAGACGTTGACGATCGGAGGCTGAGCATGGCCGTAAACAAGGTTGTTATCAATGATGCCGTTGTCCTCGACCTGACCGGCGATACGGTGCGGGCTGCCGACCTGCCGAAAGGGGTAATTGCCCACAGTGCCACAGGGGCCAAAGTCACCGGAACCACAAACTATGCCGGTTCCAGCAACGCCGGCGGCTCCGCAAAGAGCGCCGAAAAACTAAATAACAGCCTGACCATCAAACTGAACGGAACCAGTCAGGGCGCATGGGACGGCAGCAGCGCAAAAACCATTGACATAACGGCAGCCAGCGTTGGCGCGACAAACGTTACGCTCAGAAGGTGGTGACAGTTGCATGGGTGTGTATTTAGGCAGCAATGCCGTTGACATGCAGGGCGGCTTTGTGAGTGGTGGCTCCAGCGGCGTAAAATTGCAGAGCAAAACAGTTACCCCAAGTGAGAATACTCAAACCGTAAATCCTGACAGCAGTTACGACGCTTTAAGTTCCGTCACGGTGGGGGCCATATCGAACACGTATATCGGTAGCGGCGTGACGAAAAAGAGCGCTGCGACTTATACGCCAGGAACGAGTGACCAGAGCATTGCATCCGGCCAGTATTTGAATGGAACCCAGACGATTAAGGGTGACAGCAATTTGACCGCCGGTAACATTAGAAACGGTGTGAAGATTTTTAATGTGACAGGCAGTTATGCTGGGAGCAGCAGTGGCGGAAGCAGCCCCAGGCTACAGACAAAAACCGCGACGCCTAGTGAAAGTACCCAGACCATCAGCCCAGACAGCGGATATGATGGTTTGAGTTCCGTAACGGTAAACGCTGTTTCCAGAACTTATGTTGGCAGTGGCGTAACCAAGAAGGCTGCGGCAACTTACACCCCAAAGACCAGTGACCAAAGTATTGCGGCAAGCCAGTATTTAAGTGGTGCCCAGACCATTAAAGGCGATGCAAACCTGGTGGCCGGGAACATTAAGAGCGGTGTGAGTATTTTTGGTGTGACAGGAACTTATGCCGGCGGCGGGAGTTCCGGCGGCAGTGGCAATAACAATGTGGAGGCTTATGCCGTCACGGACACCAACCCTAGCGTTAGTTTTAAGCGCACCGACGGGACAATCAAGCTTTGGGGCTACGGCACCATGACCAGTTACGGCGGCTGGGGCGGGCAGTCTACGAGCCTGATCGCGTTTGAGGGCGACAAGTACCACAAGAGCGCCATGTACGGCAGCCCAAGCAGCACCGATCTGAGCCTAAGCATCAGCAACGGAAAACTGACTGGGCTGCCGAGCGGATTATCCGCGATCAGCGCGATTGTAACGAGAGGTATATGATTATGGCCACTGATACAAAGCTGGACAGCCTGGTGATCAACTACCTGACGCAAGCCCAGTATGATAATGCTAAGAGTGAAGGAACGCTGAACAGCAACCAGATCTATATGACACCGGCCTCCTCCGGTACCCATACGCTGCCTGCCGCTACCAGTTCAACCCTGGGTGGCGTAAAGATTGGCAGCAATATTACAGTGAACAGCGGCACAATCAGCATTAGTAAGACTAACGTGACAAATGCACTGGGCTATACGCCACCGACTACTGATACCAAGTACACACTGCCAACCGCAAGTGCTTGGACTTTGGGTGGTGTAAAAATCGGGAGTAACATTACGGAGAATTCCGGCACGATTAGTTTGACAAAGGCGAACGTGACAAGTGCTTTGGGATACACACCGCCGACAACAGATACTAAGTACACACTGCCGACAGGTAATGCTTCGACCGCGGGCGGCGTGAAGCTGAGCGATTCGACCAGTTCAACGAGTTCGACCAATGGTGGTGTTGCGGCAACGCCGGCGGCGGTAAAGGCGGCCATCGCGGAAGCAAAACTTGCGGCCTGGCCGATTGGAAGTATTTACATAAGCGTAAGCAGTACAAGCCCAGCGTCTTTGTTTGGCGGTACCTGGGAAAGAATTTCTGACCGCTTTTTGTTTGCTGCTTCCAGCAGTTATCCCGCAGGTAGCACTGGGGGCGAATTCACCCATAAGCTTACACAAAGCGAGCTACCGGATTATTCGCTGTCTGTGGCCAACGGAAGCAACGTAATACGCTCCAAAACCGGAAGCTCTGCGGATGCGTATGTCCAAACGCAATCAAGTGGCTGGGGTATTCCGAACTGGGAATCCAAAACCGTAACAGTCGCCTCCGGCGGTTCCGGGGCAGCCCACAACAACATGCCGCCTTATTTATCGGTATGGATGTGGAAGAGAACAAGATAAGGAGGATAAAGATGCGGCTGAAGAATGGAGAAGTATGTTTTGGGTGGCCATTGGCGCAGCATGTGATTACAGCTGGTTGGCTCTACAATGACGGCAGCCTGCACCGGGCGCTGGATTTCCGCGCGGCGGTGGGCACGCCGGTATACGCCGCAGAGGGCGGCACAGTGGAGACGGCCTACCGCTGGAACGGCAAGCGCACCCAGGGGGACATCAACAGCTATGGCAACATGGTCAAGCTGCGCCACACGACCTACAAGTATGGCACACTCGAAACTCTGTATGCCCACCTGAGCAAGCTCTGCGTGACTCAGGGGCAGCAAGTGCGGGAAGGCCAGCTGATCGGCTACAGCGGCGATACCGGCAACTGTTACGGCGCACACCTGCATTTTGAAGTGCGCTGGAAAGGCCAGCGTACCAACCCGCTGAACTGGCTGGATGCTGATTTCAGCACGGCCAGCAGTGCGGTCAAGCTGGGCAGTTACAGCAGCATACAACACACAGAGGAAGTGAAGCGCATGTATTATGCAATCGACGTATCGAAACACCAAAACAAATTTGATTGGCAGGCAGCCTACAGCAAGGGCATCCGCCACGCCATGCTGCGCGCCGGGTATGGCCGTTACAGCAGTCAGGTTGACCCGCAGTTTGAGCGCAACGCAGCGGAGTGTGCCCGCCTGGGCATCCAGTATGGCGTGTACTGGTACAGCTACGCCAGTACCCCCGCGGAGGCACGCCAGGAGGCCCGCTGTTGCCTGGCCGCGATTAAGGGCAAGCACCTGTGCCTGCCGGTGGCGTATGACATTGAGTATGAGCCGTGCATCCTGCGCCTGACCAACGCGCAGCGCACGGCACTTGTACAGGCCTTTTTGTCGGAGATTGAGGCCGCAGGGTATTACGGCATCCTGTATGCCAGCTGCGATTTTATCCGCAACCGGCTGGACTACGAGGTACTCTCCAAATATGATATCTGGGTTGCCCAGTACGGCAATGCCTGCACCTGCCCGCTGCCGTATGGCATCTGGCAGTATTCCAGCCGCAACGCCCTGGGCATCCCCGGCTACGGCACCGGCCTGGACTGCAACCGGGTCTACAAGGACTATGAGCAGCTGATGATCCAGGCGGGCCTGCAGGGCCACACCGCGCCCACACCGGAGGATACCACCCCCAACAAGTTGGACAAGCAGCGGATTACCATTGGCCGTATCTCCAGCGGCGACCGCGCAACCATTCGCGCCCTGTGCGAGGGGCTGGGGCTTATCTCCGCCGGCCTGTACCGCGAAACCTGTGCAGATGGCAACCAGTGGATGCTGGACGTTGGGCCGGTATCCAGCGGCGATGCATGGTATATCATGCGTAAGTGCGCAGAGCTGCAGCTGATTGATGCAGGGCTGTACAAGGCCGAATATGTGGAGGGGTGATTTGGTGGATGCTATTGTTGTTGCGCTGATTACTGGCGGGTTGAGCCTTATCGGCGTTATTATTACCAATCTTGCCGGGCAGCGGCGCACAGAGCAGAGGATGGCCACCGCGCAAGCCGTGACCGATACAAAAATTGAAGAGCTGACCCGTGAAGTCCGTGCCCACAATAATTTTGCCCAACGTGTACCGGTGCTGGAAGAACAAATCAAGGTTGCAAACCACCGCATCACCGATCTCGAGAACAAAACCGCTTGAACACGAATACATAGGAGGAAAAACTCATGGATTTTGCATCTTTTGGTATGGCAGGGGTGGCGGCGATTACGGTTATCTGCTACCTGGCGGCAACAGCGGTCAAACAAACGCCGCTTGCCAATAAATGGTTGCCCACCATCTGCGGTACGCTGGGCGGTGTGCTGGGGGTGCTGGCCTGGTGCGGAAGTGTGCCGGATTTCCCGGCAGGCGACCCATTGACAGCGCTGGCCGTGGGCATTGTTTCAGGCCTCGCGGCAACCGGTACCAACCAGCTGATCCGCCAGCTGAAACAGCCGGAATAAAATAATAGGGGGAATTACCCTATGGCAATACCGCATAATTCTAAGTGCCGATACGGCGAGCGAGGTGCGG
>ERZ780052.485-NODE-485-length-14962-cov-2.615281_pt1 | contig 14962 bp, 9 predicted proteins | sample MGYA00511845_ERZ780052 | MGnify/ENA primary metagenome ERZ780052 (study PRJEB29588, sample SAMEA1970897) | human gut metagenome | biome: human gut; feature: human-associated habitat; material: faeces | place: Denmark | collected 2008/2010 ...
CACCGCGCCATCCGGTCTGCGTATTTGCCGATAAGAGTGCGGATACACTGGCAGTCTTTTTTGGAATCGTCTATGCGGGCTGCTTCTACACACTGGTTGATCCTTCGTTTCCGGAGGCACGCATCCAGTCGATGCTCTCGGTGTTACAGCCGGATGTGATCGTGGATGGAAGTGATGCGTCGGAGAAGCTTACCGCGTGTGGCTACACAGAAAATGTGGTTCGGATGGAAACGCTGACACAGGGGATGGATAGTGAATGTGCAGGTTCCGATGAAAATCAGTTACAACAGATCCGGGAATCTATGATTGACACCGATCCACTCTACTGTAATTTTACTTCCGGCTCGACCGGAACCCCGAAGGGGGTGCTTGTGGCACATCGGTCGGTGCTTGAATTTATCGATCGGTTTACAGAGATCTTTGATATCACGGAAGCTGATGTGATCGGCAATCAGGCGCCGTTTGATTTCGATGTATCAGTGAAGGATATTTACAGTGCGATGAAGATGGGCGCAACCTTAGTTGTGATTCCGAAAGCGTATTTCATGTTCCCAAACTCCGTTGTGGACATGCTCGATGAGAACCATGTCACGACGCTGATCTGGGCGGTGTCGGCACTCTGCCTGTTGAACCGGCTGCATGGACTGAAACATAAGGTACCAGCAGATATCAACAAGATTTTGTTCAGCGGCGAGGCAATGCCGATCCGGCAGCTTCATGCATGGCAGAGCTACTACCCGGATGCGATGTTTGTGAATCTCTACGGACCGACGGAGATCACCTGCAACTGTACCTATCACATTTTAGACCGGGTATACAGCGAGGACGAAAAACTTCCGATTGGAATTCCATTTCCAAATGAACGTGTATTCCTGCTCGATGAGGAAAATCGTCTGATCGAACCGGAAAGTGCTGGCAAGACCGGAGAGCTTTGTGTGGCAGGTACGACGCTTGCCCTTGGATATTACAGAAATGCAGCGGCAACGGCGAAGGCATTTGTGGCAAATCCGTTACAGACCGATTACCCGGAGACAATCTATCGGACGGGAGATCTGGCAAGCTACGGCGAAGATGGGCTGCTTTATTTCGCGGGACGGAAAGATTTTCAGATCAAGCATATGGGACACCGCATCGAGTTAGAAGAGATTGAACATGCACTGGCGGCAATCCCGGAGATCGAAGGTGCCGCGTGCTTTTATGACCACGAGAAGAACAAAGTCGTTGCCTGTTATATCGGAATTGACGATAAGAAATATCTGATTACTGCGATGAAGAAAAAGGTGCCGGATTACATGGTGCCAAATGTATTTTGCAAGGTGGACATGCTGCCACTCAACAAAAATGGCAAGACGGACAAGAAGCTTTTGGAGGCGCAGTACAGGGAAGGAGCGTTTGCATGAATACAGAGGCGTTAAGAACGGTTGCGGCGACATATGGAACGCCGACCTACATCTTCGATGTGCGGGAAGTGGAAGCGCGAATACGGTTGCTTCGCAGCTTGCTGCCGGAGGACACCGGACTTTGCTTTGCCGTAAAAGCAAATCCATTTCTGATCCCGTATGTGGCAGACATGGTTGATCGGCTGGAGGTCTGCTCGCCGGGCGAATATGAGATCTGCATACAGGAACAGATCGCGCCGGAGAAGATCGTGGTATCCGGGGTAAACAAGACTTACGAATCCATGAAACGCATCCTGTCTTACAGCAAGGGTGCTGGGATCTATACGATCGAATCGGAAGAGCATGCGAAGATCCTGCGGACACTTGCAGAGAAAAATCAGATGCCGCTTTCGGTACTGATCCGGCTTTCGAGTGGCAATCAATTCGGCGTTGATGCGGAGACGTTCTTCCGGCTGGCAAAGGAGATACAGGAAAGCCCGTATCTGACACTGGCGGGCGTCCATTATTATGCAGGGACACAGAAGCGGCAGAGCAAGCTGGAGAAGGAACTTGATACCTTAACCGCATTTGCAAAGACGTTTGAAGAAGAGACCGGAACCGTGCTGAATGAGCTTGAATATGGGGCAGGCATGAAGGTGTCTTATTTCTTAAATGACAGCGAGAAGGATCAGAGGGAAAGCGAGCCGGAACCGCAGATACAGGCACTTGCCGAAAAGCTTCGGACATGTGATGCCTACGGCAAAAAGACGATCGAGCTTGGACGGTTCCTCGTCTCCATGAGCGGCTATTACCTGACGCGTGTGATGGATGTCAAGCGGACGGCACAGCCGGGATTCCTGATCTTAGATGGCGGAATCCACCAGATCAACTACTATGGCTGGATGATGGGAATGAAGCAGCCGGAGATCGAAGTCTTGGCAGAAAAAGACGGTGACGAAGAACTGTTTCATTTGTGCGGATCGCTCTGTACAGTCAATGATGTGCTGGCGCGGGATGTTGCCCTGCATGATCCGCAAAAAGGCGATGTGATCTGTTTCAAACGATGTGGCGCATATGCAGCGACCGAGGGCATGGCGATGTTTCTAAGTCGGGAGCTTCCACAAGTTCTGATCTGCAAGACAGACGGGAAGATCGAGAAGCTGCGCGACCAGATGGAGACGTATCTGTTTCATGTGTCTGCAACAACATAATACAAAACACATGTGGAATCATTGGTAACAATACATGAGAATTCATGGATTTATAATAAAGATTAGGAGGATTTGTAACATGGAAGAATTATTGGAGATTTTGGAAGGAATTGCACCGGGTGAGGATTTTGAGAACTGCACAACGTTGATTGACGATCATATCTTAGATTCCTTTGCGATTTTATCACTTGTATCAGAAATCGAGGATACCTTTGATGTAGAGGTATCACCGGCAGAGCTGATCCCTGCGAACTTCAATTCAGCAAAGAGCTTGTGGGAGATGATTTGCAGACTCAAGGAAGACTAGTGTAGGAAAGGATGAATCATATGGCTTACCATCTGCTTACATACAGTTTAATATTTTTGCCAGTCGTGATCGCATTGTACCAGTTATGCCCGGCACGGTTCCGGTTTGTGGTACTGCTTGCAGCCGATTATACATTTTTCTGTATGATAAGCGGTAAGCTTCTGGTCTGGCTGCTTCTGGCGACGCTTGTGACATATGGAACCGGCAGATGGCTGGCGGCGATTCCGGTTCGGCACAGTGACCTTCACGGAAAAGCGCTGACGCGGAAGAAGCGTGGTGTGTTGGCACTTGGAATTGTTTTGATCTTAGGGGCGCTTGTGACACTCAAATACCTCCGCGTATTTGGGGTGACACTTGCAGCACCGATCGGTATTTCCTATTATAGCCTGCAGGCAATTTCGTATATGACAGATGTTTATCGTGGCACACAGGAGTCCTGTAAGAATCCGGTTAAGGTGGCACTTTATTTGAGCTTCTTCCCGCAGATCATGGAAGGTCCGATCAGCCGGTTTTCCGAGACAGCAGATGCTCTGTATGGTGGGAACAGCATTCAGTTTGAAAATCTGGTCTTTGGTTACCAGCGTATCATCTGGGGGCTGTTCAAGAAGATGGTGATTGCAGACCGGCTGGCACCGCTTGTGGCAAAGGTGTTCAGCAACTACAACAATTTCGATGGTGCGGCAATCCTCGTTGGGGTGCTGGCATACACGATGCAGCTATATATGGAGTTTTCCGGATGTATGGATATCATCATGGGAAGTGGCGAGATCTTCGGTGTACCATTGCCTGAGAATTTCCGTCAGCCGTTCTTCGCGAAGAATGCGGGTGATTTCTGGCGGAGATGGCATATCACGCTTGGCGCATGGTTGAAGGATTATGTATTTTATCCGATCTCACTTGCCAAGCCAGTGAAGAATCTGGCGAAGAAGATCAAGAAGAAAGCTGGATTTTCGGTCAGCAAATTCGTGGCACCGACGATTGCGTTATTCTTTGTCTGGCTGTCAAACGGCATCTGGCATGGACCACATATGAATTATATCTTTTATGGCATGTATTATTTTATGCTCATTGTGATCGAGAATCTGACCGAGGAACCATGCAGGAAGCTGGTGGAGCGATTCAAGCTTGATACAGAATGCATCGGATTTCGGATCTTCCAGTTCCTGAAGCTGTTTGTGATCGTGAATATTGGCGAGATGTTCTTCCGTGCTGATACGGTTGCAACTGGATTTCGGATGTTGCGCGGAATCGTGACAGACTTCCATATCACAGCACTTGCGGAGACGAATTTCGGTGTGGATGTGCCGGATCTCATTCTGGCAGTTGTCAGTATCCTGCTCGTATTTGTGGTGGACATCATCCATGAAAAGGGCATTTCAATTCGAAGAAAGGTAGCGGATTGCAAGCTGCCAGTCCGTTGGAGCTTCTGGTATGCAGTTGTACTTCTGGTTGTTGTATTTGGTGCCTATGGCAGTGGATACACGATCGTGGATATGATCTACGCGGCGTACTGATAGTGTGAATTTACGAAAGAAGAATGTTTATGAAAAAAGAAAGTGGAAAATGGAAAACAACTCTCAAGATGGCAGCGGGCAGCGTCGGGTTTCTAGCGGGACTTTGTGTGGTACTGATTCTGGCAGGACGATTCCTGTGTCGGAAGAGTAACGCTGACATCTATGATACAACAGCCGTGCGCACGAAAGATGCGGAAGTGAAAAATGAAGTGAAGGATACGATTGACGTAGTGTTCTTAGGTGATAGTGAATGTTATTCGAGCTTCAATCCTCTGCAGATGTTCGCAGAGCATGGCTACACCTCATTTATCTGCGGGACATCGGCACAGCGTATGTGCGACTCGTATGCGATTTTACAGGCGGCATTTGAGACGCAGACGCCGGAGGTCGTTGTGTTGGAGACGAACTGTCTGTTCCGAAGCGTGAAATCTAAGGGTGATTCGAAAGATTATGTCTTAGACCGTCTGTCCGATCATGTGGAGATTTTTAAGAATCATTCCCGCTGGAAGGATGCATTCGTAAGTACAAATTCCCTGACGAAGAAAAAAGATGAGAAGAACCGTGGATTTATCAAGCGAAGCACGGTCAAGCCGTATGAGGGTGGAGCCTATATGCATGCGAGCGAGGAACGTAAATCTATGGATGCGGACGCAGAGAAATATCTGCTTTTGATGAAGGAATATTGCGAGAGTCATGGTGCAAAGCTTGTCTTAGTCAGTTCCCCTTCCCCGAAGAACTGGACGTATGCCAAGCACAACAGTGTGTCCGACTGGGCGCAGGAAAACGCGGTTACTTATGAAGATCTGAATCTGAATGATGCGCTGGGCATCGACTGGGCGTCCGATACGAAGGACGGAGGCGACCATCTGAACTTTGACGGCGCGAAGAAGGTGAGTGCATATGTGGGAAACTGGCTATCGGAAGCTTATGGGTTGAAAGACAAAAGAAACAATCCGGACTACAAACACTGGGAGGAAGACAGTGTGGAGTATGCAGCAGCAAGAAACTAGCTCGATGGGACATGCTATTTTGGAGGCAGGGATGCCTCCTTTTTTTTGAATTGGGGCAAAAACCTGAAATATGGGGAATCCCCCCCAATGGAGCAGTCACAGGAAGCAAGCAGATTGGGGCAAAAACCTGAAATATGGGGAATCCCCCCAATGGAGCAGTCACAGGAAGCAAGTGGGTTGGAGTAAAACAGCAGAAATCAGGGAAATACTCCAAGCTGGAAGAATTACATGAAGCGTGACATGGAGTAAAATCAGATAATCATAAGGATTGCTCCAAAGTCGACTCTCTTGCATAGGCATCTGCACCAAATCAATATATAATATAACCACTATATTACAAAATCGTAAGAAACCTGTAATCAAGACCGATGGATGGCGGCTGGAAAACCATATATACTGAATACAGTTAAAAGCGGCAGAAACCCCAGAATTCCTGCCTGCAGAATGTTAGCAAACGAAGGGAGACTATCTATGAATGAGATATTAAAGCTTGACAATGTAGAAAAATACTATGGCAACAAAGCGAATCTGACAAAGGCGGTAGATAAGATTTCGTTCTCCGTAGAGAAAGGCGAGTTTGTCGGAATTATGGGAGCCAGCGGCTCCGGCAAGACAACGCTCTTAAACTGTATTTCCACGATCGACCGTGTGACGGCCGGACATATCTATGTGGGGGATAAGGACATCACAACAATCCGGGGGAATGAATTAAATAAGTTCCGCCGGGAAGAGCTGGGATTTATCTTCCAGGATTTTAATCTGCTGGATACGCTGACCGGATATGAGAATATTGCACTGGCGCTCTCCATCCAGAACGTAAAACCGAAGGAGATTGACAGCCGGATCCAAGAGGTTGCGAAGCGGCTTGGCATCGAGGAAGTTCTGAACAAATACAGCTATCAGATGAGTGGTGGACAGAAGCAGCGCGTGGCGGCAGCCAGAGCCCTGATCACGAATCCGAAGCTGATCTTAGCCGATGAGCCAACCGGTGCTCTTGATTCCAAATCCTCCCGCTATCTGTTGGAGAGTATGAAGGAGATGAATGAAGGGCTTGCCGCAACGATCCTGATGGTTACACACGATGCATTTACAGCAAGCTATGCATCGCGCGTAATCTTCATCAAGGATGGCAAGATATTCAATGAGATCCGCAGAGGGGATGATACCCGGAAACAATTTTTCAACCGCATTATTGAGGTTGTGACAGTGTTAGGGGGGAGTTTGAATGATGCTCTTTAAATTATCCACCCGGAATATCCGGAAAAGTATGCAGAATTATCTGATTTATTTTGCAACATTGATCTTAGGAGTAGCAATCTTCTATGTATTTAATGCACTTGGAAGCCAGACAGTTATGCTGAAGGTATCGTCAAATACGGAAGAAATCATCGGGCTTATGAACGAGGCAATGTCTGTTGTCAGTGTGTTCGTGTCGGTTGTGCTCGGTTTCCTTGTTGTGTACGCAAGTACCTTCCTGATGAAGCGAAGGAAGAAGGAGTTTGGTATCTACTTAACGCTCGGTATGGGAAAAACACAGGTGGCAAAGATTCTGGTGATCGAGACACTGCTGATCGGCGTGATCTCTCTGGTAATCGGGTTACTGCTCGGTATCGGTATCTCACAGGGGATGAGTGTCGTGACAGCGAACCTCTTCGAAGCGGATATGACGAACTTCCAGTTTATGGTCAGCACATCAGCCATCATCAAAACGATTATTTATTTTGCAATCATGTATGTGATCGTCATGGCATTAGATGTAATCATTGTCAGCCGCGCCAAGTTAATAAACCTGCTTTATGCAGGCGCAAAGGCACAGAAAAACCATGCAAAAAACCCGGTTGTCTGTGTGCTTGTATTTATTATAGCGGCTATTCTGCTTGGAACGGCATATTATAAAGTGACAGCCGGTGTCCGTACAATCTCTGACTTTCAGGGACTTGGTATCCAGATCGCGAAAGGTATCATCGGAACCTTCCTTGTATTCTGGTCGGTATCCGGGATGCTGCTTGCAATCGTGAAGCGGTGCAGACGGTTTTATTATAAAGGTATCAACTCGTTCAGTGTGAAGGAACTTGGAAGCCGGATCAACACAACGGTGTTCTCTGGCGGGATTATCTGTCTGCTGCTCTTTTTTACGATCTGTATTCTGTCAAGCGCAATGGCAATCCGCAACTCAATGAACCATGTGTTAGAGACATGTACGCCGGTTGATGTGCAGTTTTCAAAGCTGTATTCCTATGATGCAGCCGAGGACTATGATATGACCGGACACAATGTGGAAGAAAACCTGAAAGCCTGTGATATCGATACATCGAAGCTTACGGATGTGACCGAGATGATTCTCTATGCACCGGAAGATATCAATATCGGAGATTTCTTCGGAAAGGCGTTTGCAGAGAGCGGATCGGAGGATTATTTCAAAGAAGCATCGATGGAGACGATGCATATTGGAGAATACAATGCGTTTGTAAGCTCCTTTGGCGGAACGACAATCGACCTTGCAGAGGATGAATATGTGATACTCTGTAATTACGGGGAGATGGAACCACGATACAACGAAGGACTTGCGGAGGGACAGACGGTTACGATAAAAGGAAAGACCTATCATCCGAAATACAGTACCTGTGTGGATGGAATCGTACACATCAGCAATTCAGAGAGCAATGCAGGCGTGCTGCTTGTCCCGGATTCTGTGGATATGTCTGACTGTGATTTCTGGTATGATATCTATTCCGCAAATTATAATACGACAGACCAGACAGAGGTGGATGCACTTAATGAGTACTATAGTGATGCGAATTTCTACAAACTGCAGGAGGCGAAGACAGAAGCAGTCTTAGGCGAGGATGGTTCCTATTATTCCATGAATTGCGAGACAAGCAAGCGGCTCCGTGATAACAGCGTGGGACTTACTGCGATGATCGTATTTATAGGAATCTACTTAGGTGTTGTATTTCTGATCTCCGGTGCGGCAATTCTGTCACTCAAGGAGCTTTCCGAGGCAGCCGACAGCAAGGAGAAATACAGGATCCTGCGCCGGATCGGAGTGGACGAGAAGAAAATCCGTCATTCCCTCCTGGCACAGTCGGGCGTGTTCTTTGCCATGCCGCTTTTACTTGCAATCGTGCATTCCGTCTTCGGAATGCAGACAGCGATGTTTATTCTGACTGCATTTGGACGGGGCGGACTGCTTGGTTCTATCCTGCTTGCGGCAGCCGTGATATTGGTAATTTATGGTATTTATTTTATGATCACATATATCTGCAGCCGTAAGATCATCAGCGAATAAATATCTTGAAAAAAAAGAATAAGTAAGCTATAATTAGCACATATTAAAAATATAATATATCTGGAATGTTCGATAACTCCTGTTATTTTTGAACCTACATTTACTTTAAACGGGATTCCTATATCTGTGATATTATGTCAGGCCTCCTCCGAGTGGAAGACAGACGATCACATGCGGTTGCCCACCTAGCGTCAGCTAGGAGTCAAAAGGCAGGAACCGGCATCCCGGATATATTTTTTTGGAGGAAAATACGTGAAAAAGAAGATACTCACGTTTATGCTTTTGCTGGTTATAGCCGGGGTAGTTATGATTGCTGGTCATGAGATCGGGCGGCATATGCACAAAGCGGAACAAAATACAGAAACAACGGAAGCATCCGTGGATTATAGCTTATATTACACATACGAAGATGTGGAAAAGGTCGTCAGTTATCTGGCAGATACAAAGGCAGAATCCGAGGCGTTATCCCGCCTGATTGATCCTCTGAAAAAAAGCGAGGTCATCGATGTGGCATTTGTAAAGTCTGTGGCACAGACGATACAGGTGAAAGCTTCTATTTATGAGGAAGCCCTGAACGGAAAAAAGGATTCTGACTACGTGACGAAAGCGGAATTTGAGGACTTCTATGAGCGGATCGTCGCATCGGCAACCGTCAAAGGACTGCTTCGGAAAGATGTTCTGGTGCTTGCAATTTCCGAGGAGGACAAGACATCCTTTTTCGATGGACAGGACACCTACAATGCAGAATTTGAAATCGACGAAAGCTACGAGGGAAATGTGCTCGATGTCTATATGAAGAATGGAAAGATCTTCAAGATCAACCGTCTTGGAGATACCCAGATCACATTGCAAAATGTATGGGTGGAGTCTGTGACGGATGGAAAATGCACGTTTTTATATGGAAATCTGGAAAAAACCTACCCTGCCCGGACGGAGGAAGGCATCCCGGATGGAGCTGTGACAGTTGCAACAAGTCTGGATGCGGACCGGCAGACGGAAGCCGGCTATGAGACGACGGGCTATGTTGCAAATCTCGTGTTTGACTATGCAGGCATCTGTAAAATCGAACGACCACAGAAGGTGCTGCGCGGCAAAGTCATTTCGACGGGAGATACGGATATTCAGGTGGAAAATATCGGCGGACTCACACTTGCCGATCATTATAAAATGTACAATGTGTATGAGGATGCCGTGGACGAGGAAAGTCTGTCTCTGCTGCTTGGCTACTCGTATGTGGACATGTATCTGCAGGATGGAAAAGTTGGTGCTGTCGTGATTAACCAGGAGTTAAAAAGCGAGGATATCCGCGTGATCATCAGCAACGATGATTACTCTTCGTATGAGATGGAAATGGTGCAGTTTACGGCGACATCTGCGTTCACCGTGGCGTATCCAGATGAGACGGAGAAAACATATGAGGCTGGTGAGACGGTCACGATCACACCGGAAGATTATGCGCCGGACGATACATTGACAGTAACACCGGATACGCACAGTGGACGGATCAAACTGCTTAGCGTGACGCGGGAATGTGGCAATCCGGAATACGATGGAACGATGGAGCTTGATGTACAGGATGGATATATCTATGTGATCAATGAGCTTTCGTTAGAGCGTTATCTGGCAAATGTCGTGGCAAATGCAATGCCATCGGATTACCCGGATGCAGCCATGCAGGCGATGGCAATCTGTGCCAGAGGAACGGCGTATGCGAAGTTAAAGGATGAAAGTTACGCAGAATATCATGCACATCTTGACGATTCCAGCCTTTGTCAGGTATATAATAATGTGGCAGAGACCGATGCGTCGATCCGTGCGGTGAAGGATACATACGGGCTGGTGCCGACTTACCGGGGAACTTTGATCGTACCGATGACATTTAACACATCTTTCGGAACGACCTGCACGAATGCGGAGATCTGGGGCGGCGATGCGTATAGTTATCTGGAGTCCAATGTGGAGAATCTGGATAAGGACAAGATTGATTTATCGGATGAAGCTGATTTTGAGGCATTTTTGACAGATAGTGATGCGTATACTATTATAGATAAAGATTCGCCGTACTATCGGTGGGATATAACATTTACGCAGGAAGAAATGACAGACGCGATTGAGACAGTTTTGGAAAACCGCAAATCTCTGATGGCAGATGCGATACTTGTCGAGGATGAAACCGGCGTGTTTGTATCAGCAGACGTGCCGGAGCTTGGAACTGTGACAGAGATCGAGGTGACAGAGCGGACGGTGAGCGGTGTTGTATCGAAGCTTGTGATTCACGGAAGTGAACATACGATATCCATCAGCGGACAGAGCAATATCCGTGCGATCTTGAATCCAGTCAATCAGGAGATTGTACGGCAGGATGGTTCGACGGTAACTGGCTGGACGTCACTTCCAAGCCCATATTATTATGTGGAGAAGACAGACGCGGGATTTGTCGTTCATGGTGGTGGATTCGGACATGGTGCAGGAATGAGTATCTATGGTGCCGGCGTGCTTGGCAGACAGGGAAAAAGCTACAAATATATATTACGGCATTATTTTTCGTATGTTGATTTTACGTCGATCTATACGATGGATGATGGAGAGGAAACAGCAGATTCAGAATAACAAAACGGGGGATGTATGAAAAAGGTCGTTCGGTTTATTATCAAATTTGTGAACAAAGCAACCGCGGACAGCGTGCCGGCGTATGCGGCACAGGTTGCTTTCTTTGTGATGCTTTCTTTTTTTCCGTTTATGATGCTGCTTGTCATGATCGTATCGAAGCTGTCCGTTATGAACACAAATGTACTTGGTTATATTCTGCGTGTCGTACCGAGCGGACTGGAATCTTATGTGGCGTATATTGTGGATGATGTAGTCAATGCAAATGTGCAGTCGTTTACACTCATTACGGTATTTGTCAGCTTGTGGTCTGCAGCAAAGGGCATTCAGGCACTCTCGACCGGGTTAAATAAAATTTATGGTGTGGAACAGAACAAAAATTATTTCCTTGTGCGGCTGATCTGTGCGTTATATACACTGGTGTTTATGGTACTTTGTATCGTCGTGATCGCGATACAGGCATTCGGTTCGCAGATCGCCCATAAGATTATTGACAATTACCCGGCATTTGCAGATGCAACACTTTTGATTTTGAGCTTGAAGAATGTTGTGACATTTCTTGTTATCTTTGTCTTTTTGCTTTTGATCTATTACCAGCTTCCGAACCGGCGCGGGCATATGCGGCATGAGTTTACCGGAGCTGTGCTTGCATCACTTGCATGGATGCTGATGACGCGGGGATTTTCCGTATATATCAAATATTCGGCGGATAATTCAAAGATGTATGGCAGTATGACATCTGTCGTATTGATTATCATCTGGCTGTATATCGGTATGCAGATTGTTTTGTATGGTGCAGAAATCAATTATTATCTGTCAGATCTGATCTGGAAATACCGGGAAAAATACCACATGAAGAAAAAAGCTAAACGGGAAGAAAAACAAAAAATTAAAAAAAATCAGAAAGAAAAAGCAGAGATATCTTAAGGCCAATCGGTTGACACCCCAAAACGGATGTGCGATAATCTAACCGATAAAATTACAACAAGATGGAGGAACAAAGATGTATAGTTTTGATGAAATAGCAAATTTCGACCCGGAGATTGCACAGGCAATGACGGACGAGATCAACAGACAGGATCATAATATTGAGCTGATCGCATCAGAGAATATCGTATCCAAGGCAGTTATGGCAGCTATGGGAAGTCCGCTTACAAACAAATACGCTGAAGGGTATCCGGGAAAGCGTTATTATGGCGGATGTGAGTATGTCGATGTAGTGGAAGATCTTGCAAGAGAGCGTGCAAAGAAGTTGTTTGGATGTGAATATGTCAATGTTCAGCCACATTCCGGTGCACAGGCAAATATGGCAGTATTCTTCGCTATTTTGCAGCCGGGCGATACATTTATGGGAATGAATCTGGCACATGGCGGACATCTGACACACGGTTCACCGGTTAATATGTCAGGTAAGTATTTCAACGTCGTACCTTACGGTGTCAACGACGAAGGATTTATCGATTATGATGAGGTGCTCCGCATCGCAAAGGAATGCAAGCCAAAGATGATCGTAGCTGGTGCATCTGCATATGCGAGAGCGATTGATTTCAAGCGCTTCCGTGAGATCGCAGATGAGGTTGGCGCAGTCCTTATGGTAGATATGGCACACATCGCAGGTCTGGTAGCAGCCGGACTTCACCAGAGCCCAATCCCATACGCACACGTAACAACAACCACAACACACAAGACATTGCGTGGACCACGTGGTGGTATGATACTTTCCAGCAACGAAGTAAATGAGAAGTATAATTTCAATAAGGCAGTGTTCCCTGGCATTCAGGGTGGACCTCTGATGCATGTCATCGCAGGCAAGGCAGTCTGCCTGAAGGAAGCTCTGACAGACGAATACAAAGAGTATCAGAAGCAGGTTGTTAAGAACGCAGCATGTCTGGCACAGGCACTGACCGAGCGTGGATTCAAGATCGTATCCGGCGGTACAGACAACCATCTGATGCTGGTTGACTTACAGAACCTTGATCTGACCGGTAAGGAAGTGGAGAAGCTTCTGGATTCTGTTCATATCACAGCCAACAAGAACACGGTACCAAACGATCCAAAGTCACCATTTGTTACAAGTGGTATCCGTCTTGGTACACCAGCAATCACAACACGTGGTGCAAAGGAAGACGATATGATCGTGATCGCAGATGCCATCAAGGCTGCTGTTATTGACAAGGATAACGACAAGGCAATGGCACTTGTAAAGAGCATCACAGACAAGTATCCATTGTATGCATAAAACGCATAAAGAACGAAATCAAATCGTATACTAAGTAAAATCAAATGCAAAACCGGGGGCTGCGCGAGAGGGAATCCGTTCCCTTGACATGTGGCTTCCGGTTTATTATGTCTTAAGAAATATCTTAATAATACAGAAAGAAATAGCTTGCTCATGGTTGTATGAGATTTATAGATAAGTACGCTTGAATAACGGAGAATGATATATGGAAAATCAGCAGAAAAATTCCGCCCCGGAGAACAATTCGGACAACCGGAATTCGAATAATAATAAGAAAAAGCCATCCAAGACGGTGGTGATATGGATCGTATCCATTCTATTGACATTTATGATCTGGCAGGGAATTACGGCGATACAGCAGTCCAAACAGGAGAAGATCACGTATGACACGTTCCTGCAGATGCTTGATGATAAATTAGTTACCGATGTGAAGCTCTACAATGACCGGATCAGCTTCACGCCGATCTCGAAGGAGACGGGTGCGGAGATGGACAAGACGTATTATGTGATCCGCATCAGTGATTACAAGATCGTGGACCGTCTGCAGAAGGCGGGTGTGCAGTTTGAGGAAATGGATGAAGGGAAAAATGCAGTCGTTTCGACGATTCTCTCGTATGTGGTAATGATCGGTGCCTTCTATCTGCTGATGTCGTTACTGATGCGGAATATGTCCAAATCCGGCGGCATCGGAAAAAGCAATGCGAAGATGTATGTGGAGAAGAAAACCGGTGTGACATTCGCGGATGTTGCAGGTCAGGAGGAGGCAAAGGAATCCCTCTGCGAGATGGTAGATTTCTTAGATCAGCCGGACCGATACTTAAAGATCGGTGCGAAGCTGCCGAAGGGTGCCCTGCTTGTAGGGCCTCCGGGAACCGGTAAGACGCTGCTTGCGAAGGCTGTTGCCGGCGAGGCAAATGTTCCGTTCTTTTCGCTGTCCGGTTCGGAGTTCGTGGAGATGTTCGTCGGTGTCGGTGCGAGCCGTGTGCGTGATCTGTTCCGCAAGGCAAACAATATGGCACCATGTATCATATTTATTGATGAGATCGATGCGATCGGAAGAAGCAGAGATTCCAGACATGGCGGAGATTCCGAACGGGAGCAGACCTTGAATCAGCTTCTTGCGGAGATGGATGGCTTTGATACATCAAAGGGTATTGTAATCCTTGCAGCAACGAATCGCCCGGAGGTACTTGATAAGGCACTTCTTCGTCCGGGTCGATTTGACCGCAGAGTTATCGTAGAGAAGCCGGATCTGAAGGGAAGAATCGATACACTGAGGGTTCATTCCAAGAATGTCAAGATGGATGAAACCGTTGATCTTCATGAACTGGCACTTGCAACTTCAGGTGCAGTTGGTGCGGATCTTGCAAATATCATAAATGAGGGAGCACTGGCAGCCGTTCGTG
>ERZ780052.509-NODE-509-length-14543-cov-5.258973_pt1 | contig 14543 bp, 9 predicted proteins | sample MGYA00511845_ERZ780052 | MGnify/ENA primary metagenome ERZ780052 (study PRJEB29588, sample SAMEA1970897) | human gut metagenome | biome: human gut; feature: human-associated habitat; material: faeces | place: Denmark | collected 2008/2010 ...
CTGCTTGCCACAACATACCCGTCAATGCCGCCCGCCGTCACGCGGCACCAGCTGCCGTCGCTGCTCTGCACGGCAATTTGAACGCCCTGCGGCAGGTTCATCAGCACCACCGCAGCAGTGGACGGGGTCGCCCGAAGCGCTGTCGCCGTCCTGACCATCGCAGAACGCCCGGTCTGGCTCGTTTTGCCCGGATAAGTATCGCTGAACGTGAGATACTCCGCCGCGCAGTAGCCTGTTTTCGCGCCATACTGTATGCTCGCCCAGCCGTTCTCCACCGCGAACACGCACAGCACCGCGCCGCCGGGGATGGTGGACTGCACCGCCGCATCGTCGCTGCCGGACGCGCGCAGATTCAGTGAATTCGTGCCGGTCACGGTCGCCCAGCGGGTGATGGGTGTCGGGTTTTCGTCGCTCTGCGTCGGCGGCGTGCCGGTGAACGTCAGGTTTTCCGTGCGGACGTAGCCGACAATCCGCCCAAAGCGGATGAGCGTCCAATTATCGCCCTTCGCCAGTACAGTCACGGCTGTTCCGGCGGGCAGCGTCGTCAGCAGCGCACCGTTGTCCGAGGAGGTCAGGCGCACGTTCAGCACATCCTCCACATTCACCAGCGTCACCATGGCCTGATTAGGCGCGGCGGGCGAAATCGTCGCGGGGGCTTCAGTCGCCGTCACGGGCGCGTCGCCCACGGGCGGCAGAATCGTGTGCGTGAAGGTGTACTGCATTCGCACGCAGTTCTCGTAGTAGAAGCCGAGAATCTGGTCGTAGGTATAGCCCAGGTTCGCCATCTGCTGCGCCCCGCGCTGGCTCATGCCGATGCCGTGTCCGTAGCGCCTGACGGTCAGCACAAACGTCTCCCCATCTGCCTTGACCGACCAGAGTTCGTTTTTCGTCGTGTTAATGGACAGATTGAGTGCGCTTTCCAGCTCGCTGAAAATGTCGAACGTCAGCGTCAGTCGGCGCGTTTCGCCATCCACAAGCGCCGTCACGTCAAAATCCAGCTTCGTATATAAGCGGCTGGGTGCGGCATACTTCGGTGTGTGCGGCGTAACGGCCTCGATGCGCAGAATCGTCGCATTCGGCGCTTTCGCCTGCAACAGGCGCGTCAGGCTTTGATTCTGGCTTGCGTGGGAAAATGCAGCGTAAATCGTCATCTTGCGCGTGCTGCTGTACGGGTTCATGCGGTCGAACGGGTCGTCCTTAACCGTCAGGTAATTCACGCCGGATGAGCCCCACGCGTTGCGGGCGGATTCGGTCTGTCCGCCGTTGGACGCGGTGTAGTACGTCCCGGTCAGCTTGCCGTCGTTCATGGCGACAATGCCGCGCGTTGCGTCCACCGCCTCCGCCGCCCGGTCGCGCTCCGCCGGACTGCCGTTGTACACCTGGTCAGCGGTCGTGTCCACGACGTCGTAGACCTTCGATGCGTTCGCATTCATGGCGCGCACGGTGTACGTCCGCGCCGCAACTGCCTGTGCTTTCAATGCTTCCAGCGCCGATGATGACCCCATTTCATACGGCACGACGCCATAGAGGTACGATTCGATGTACACATTCGCCACGACATAGAGCCGATACGTCCCGCTTTCCAGCTTCGACACAAGGTGCAGGTCACCGGGGTAGACATTCTGCGGTCTTCTTGCCTGTGCAATGCGGAATCCGCCGTCCGTCTGCCGCCGCCTGAACGCCATCTCCCGCCCCATGCTGACCGTCTCGCCGCCCCGCGTCAGGCGGATTTCGCCCGTCGCGCTGCTGTGGCTGATGCTGATTTGCTCGCCATTCGCCAGCGCCATCGTCTGCCCGCCGCTGACCGCCATTGCGCCGACTGCCGTCACCGTAAGCGACGCAGGATTGCTGCCAATGGACAGCAGGCGCACACGCACCATGCCGTTGCGTGTAGCAGCGCTCCGCTCCAGCGGCGCGGAGTGCACGGCAACATCCGCTGTATCCTCGGCGAGCGCAGCGGGTAAGCCGGACGTTCCGGGTACAGCCGACAAAATCAGGAAAAGCATCAGAAGCAGGCACAGCGCCCGTCGAAATCGGAATTGCACGGGAAAATCCTCCTTGTGGTGGTTCTTCTCCTCCATTGTAGCAGAAAGCGCCCAGCGTGTCATGCAGATTGTAACAAATCGCGCTGGAAATTTCCGTCACGCACAAAAAGGCAGGCGCTCCGACCTGTTGGGTTCAGGTCAGAACGCCTGTCGGATGATGCGGATTATTCCTGCGTTTCCGCTTTCTTCGCGCGCGGCTTGCGGGCGGGTTTGTCTGCCTTTGCCGTTTCCTTCGCTGCCTTGTCCGCCTCGATTTCCGCCTTCGTGCGGCGCTTGCGGGCGGGCTTCACGGGAGCTTCCGCGGTCACTTCCGCCGCAGCGGCTTTTGCCGCCTTGTCAGCTTCAATTTCCGCCTTTGTGCGGCGCTTGCGGGCAGGCTTTGCAGGCGCTTCGGCGGCTTTCGCGGCTTCCTTGGCTGCCTTCTCCGCTTCCTTCGCCGCCTTGTCGGCCGCAATCTGCTCCTTCGTGCGGCGGACGCGCTTGGGTTTCACGGGTTCTTCCTTCTCATACGGATACGGGACGACCACTGGGTTCGCCTCCGCGTCGTCGTCAGAAGATGCCTTCTCCTGATTCGATGCGGAGTCATGGTCGAAACGCCCGCTCACCAAGCCTTCGTACAGTTCCATATATTTCTTAGAGGAGTTCGTCCAGCTGTAATCGCCAGTCATGCCGCGCTGCTGGAGCGTGTGCCACACATCCTTGTGGTTCTCGTAGTAGTCGATGGCACGGTTGATGACATTGAGCATGTCATTGGCGTTGTAGTTGAAGAACGTGAAGCCATTGCCGTCGCCAGTGTACTCGTTGTAGGACAGCACCGTGTCGCGCAGACCGCCCGTCTCGCGGACAATCGGCACTGTGCCGTAGCGCAGGGCAATCAGCTGGCTCAAGCCGCACGGCTCGAACTGGCTGGGCATAAGGAACATGTCGCAGCCCGCGTAGATTTGATGCGCCAGCGCGTGGTCCATCGCAAACCGCGCCGCGACCTTGCCCTTGAACTCGCCCTCTGCCCACGAGAACAGATTGACATAGCGGCTCTCGCCCATGCCCAGCACAACCAGCTGCACGTTCTCGCTCATCAGGTCGCCGATGATGTAGTCCACAAGGTCAAGCCCCTTCTGGCTGCTCAGGCGGCCCACCATGCCGATAATCGGCACATTCGGGTCAACGGTCAAACCGAGCTTTTCCTGCAGTTCCGCCTTGCACTTTGCCTTGCCGGACAGGTCATCCGCGGTATATTCCGCCGGAATGCGAGCGTCCGTCGCGGGATTGTAGTCCGCCATGTCGATGCCATTGAGCACGCCGAACACTTCACGCTTGCGCGCGCGGAGCAGACCATCCAGCCGCTCGCCGTAGTATGCCGTCTGAATTTCCTCGGCATAAGACGGGCTAACGGTGGTGATGATGTCGGAATACACCAGCGCAGCCTTCATGAAGTTCGCGCAGCCGTAGCACTCCAGCTTGTCGTCCGTCCACAGGCTGTCGCCCAGACCCAGCACATCCTGCACTTCGCGGATGCCGAACACGCCCTGATACTGCAGATTGTGGATGGTGAACATGGTCTTGATGTTCGCGAAGAACGGCAGGTGGGCATACTGAATTTTCAGCAGTGCGGGCACCATGCCGGACTGCCAGTCATGCGCGTGAATCACGTCGGGCTGGAAGTCCAGCAGCGGCAGGGCGTTCAGCGCCGCGCGGCAGAAGAAACCGAAGCGTTCGTACTCGTCGCCGCCCATGCCATAGATATACGGACGGCCGAAATAGAACTTGTTGTCCACAAAGTAGAACTTCACGCCGTCCTTTTCCAGCAGTTCAATGCCGCAGTACTGACGGCGCCAGCCCAGCGCGACCTCGAAATCAGTCACATGGGTCATCTGGTCAACATACTGCTTCGGCACCGCCGCATACAGGGGCAGCATCACGCGCACGTCGTGACCCTGCTTCGCCAGAACAGGCGCCAGCGCGCCGACAACATCCGCCAGACCGCCGGTCTTGATAAACGGGACGCACTCGCTCGCCGTAAAGAGAATCTTCATCGTTTCTATCCTCCATCAGAAATATTTCCTGCCGGGGGCAAGGGAAAAAATTACGGGAAATAACAAACCGCACCAATAGTATAGCACATATTGGCGCGGTTTGCAAATCCGAACCGCGTCAATTCGATTTAGGCGATTCGTGGATTAAATGACAACATTCTTCGCGATAACAATCGGGTACGCCGCCGGGCCGATGAGCCGCGCGCTGCGCTTGATGACCGTTTGCTTGTCCAGAATGCAGTTTTCGATGGAAGCGTCGTTGTGCACCTGACCATCCTGCATGATGATGCAGTTCTTCACATGCGCACCGGGGGCAATGCGCACGCCGCGCGCCAGCACAGAGTTCTCCACCGTGCCTTCGATAATGCAGCCATCCGCCACCAGCGAGTTGACGACGGTCACATTGTCGCCATAGCGGGCGGGCATCTCGTCGCGAACCTTGGTGTACACAGGCAGCTCCGCCGTGAACAGGCGATGGCGAATCTGGGTATCCAGCATATCCATATTGAACTTGAAGTAGCTCTGCACGGAGTCCATGCGCCAGCACAGGCCAGTGTACGCCCACGCATTCACGCGCGCCGTGCCTTCCGTCACCAGACGGAGCAGCACATCACGGTTGAAGTCATGATAGCCGTGCGCCACGCCCTTGTCCACCAGCGTGCGCAGCAGCTCACGCTTCATCACGACGACCTCCATGCTCGTCAGCGGCAGGTTCGGATGTGTCGGATCAACTTCCATGTCCGTCACCGTGCCGCTTTCGTCCACCGCCAGATAGCAGCCCAGTTCGTCGCGCTGCATGTTCGGATCAGCGGTGTACATGATGGTGATGTCCGCGCCACTGTTCTGATGATACGCCACAAACTCCGCGATATTCGCGTTGTAGATGATGTTGGAGTTGCTCAGCACCAGATATTCCTGCTTGGAGCGGGAGAGATAGTTGGTGTTGGAGCGCAGCGCATCCAGCATACCAGAGTACACGCCAACATTCTCGCGCGTCAGGAACGGCGGCAGCACCTTGAGGCCGTCATTCTTCCCGTGCAGATCCCACTCCTTGCCGGAGCCGATGTGATCCATCAGGGAGTGATAATTCTTCTGCATGATAACGCCGACGTTCTTGATGCCGCCATTGACCATCGAGGACAGCAGGAAGTCAATGACGCGGTAGCGGCCGCCCACAGGCAGCGCCGCGATGGCGCGGGTCAGGGTCAGCTCGCGCAGATTGGCGTCATTTTCGCCGGTGTAGATAACACCCATTACGTTTTTCATTTTCTTACATCCTTTCCGCTGCTGTGATTATCAGAATTTGGTGTTTTCGTCCACCTGCTGACCCGCGGTCACGCTGACACCGGCGGGAAGGGTGACGCCCTGACCGACGACGGCGATATTGCCCGTCTCTTCGCCGACCATGCAGCCCGCACCAATCACGGCGTTCTCCGCCACAATCGCCCGGCGGACAACCGCACCGCGCTTGATGACCGCATAGGGCATGACAACCGAGTCAATGACGCTTGCGCCTTCTTCAATGGTCACGCCTGCAAAAATCACGGAGTGCTGCACAGAGCCGTAGACTTCCGAGCCTTCCGTAACCAGCGAATCGCTCACGACAGCGCCCTTGGCGATGTAGTGCGGCGCAAGGCCCGGATTCTTGGCATAGATGCGCCACTTCTTGTCGTGCAGGTCAATCGGCATGGGCACGCTGAGCAAGTCCATGTTCGCTTCCCACAGGGACTCAATCGTGCCAACGTCCTTCCAGTAGCCCTCGAAGTTGTATGCCACCATGACCTGCTTGTCGTTCAGCATCGCGGGGATGATGTTCTTGCCGAAGTCATTGGCGGATGTCTTGTCTGCCTCGTCCGCGGTCAGGTACGCGCGGAGCTTCGCCCACGAGAAGATGTAAATGCCCATGGACGCCTTGTTGGACTTGGGCTGCTTGGGCTTTTCTTCAAATTCAACAATGTTGTCGTCCGCGTCTGTATTCATGATGCCGAAGCGGCTCGCTTCTTCCCACGGCACAGGGCGCACAGCAATCGTCGCATCCGCGCCTTTGCGGATGTGGTACTGCAGCATGGCATTGTAGTCCATCTTATAAATATGGTCGCCGGAGAGAATCAGGACGTAATCCGGGTCATACTGCTCGATAAACGCCATGTTCTGATAGATGGCGTTTGCCGTGCCGCGATACCAGTCGCCCGTCTTGCCCGTCTGATAGGGCGGCAGGACGAACACGCCGCCGGTGGACAAGTCCAAATCCCACGGTGCGCCGGAGCCAATATAGGAATTCAGTTCCAGCGGCATATACTGCGTCAGCACGCCCACGGTGTCAATGCCGCTGTTGGTGCAGTTGGACAGCGGGAAGTCAATGATGCGGTACTTGCCGCCGTAGGGAACAGCCGGCTTTGCCACCTTCTTAGTCAGGACACCCAGACGGCTGCCCTGTCCGCCTGCCAGCAGCATGGCAACACAGGTCTTCTTTTTCATGATGAGAACACGCTCCTTCATCCTTGTTTCTTGCGAAGCGCACCGACCGTGCAGGATTCGCGCCGCCCTCGGTGCATCAGGTGGCACGGTGATGTATGTGAAACAGCGCTTTCGCTCCTCCCCTGATTGCGGCGAGCGCCGATTCAGCCGATGGAAATGGAATTGGCTTTGCCGGCGGACTTTTCCGGCAGAGGCTTCGGTTTCTTTGCCGTTTGGGATGCTTTCTTTGGCGGCACATCCGCGATTTCCGGCACGACGCGCGCTTTCTTCGCCTTCTCCGGCAGCGGGTCGCGCTGATAGGTGAAGTACACCGTCGCGAGCGGCGGCACGCAGATATCGCAGCTGTATTGGAAATCCTGCAGCTGCTCTTCTTCCGTGCGAATCGCCCAGTTGTTGTACTGATTCGAGCCGCCGTATTCCTTGCGGTCGGTGTTGAAGCACTCCGTCAGCGTCCCCATCTGCGGCAGCCCGATGCGGTACTGCGGATGGAACACGGGCGTGAAGTTCGTCACGCACAGGAGCGAGTTGCCCCGCTTATCCGTGCGCAGGAACGCAACGATGGAGTTGTCGCTGTCGTTCGCCTGAATCCACTGGAAGCCGTCCCAGCTGTCATCAATCTGGTAGAGCGCGGGCGTCGTGCGGTAGATTTCGTTCAGGCGCTTGCAGCACTGCTGCACCTGCGGATGATTCTCGTACAGCAGCAAGAACCAGTCCAGCTGGTCGTCATACTTCCACTCGATGAAGTGCCCAAACTCGCCGCCCATGAACAGCAGCTTCTTGCCCGGATGCGCCATCGTGTAGCCGTACAGCGCGCGAAGTCCCGCGAACTTCTTCCACAAGTCGCCCGGCTGTTTGTCCAGCATCGAGTGCTTGCCGTGCACCACCTCGTCGTGGCTGAACGGCAGGATGTAGTTCTCCGAAAAGGCGTACATCAGCGAGAACGTCAGCTTGTCGTGGTGATACTTGCGGTAGACCGGGTCGAGCTTGATATACGCCAGCATATCATTCATCCAGCCCATGTTCCACTTGAACCCGAAGCCCAGCCCGCCCAGATAAATCGGGCGCGTCACCATCGGATAGGCGCTGGATTCCTCCGCCACCATCATCACACCGGGAAAATCACGGTAGACGGTTTCGTTCATCCGCCGCAGGAAGGCAATGGCATCGAGATTCTCGTGTCCGCCGTACTTGTTGGGCAGCCATTGCCCCGGCTCACGGCAGAAGTCGTACATCAGCATGGACGTAACCGCATCCACACGCAGCCCGTCGGCGTGATACCACTCCAGCCAGAAGCAGGCGTTGGAGAGCATGAACGAGTTGACCTCGCCGCGCGCATAGTCGAACATGTGCGTCCCCCACTGCGGCATATCGCCGCGCCGGGGATCAGGATGCTCATAGCAGGGCGTACCGTCAAAGCGGCGCAGTCCCATTGCGTCGCGCGGGAAATGCGCGGGAACCCAGTCCAGCAGTACGCCGATGCCCGCCTGATGCAGCGCGTCAATGAGTGCCATCAGCTCCTTCGGTTCGCCGAAGCGCGCCGTCGCCGCATAGTAGCCGGACACCTGATAGCCCCACGACATATCCAGCGGATGCTCCATCACCGGCATGAACTCCACATGCGTGTAGCCCATTTCTTTGAGGTACGGCACGAGCTGTTCGGCAATCTCCGTATACGTCAGGAACGTGCCATCCTTGTGCCGCCGCCACGAGCCAAGGTGCATCTCGTAGATGTTCACCGGACTGTGGTACGGGTCGTAGGCCTTGCGCGCCTCCATCCAGTCCGCGTCGCCCCAGCGGTAGCCGCTCAGGTCGTAAATACGGCTGGCAGTGTCGGGGCGCATCTGCATGGCGAACCCATAGGGGTCAGCCTTGTCCTGCCACGTTCCGTCCTGCGCCTGAATGCAATATTTGTAGGTTGTCAGTTTCTTTGCAGCGTCGGGATAATCATAGCGTTTCGGGTCACTCTTCACGTCGAAGGTTTTCGCGGGCAGCCGCACTTCCCATGTACCGTCGTAGACCTTCTGCATGGGCGTTTTTTTCCTGTCCCACTGGTTGAATTCGCCAATGAGAGAAACTGCCCGTGCGTTCGGCGCCCAGACAGCGAAATGCCACATTTCCTGTCCGTCCTGCGTCACCGGGTGCGCGCCGAGCATCTCATAGGCTCTGCGGTTCGTTCCCTGATGGAACTGGTCCCGCACCGCGGCGGTCGGGCCGTTGTAGCGCATAGTTACACCTGCCTTTGCTTGCGTTGCGTTCCTCCGCCTGCAATCACGGAGAGCCGCGTTTGCTTTCTTCACTCTTTTCACTTACTATTGAATCACTTTTATGCATTTTCGTCAAGTCATATTCAGCATTTTCTCCTGCATTTTTTGTGATTTTCGGAAAGTGCGTTCATTTTGACCGTAGACGATGCGGTAAGTATTTCGCCATTGCCGACATAAATTCCTGCTCATGCACGAAATTTTCCGCGCATAAACTGGTTTTGCGCCGTCGGAGCGAAAACTGTTTCCCGCGTGCGGCGATTTGTGCAATCCGAACATTTCCCGAAATTTCTGCGAAAAGGTTGTGTGCCCATGAAACAAAAACAGCTGTTGTCGTTTCTTGTGTGTATCCTGATGCTTTCTTCCTGTGCCGCGCCGACCGATTCCGCGCATGACAGCGGCTTAACACTTCGGGTCTACTTCGCCGATGCGGAGGAAATCCGTCTGCTGCCGCTGGAAGACTACGTTTTCGGCGCATTAGCGGCAGAGATGCCCGCGAATTACGCGCCAGAAGCGCTCAAATGCCAAGCAGTAGCCGCCCGGACGCGTGCCGTCGCGCAGAGCCGCGCGTTCGGCGGAAACGGGTGCGTCCGCCACCCGGACTGCGATATCTGCACGGACAGCGCGTGCTGTCAGGCATACCAGACGGATGCGCAGCTGCACGCCCGCTGGGGCAGCGAGTACGTCGTCCTCCGCGCGCGCATTGACCGCGCCGTCCGCGCAACAGACGGCTTGCTGCTCACCAGCGGCGGCTTGCCCATCGAAGTGCTGTACCACGCCTGTTCCGGCGGAAAAACTGAAGATGCCGCCGCCGTGTTCGCATCCGCTAAGCCATATCTGGTCAGCGTAGACAGTCCCGGCGAAGAGGGGTACGCCGGCTTCCGCGCCGACGCGTCCTTCTCCTGCAAGGAAGCGCTCTGCTCCTGCGCGCTTTTCCCGGCTGCGGCGTGACGGCGGACACGCTGCCCAGCGCGATTCGTCTGCAATCCACGACCGCTTCCGGGCGCGTCGCGACGCTGCTGGTCGGCAGTCAGACCGTCCGCGGCGCTGATTTCCGCAAAGCGCTTTCCTTGCGAAGCACCTACTTCACTTGGGAGGCGGATGGCGACCGCATCGTTTTCCACACCGTCGGATACGGGCACGGCGTCGGCTTGTCGCAGGCAGGCGCGCAGGCGATGGCGGCGGGCGGTGCGGATTTCTCGGAAATTTTGGCGCACTACTACCCCGGCACGCAGCTGACATGGATGGATAAAACAGGTTTTTCCGGCTCATAATAGGAGAAAACGCCCCATGCGGCATGGTTGAGGTGATTTTCTCATGGCTGACCGTCACTTTCGTTCTCTTTTCCGCGCGCTGCATCTGCGCCGGGAGCAGTGGACATTTCTGCTGATGGCGCTGCTGTGCGTCTCGGTGATTGTCGGCACGGCACTGTGGACGCGGCAGGCGGAATTCGCACGCGTGACGCCGACCCCGCCTGTCTCCGGCGACATATCCGCCGCGCAGCTGCTCCAGCAGCCGCTTGCCCGAGCGCCGCGTTCCGCCAGCGGCCCGCGCCCCCCCGCCGACCGCCGCGTTACCACGCCGCTCGAAAGCATGACGCTGCTGCGTCCCTTCGACAACACGCGGATGCGTCAAAGCAGCGCCACGGGCTTGTGGGCGCTGCACGATGCGGCAGATTACGCTGGTGCGGAGGGTGCGAAAGTCAGCGCCATGGCGGACGGCACCGTCATCAATTGCGCGGACTGCGGCATTTTCGGCGCGTACGCGGAAATCGACCACGGCGGCGTCCTCGTGCGCTATGCGAACCTGTCGATGCTCTACGCGATTCGCGCGGGCGATCCGGTTCGCGCTGGGCAGACGATTGGCTTCATCGGGCGCACGATGCCGGAGGAATGTGACCTGCCAGCGCACCTGCACCTGCGGATTGTCGTCGGCGATACAGCGGTTGACCCCGAAAAAGTGCTGCAAAACGGCGTTTTTCCTGACCCGTAAAAAAAGACGCACATGGGTGTTGCATTTTCATCGAAATCGGCGTATAATACAGCAGGTTGAACTTGTATTATAACGTCTTATTCGACTTGGAAGGAGCGATTCCCCATGTGCGGCATCGTTGGCTATATTGGCGCGCAGCAGGCGCAAGACATTTTATTGGACGGACTTTCCCGATTGGAGTACCGCGGCTATGACAGCGCGGGCATTGCGGTCATGGACGGCGGCATCATCCGGCTGAGCAAGGCGAAGGGACGGCTGGCGAACCTTGCCGCGCGGGTGGCATCAAATCCCCTGCCCGGCACCATCGGCATCGGTCACACGCGCTGGGCAACCCACGGCGAACCAAACGACATCAACGCCCATCCGCACACGGACATGAAAGGGCATATCGCCGTCGTCCACAACGGCATCATCGAGAACTACGAGGAGCTGCGCGCTCAGCTGAAGGCGAAGGGCTGCGTGTTCGTATCCGAAACAGACACGGAGGTAATCGCCCATCTGCTGCATACGCTTTACGACGGCGACATGCTCTCGACCATTCTGCACGCGCAGACGATGCTCGAAGGCAGCTACGCATTGTGCGTCCTGAACGCCGAAGCGCCGGATACGCTCTACTGCACGCGCAAGGATTCTCCGCTTGTCGTCGGGCTGTCCGACGGCGCACAGTACGTCGGCAGCGACATTCCAGCGCTGATTCGCCACACGCGGACGGTGGAGCTGCTCGATGAACGCGAAGTCGCCGTGCTGACCCGGAGCGGTGTACGCGTGTACGACCATTTCGGCAACGAACGCGCGCTCAAGCCCATTCACGTTGATTGGGACGTGGAAGCAGCAGAAAAAGGTGGCTATGCGCACTTCATGCTCAAAGAGATTCACGAAGAGCCCGCCGCACTGAAAAAGACGTTTTCCGCCCACGTCGACGCAGAAAAAATGGCGATTCGCCCCGGCGCGTTCCCGATTTCGGCGGAAGAAGCAAATTCCCTGCGCACGCTGACGATTGTCGCCTGCGGCACAGCGTACCACGCGGGTGTTGTCGGCAAGTATGTAATCGAGAAGCTGGCGCGGCTGCCCGTGGTGGTGGATGTAGCATCCGAGTTCCGCTATCGCAACCCGATTCTGGGCACAGGCGACTGCTTCCTTGCCATTTCACAGAGCGGCGAAACGGCGGACACGTTGGCCGCCATGCGCGAGGCGGAGCGGCTGGGCGCGAAAGTGATGGCGCTGACGAACGTCGTCGGCTCGTCGATTGCCCGCACCGCTGGGGATTGCGTCATGTACACCTACGCGGGGCCGGAAATCGCCGTCGCAAGCACAAAAGCATACATCACGCAAGTGGAAATGATGGTGTTGCTGGCGATTGATCTCGGCGTGAAGCGCGGACATCTGACGGAGAGCGTAGCATCGGAGCTTCTGCGGCAGATGGCGGACATTCCCACGCTGGCGGAGCAGGTGATGGCGCTCGAACCCGCGGTGCAGCGCTTCTCCAGCCTCTAACACGACCGTCAGCATGTATTCTACATCGGGCGCGGGCTGGACAACGCGCTGGCAATGGAAGCGTCGCTGAAGCTGAAGGAAGTCAGCTACATCATGTCCGAAGCGTATGCGGCGGGGGAACTGAAGCACGGCACAATCGCGCTGATTGAGCAGGGCACGCTGGTCTGCGCGCTGCTGACGCAGGAACAGCTGGCAGATAAAACGCTGTTGAACGTGCGCGAAGTAAAGAGCCGCGGCGCGAAAGTCCTCATCGTCTGCCCGGAAGCCCTGCGCGACCGCGCCGCGAAGGATGCGGACGAACTCTGGGTCATCCCGGACGCTGCGTCGGACTTGCTGCCGCTGCTGGCGATTATCCCCGTGCAGCTGTTCGCCTACTACATGGCGGTCAGCCGCGGCTGCGACGTTGACAAGCCGCGCAATCTGGCAAAATCGGTGACGGTGGAGTGACGGAAATGGGCGCCTCTCTCTCGTTGTGTGGGCCAGGGTCTTCGACCCTCTGGACTCCCTTTTCGCGATTGAGTTGAGCGCACTTTTAGGCTTCTTCCGCGTGCTGATTGAGGAAAACGGTACGCAAAAGGGCGATTCGGTGTTTTGCTTCCGAACCGCCCTTTTTGATTGGCTTAGAACTCCCGTGCGCCCTTCAGGAACGCGCAGTAGCACTTGTATTCTTCCCACAGGTCAACCTTGCTGATGACCTCCCACGGCGCGTGCATACTCAGCACCGGGATGCCGCAGTCGATGACGTTCATGCCGTACTTGGCGCAGATGTAGGCAATCGTTCCGCCGCCGCCGACATCCACCTTGCCCAGCTCCGCCGTCTGCCAGCACACGTTCGCTTCGTCGCAGATGCGGCGCACCTGCGCGACAAACTCCGCGTTGGCGTCATTCGAGCCAGACTTGCCCCGGCTGCCGGTGAACTTGTTGAACGTCACGCCATTGCCGACGATGGACGCGTTGCGCTTCTCGAACACGCCCGCAAAGTTCGGGTCAAAGCCCGCGCTCACGTCGCTGGAGAGCATACGGCTGTTCTGCAGGCAGCGGCGCAGGGTCAGCGGCTTGTCCTCGCCCGTCACGCAGGCAATCAGTTCTGCCATCGTGTTCTCAAAGTACATAGCGCCCATGCCCGTTGCACCGACGCTTCCGATTTCTTCCTTGTCGGTCAGCACCGCCGCGAGGGTGTATTCCGGCGTGCCTTCATAATTCAGCACAGCCGCCATCGACGGATACGCGCACACGCGGTCGTCGTGGCCATAACCCATAATCATGCTGCGGTCGAAGCCCAAGTCACGCGCATGGCCCGCAGGAACAGCTTCCAGTTCGGCGGAAATGAAGTCTTCTTCGTCGATGCTGTACTGCTCCTTCAAAATGTCCAAAATCGCGGTCTTGACCGGGTCTTTGTCGGTATCCTTCTTCGGTTCGCTGCCGATGATGATGTTCAGGCTGTCGCCTTCAATCACCTTTGCGGCGGTCTTGCCCATCTGATCAGCGGCAAGGTGAATCAGCAGGTCAGAGATGTAGAAGACGGGGTCGCCGGGCTTATCACCGATATTCAGCGTGACGGTCGTGCCGTCCTTCTTGACAACAACGCCGTGGAGCGCCAGCGGCAGCGCCACCCACTGGTACTTCTTGATGCCGCCGTAGTAGTGCGTGTCGAGGTACGCAAGGTGCTCATCCTCATACAGCGGATTCTGCTTGATGTCAATGCGGGGCGAGTCGATGTGCGCGCCCAGAATGTTCATGCCGCACTCCATCGGCTTCTCACCAATGATAAAGAGCATGATATCCTTGTTCATCCACGCACGATAAACGCGGTCGCCCGCCTTGAGCGTTTCACCGTTCTTGACGACGTCCATCAGGTTCTTGAAGCCCTTTGCTTCCGCCTGACGCACGCCCTCCGCGACGCACTCACGCTCGGTCTTGCCGTTGTTCAGGAATGCCATATAATCCTTTGCGAAGGCGGAAAGCTGTTCCTTTTCGTCCTCCGCGAGGTTTTCCCACGCATTTTTGCGGTACATAGCGACTTCTCCTTTGAAAGGTGCATTTTCCAGTCTCCCGGAATGCATTTATTATACGTCAAATCGTGCAAAAGTGCAACCATCCGCCGCATTTCTTTCGTACCATTCAAAAAACCGGGCAGTCTTTTGAACTGTCCGGCTAATGGGGAGGCGCTGGGGCGTTGCCCCAGACCCCACAAGGGACTCTGTCCCTTGACCCTGCAAGGGAGTTCCTCCCTTGACCCT
>ERZ780052.542-NODE-542-length-14273-cov-4.244338_pt1 | contig 14273 bp, 10 predicted proteins | sample MGYA00511845_ERZ780052 | MGnify/ENA primary metagenome ERZ780052 (study PRJEB29588, sample SAMEA1970897) | human gut metagenome | biome: human gut; feature: human-associated habitat; material: faeces | place: Denmark | collected 2008/2010 ...
TAGATCATAGTAAAATTTATAAATCGGTGAAGTTTTTTTAATTCCTCCAACTTCAAGGCTTGCCGGCCACAAATCCATACAATACATGACCACTTTTTTATTCCATTTTTTTGCATACCTAATAGCCGGTTCGACCATCATTACTGGTGAAGACTGATTTGCAAACACCACATCATAATCACCACTTAGTTTTTCAATTTCTTTATTTGCCGAACACGGGTAACTATGATAGTTAAGGAACCTATTTATAACATTATGTTTTCTCGGTATAATTGGCACATGGGTTATATGCACGCCCTCATGGACTTCCTTTACTATTTTATTTTTTTCATATCCCTCAAATATATCTCCCATAGGATAATTAGGTATTCCAGTTATTGCATGAACATAGTGTCCTCTTTTGACCATTTCTTCCATCGGATACAATGAGGGATATGGTTCTGGCCAGCCATATTGGCATGTAGCTAAAATATGCAGTTTCCTTTTTTCCATAATTTCTAATTCCTCTCGTATCCTTCAGTGAGTTCCATACTTTCGTTGAAATTATATTTCCCAATTAATTCCGTTTTCTCCTAAGTCAGAGATCCAAATACTTTTTTTACCAAAGTCAACGGAGTTACCTTAATTACTATGTTAAATACACTCGGCATAGCTATCGCCTTATTATGCTGTCTGGCAACAGTACGCACCATAGCAGAGGTTCTGACATACTCTCTGTTCTGAGGAAAAAATAATCCAGAATCCTCTCTATCTATTACACATTTCATAAATTCGCACAAATTTCCTATATATATCATGGATCTCTCATTCTTGTAATCTGGAAATATCGGTGACTTAATGGCAAATTTTCTTAATGTCTGATAATTTCCCTTACATCCCTTTCCATAGACCATAGGAGGTCGGACAATCACAACTTTAAATGAATCATTCTCCATGTTACTAATAATATTATCTGCCTGTAATTTAGAATCTCCATAGGCATTAATCGGATGAGGAACCGTATCTTTTGTAATATGTCCTGTTACCAAGCCATAAACACTCATTGAGCTTAGCAATATATATTGCTCTACTCCAGCTTCTTTTGCATTTTTTGCAATATTTACACTCAGATCTCTATTTATTTCATAATACAATTCTCTATTTTCATCTGTTTCTTTAATGTGAGCAATTCCCGCCACGTTGATAACTACATCATATCCTCTAAAAAGTTCAACAGTGGGCATCAATCCTTTTGTTTCTATAATCTCAACATCATAATAATCAGGGTATTCATTTAGATACTCTTTGATATTTTCTCCAATATATGAATTTTTTCCCGTAATAAGTATTTTCTTTTTCTGTTTTGGGGTCGTTCCAGTATAATCCTCCTGTTTTTTTGTTTCTTTTTCCATCGCTCCTGTTCCGCCTTCTACTACCGTATCATCATGTCCCACTTTCGTCACTGTTCCCAGCAGACATTTCAGATCAAATATGAGAGAGCTGTGCCGCACACCATAGCCATCCAGTTTGCTCTTTTGTTCAATGGAGATGGAATCTCTGCCATTGATCTGTGCCCATCCGGTAATGCCCGGTTTATATTCATTTACACCGTACTTGTCTCTCTCTGCGGTCAATACATCCTGATTCCACAGACCCGGTCTGGGTCCTACCAGAGACAAGGATCCATCCAGCACGTTAAACAGCTGAGGAAGTTCATCCAGCGAATGTGCACGCAGGAACTTTCCGACTCTTGTAATATACTGTTCCGGATTCTCCAGCATGTGAGTAGGCGTATCATGAGGGGTAGACATTTTCATGCTGCGGAACTTGTATACCCGGAAATACTTCTTATTCTGTCCCAGTCTCTTCTGGGTAAAAAATACAGGGCCGGGGTCATCGATCTTAATGGCAGCTGCGATTCCCAACAGTAGCGGAGACAATGCCACAATGCCGCCAAATGACAGCACGATATCCAACCCTCGTTTTACATACTTATCATAAAATGACGGGGTATAGGCGGATGCGCTCACAGGTTCCAAATGACCTCTGACCCCATCCGCATTTTCCGGATCCTCTTCATTTTCTACGAAGATGACTTTCTTGCCTTCAAACGGATTCTTCGAATCCTCTCTGCACTGCTTTTTCTGCAGCGTAGAAGCAATCTTTACTCCTGTAGCCGTCAATCCGGCGAGTGCTATGATACCATATAGGAATCTCTTCGTTGTCTTTTTCATAATTATCCCCTATTGAATACCCTGATAGGTCGGTACAATCTCTTTGATATCCTCACGGATCCTGTCCGTCTCGTCATAAGCATCTTTATAGATCTTGTCCAACTGTTTTTGAAATACTTCATCATCGAATTCGATGGGTTTTCCGATATAGATCATCTTATTGGCAGTCTTCTTCAATCCCTCTTCGTTCATGAGAAGTTCTTCGTACATCTTCTCTCCGGGGCGCAATCCGGTGAATTTGATCTCGATATCCTCTCCCGGCTTGTATCCGGACAGCTTGATCAGGTTCGTCGCCAGGTCTACGATCTTCACCGGCTCTCCCATATCCAATACGAAGATCTCTCCGCCTCTGGCGTAGGCACCCGCCTGCAGTACCAGGGATACCGCTTCCGGTATCGTCATGAAATAGCGGATGATATTAGGATCTGTCACCGTAACAGGACCGCCTTCCGCGATCTGTTTCTTGAACAGAGGAATGACACTACCATTACTGCCCAGTACGTTACCGAAACGCACTGCCACGAAATTCGTCTGTGACTTACGGTTCATCATCTGGATCACCATCTCGCACATTCTCTTGGAGGCACCCATGACATTGGTGGGATTCACCGCTTTATCTGTGGAGATCAGCACGAACTTCTCCACACCATATTTATCTGCTGCCTGTGCGGTACGATAGGTGCCGAAGACGTTGTTCTTGATCGCCTCATTGGGGCTGACTTCCATGAGGGGCACATGTTTATGGGCTGCCGCATGGTAGACGATGTTCGGACGATATCTGCGGAAGATATCCTCGATTCGCTCCGTATTACGTACAGAAGCGATCAACACCACCAGATCCAGTGTCGGATACTTGCGGATCAGTTCCTGCTGGATTTCATAGGCATTATTCTCATAAATATCTACTATGATCAGTTGTTTCGGCTGGTGTCCGGCAATCTGCCTGCACAGCTCGCTTCCGATGGACCCGCCGCCACCGGTGACCAGTACGACCTTATCCTTCACATAGTTCAGGACTTCTTCCGTATTGATCTCTATCGGATCTCTGCCTAAGAGGTCTTCGATCTCCACCTCTTTTAATTTTGCCACAGAGACATCTCCGTTGATCAGCTGATACATTCCGGGAAGGGTACGCATCTTGCACCCTGTCTCTTTACAGATATCCAGGATTTCTTTTTTCACATGGGTATTGGCAGAGGGAATGGCGAAGATGATCTCATCCACATTGTACTGTCCTACGGCGTCTGCAATCTTGTCTCTGCCACCGACGATAGGCACGCCCCGGAGGAATTTACCATGGCAACCGGGATTATCATCGATAATGCATTTGGGATTTAGATTCAGATAGCTGCTGGTCTCTATTTCTTTTAAGATAGCATTGGCTGCTGCACCCGCGCCGATAAGCATGACATTGCTGCCGTCCTTTTTCGTCTTTAGTTCCGATCTCTTGGAATTGATCAGGCGTAAGATCCGGTAACTGAACCGGATCACTGTAGTCAATCCAAACAGTAAGAACCAATAAATTACATAATAGCTACGGGGCATCTTCTGATTCAGGATATGGCACAGGATCATCTGTGCTATACTGGCGCAGGTAGTAGCGAATACAATATTCAACAGTTCCGTCGCGCTGGCATAGCGCCATACACTTTTGTACAGCTTCCATAATGCGAAGAAGAGTAATGTCAATATGATATTGTAGACAATAATATTTTCAAATTTGATAAGGTATTCCTGAGGGATTCCCTCAAAGCTGAAATCGAAACGGATGTATAATGCGGCAAAAGATGCCACAACGATAGACATAATATCTAACAGGATCAGTGCAAGGATTCTGTTAATGGGTATTTTCAAGAAATTCTGCTTCATCTTCTTACTTCCCTTTCGGTACATATAAAAATAATCATAATTCATTTTATTGTACCACGTAGGGAAGTAAAAAGCAATTTTCACATAAGAATCCACAAAAAATTAAGATTTCGATCGGTCTTTTACCACATAAAACCGGTCATAGATAGAAGTGATCTCATACTTCTCCGGATCGAACAGCTCTCTCTGTCCGGAATCCACGATATACACTACCCGCTCTCCGGACGCCTCATTGGCTGCTACGGTCTCTGCCGTGACGTTTTCATAATGGTAGCGTTCTTTATACGGGAGGAGTTCCACGCCGTCCTGTACGTTACTGATGCCCTGATAGTAATGCGCATCGATCCGGTGGGTGTACATAGTCAGGATCTCGCCTAAGGTAGCGCCGGCATCGATTCCCTGGGGGTCCGGATAGATGTAATAGGCATCGCAATCGATGGTATGTGCATAGTTCAACGCCTGTATGTAGGGATCGTAGTAATAGATCCGGCTGAGTTCTCCCCAGCTGCCAAAATACATCTGTGCCATCATCAGTGCCATCACACCGTAGGCCGCTGCAATGGGTACGGACAGGAGGTGCACCTTCCGGATGCAGCGTGCGATACCGATGCCCCCGATGATCAGTACCGGATAGAATATGATATTGATACGGTTCACTGTCACATTTTTGGTAAGGATGCCTACCCACAGTCCCATGCCCAGCCACGCCAGCAGTGCGACATAGGGGTAACGTTCCTCTTTTTCCATTCCCCGGAGTCTGCGGAGGATGCTGACCAGTCCGATGACAAAGAACAGATCCGTGATATAGTACACCGGGCCGAATTTCACCATGGTATTGGTCACGCTCTTGTCCCCGGAGCCCCAGGTGGTGGTAAAGGTCCAGACGATATTCTCCCACAGCTGTTTCCAGGAGAAGTTAGCGAACAGAATATCATTGCCGCGGTTACTGGACAGGAACGACGGGATCGTAAAAAGCGGCGTCTCGATTCCTGGCTTTCCCAGCAGGGTAAGCAGCATGGATAAAAATTCCGGCAGCACGATCACCAGGTACAGCACAAAGCAGGCTGCCAGCTCCTTCCAATTCACTGCCTGCTGCCGCAGGAGATAAATAGCAACCACCAGTAAAAACAGCGGTACCGAATAGTCCGCAATTCCGTAGGCATAGGAGCACAGTCCGAACATCACCATGGAAAGGTACAATAGCGGTTTCTTTTTTTAGTCCGGCGATCAGCAGTACTACCGCGATCAGGAACACATGGGGGAACAGGTTGCAGTCAAAGGACCACCGGCTCTGCATATAATGCCAGGGGCTGATGATCCCCAGGATCAGCACGATCATGCCGGTCCATTTGCCGGCCAGCTGTCTGCCGAAGAGGTACAGTGCCAGCAGTCCCAGGCAGCTGATCACCAGCATCGGCAGTCTCGTGGATACCGTGGAGAATCCCAGGAGCTTAATAAACGGGATCATGCAGTAGGACAGTAATACGCTCATCTGGCTGCTGACCCACGCCGTAAAATGCACCGGATACCGCATTCCATAACGGTCTGTACCGTAGTCTGCCAGTGCTTTGGCATCCACGGCAGCCATGGCTTCGTCCTGATGTACGCCGATGGGCGGCGCTCCGAAATGGTATGCCCGGATGACGATAGCAGCTAACAGGAGCAATGCCACCAGCAGCAGCTCTATTTTTTTCGATTCTAATATCTTCTGTTTCCATGGATATTTCAATGAATATTTCAATGAATAAATCCTCCTCATTGCAAATGTTTCACTTTTCTGTGCAGCACCCGGATCCCCTTCGGCGCTATGACGAACAGTGTATGATAACACTTATTCTTTTTCGTAAGGTAAGGGTTTCTCATGGCGCGCCACCATCCCTTCCGCAGGCTCTTCACGACGCTTCGGTAGAACGCATTGTCCCCGGTCATCTGTGCTATGGGAATATGCAGCATATAGTCCAGTCTCTGGAAGACACCGAACCGGAAGGCGATCTCCGTCAGCTCCGGGTATCTCGCCTCCACCAGCCGCAGTACCATATCCGCGTTATCGATGTTGTCCGCGAACACTCTGGAGAAGCGGTTTTTATCTCTGGTGTTGCTGTCCGGACGGTAAAATACGTGATAAGTCTGACCCGGAATGCACGCGATCCCGGGAACGATGTTCTCCTCGTCCGTCAGCAGCTTCACCAGCAGGTGGAAATCCTCGTTCAGCGCTCCCACCGGGAATTTTCCCTTTGTGAACAGATCCTTTTGCAGCAGCTTGGTACAGAAGGAGCAGTCTCCCCGGTGCATCAGCAGTTCTTTTAAGAAATCCTCTGCCGGGATCACCTGTTCTTCGGATACCGGCTCACAGATGTTCGGCAGGATGTTGCCGTCCTGATCGATCTCATCCCTGCCCACCTGAGCAATGGGCATATGAGTAGTCGCGATCGCCCGGTACAGGCGCTCGTACATATCGGCATCCACATAGTCATCGCTGTCCACGAATCCCACGTATGCTCCGGCGGCCTGCGTCAGTCCGAAGTTCCTCGCGGAAGAGGGGCCTCCGTTCTCCTTGTGAAAAACGCGGATACGCGGGTCATTTTCCGCCAGCCGGTCGCACAGCGCCGGGGTGTCATCGGTGGAGCCGTCGTCGATCAACAGGATCTCCAGCTCCGGATAGGTCTGCTTCTGCAGGCTCTCCACGCAGCGGGGCAGATAAGGTATGATATTGTACACCGGCACGATCACACTGATCAGCGGCTGGTTGGTCTCATTACTGTTCACGTTCTGTCCTCTTTATTTCTTTCCGTTAAATATCGATACATCCGTCGCTCCGGGATCACCGGGGCCGGGGAGCAGGGACCATCTGTCCACAGCGCCGGGACAGATGGTGCCGGAAGGCACTGGTCGCCTGCGCACAGGGCTGGCTCTGCTGGTCCTGTGTCGGGATCACTGCCTAGGAATCCCATCTCACGCCACAGTCTGACCAGTCTCTCCGCGGCGGTCCGTGCATTCCATTCCGTCCGGACGGTCTGCTGCGCCGCTTCTCCCAGTCTGCGGCACTCTGCCGGATCCTGCAGCAGCTCTGCAACGTATTCCTGCAGCTGCTGTTCACAGCCGTCGTGATAGAGGATCCCGTTTTCCCTCTGTCGGATCATCCAGGGAGCCGCTCCGATCATATGATCCGCCACGACGGCGCAGCCGCTGTTCATGGCTTCGTTGACCACGGCTCCCCAGCCTTCCTTTCGGTCACTGGTGACGAGGTATATCTCCGATTCCTCCATGGCTGCCCGGACCTCCTCCGGGCTCCGGAAGCCTGCGAAGGTGATCTTATCCGTCACGCCAAGCTCTTCTGCCAGGCTGTGTACTTCTTCCTCCAGTTCTCCTCCGCCGATCATCGTAATGTGAAAAGGAATCTCTTCCAGATGTTCTTTCAGATAAGCGGCTGTCTTCACTACCAGCTCCGGATGTTTCCAATCGATCATCCGCGCCGCCCACAGGATGCTTCCTTTTTTCTTGCGTGAAAACGGTTCCCCCGGCGCATACTCTCTGGTCTCGGGGAAATACCCGAACCGTAGCATTTTCTCCGGATAGGCATGAATGATCCCCAGGTCGCAGGGCACATAGGCTCCGGCACACAGGAAGTACACCGGTGCCTTGCGGTATCTGGTATGGTCTTTATACTTTTGCAGCAGTCCTCTGGGAGAGATGGCTTTCCATTGTCCTTCTTTATACAGCCGCTCGTTATAGCGGAAGATAGGTTTCCCCGCCGCCAGGCGTTCCCGGATGTAGCTCTCGTCATCGCATCCACCGAAGATCACCACATCAGCTGTCAGTAGCAGGTTCTGCCATTCCGGGCCGTCCGTAGTCTCTTCGTCTGGATTCCTGCCCATGAATGCTTCCGGGCCGTCCGTAGTCGTACCGTCCGCCTGTACATAGCGCACGTACGGTCTCTCCTCGGCCTGCCACCCCATCTTCACCCGTTCTTCTTCCATCGGCTGGGTCTGCAGAAAGCAAAAGCTTCCTTCCAGGAGTTCATACAATGCGTCGCAGAAGGACAGCTGATGGTGATTAAAATAATTAGAAACGAATACCACCTGCATTCTCAGCCCTGCCTTTCCGCTATCTTTGCATAGATTTCCTGCAATTTTGCAAAATTTTTCTCTTTATCGTGGGTTTTTCTTGCATGTTCTCTTGCATTTTTAGAGTATTCCAACATTTTCTCCGGAGAACTCCACATTTCGATAATGGATTTTTCCATAGATTTTACAATATTTTCCAATTCTCTTGTTTTTAATTCTTTTGAATTGCACGTGTTATTTTTGCTTTCAGCCGCATCTGTCGTATTTCTGCTGGTTTCAGCCGTTTCTGTCAGCCGGTGTCCTTCACACCACAGGCCGTCCCTTCCGCCGTCAAACAAGCTGGGGATCCCGCCCACCTCCGTGCTGACACAGGGCACTCCCAACAGCATGGCTTCGCCCAGGGAATTCGGCGAATTTTCCAGGGAAGAACAGCACAGGAACAGGTGACTTCGGAGGAATCGTTCCCGCATCTGTTGTTCTGTCAGTCTCCCTGTGAAATGCACGCAGTCTTCCAGCTGCCCCTCCCGGATCAGATCCCGGAGATACTGTCCGTAGGCGGAGATCTTCAGCTTCTGCTTCAGCGTGTGGTATGCCGTCAGATCATTTCCCGCCACATACACCTGCACATCGGGGAATTTCCTGCGGATCCCGGGCAATGCTTTCAGGAGATAATGCAAGCCCTTCAGGGGATAATCTCCCTGACTGACGAAGATGCTGTGGGGTTCACAGTGCTCCGGATCCCAGCTGCCTTCATAGAAGGAAGCGCGCAGGGTCTCATTCATAGGATAATACTGTGCTCCGGGATTCCACCCGGTGGTCACCTCCCGGTCCCATGCCGTCCTGCCGGTGATATTTCCCGCCAGACCGATGGCTTCTCTCTCCATCACACCTCTGCGGACGAATTTCTCCTGCTGGCTGCGCAGGCTGTCCCGTTTCACCAGATCCCGGAAGGTCACTTTGCGCGTCACACGCTCCGGGAGATCGGCGAAATAGGCTTCCGCACAGAGGCTGCAGATGCCCTGGATCCCCAAAAGGATCCTCTCCGGATGCGGATAGACACGGCAGACCGCCAGCGTATGGGGATATTCCGTACCAAAGCAGTGGATCACATCCGGATCATAATCTTCCATGATCTTACGCAGTTCTTCTTCCAGCTCCGGCTGGTAACGGTCCGGATGCACGGTATCCTCATGGAAGCCGTAGCATCTGACGAGATATCCACCGCCCCCCTCCGGAGCAGATGCAGCTTCCGTAGCAGAAGTGGCTTCCGCGACACAGGCAGGGTGTTCCCCCTGCACCCGGACTACAAAACTCTGTGGGATCTCTTCCCCCGCGGGTGCCGGGAACGCCACTGCCAGCGTCATGCCGGTGTCTTCCCGGTCCACGATCTGCGACAGCAGTCCGGACAGCCAGCCTTCCTTATTGGAAGCTTCTCTATGCAATGCCTCGGCGATCACCGGGAGCATGATATTGCAGACCCACAGTACTCTCATAAATCAAATCCTCTTTTAATCAAATATCCAATTCAGGTAAGGTAGCAATCTGATCTCCACATCGTACATGCCACGTAACAGCATCACAAAATACAGCAGATATGCCGCGATGACTCCGACAATGCACAGGTTGCGGAACCATCCCTTTTTCGCATTCCATAGCACGCCCGGGATCAGGAAGATCTGGGACTGGATCAGGTAATAGGCCACCCGGGACACCTCCGGGATGAAGGAGCCGCAGGTATAGAGCACCAGTCCCGCCAGGTTCAGGTAGAAATAGTAACGGTTCCTGCGATCATCCCGGATACTGTCCTTCCAGTAGATCAGGCACAGGATCAGCACCGCCAGGCATTTTCCGATATTCACGTAGGACAACTGGCCGTTGTCGAACATGGAATCCTTATAATAGGGATAAAACTTAAAAATAAGATTCCGATAAAAGCCCTGTCCGAAGATCAGGGATAAGATCAGCAGGAGCCCGACTGCGTAGTGCCATTTTTTCAGTCGTACCCGCGACAACAGATCTGCTGCGATATAGGCCGGAATGATCAGCAGCACCGATTTATGGATCGTACATCCCAGCAGCACCCATAGGATGAACTTGCCGTACTCTCCCCGCAGTACATATTTCTGCGCATACATGGCCAATGCCAGTGCAAAATAATACCGCACGGAGTTCATGCTGTTAAAATAGAAGCCCTGGGTCAGCAGTAAAAACAGGGACACTACGTACCAGTCCGCCTGATCATGCAGCGCTTTCAGGAAAAAGAACACCGTGACCAGCGAAAAAAATCCGAAGATCGGCAGATAGGAGCCCTCGCCGAAGATCCAGTGGAACAGCTTCACCAGCCCGACAAAGCCTTTTTCATAGGACACATGGCGTCCCTGATCGATCAGCTGGAATTTCAGCCAGTAGACCCAGTAGTCACCACCCACCGCAATACGGCAGGCCGAGACTCCCGCCAGGAGGCAGAATACGGCGGTCTCCGCCACCAGGTTCCTCGCCTGCTGACGGTCGTATCCCACCGGTGCTCCAGACATCCGCCTGCCCGACAGGTATCCTGCCGTATAGGCGCTGTTGCGCACGCAGAAGCCGAATCCCACCGTTACGAGTGTTAATACAATATATACCAGTGCACTTTTTTCCATGTGGGACCCCCTTCCTGCCTACGATGTCTGTCTCAATTTCCGGCGTATTCTCTCGCGATGTCCGCCGCGGTTCGCGCGTATTCTCCTGCGATGTCTGCCGCGGTTCAGGCTCAGCTGCGCTTTCCTGCTTCCCGGATGCCGTCCCGCATCCAATGCTTCGCCTGTTTTATCGTTACCTCACTGCACAATGTCCCCTTATGGGCATATAGGAACCGCAGTGCCAGCGGTCCTGCCAGCCTTCCGTACAGATAATGATACAGTACACCACGGTCATGGAAAAATTTCTCATTATAGCCATGGAACCAGGTGGAGTCTCCCGCTTCCTCTCTGCCGATGGTCACGGGCGCGGTATAGACCTTATAGCCTTTCCGGAGGAACTCCGCCAGGAACAGGCTGTCCTCACCGTTGCTGTATTTCGCTCCGCCGCCGAACAGCAGGGAGAAGGTGCTCCCGGATGCCAGCAGGCTGTCCCTGCGTACTGCAAAGCTCACCGCTCCGTACCGGCCGCAATTGTACCAGTGCACTCGTTTCCGCTCCGTGATGTGGTAGGTGCGTCGGGATTCCTCAACTTCGATATTGAAAATGATCATGTCTGCCTGCGGATTTTTCTCAAATTCTGCCAGGATCGCCGTTTCATATCCGTCCTCATACACGATATCCGCATCCGAAAAAAGGCAGATATCCCCTCTCGCCCGAAGGATGGCTTCATTCCGGCTTCTGCCGATGCCCCGATCCGGGAAGCTATAGAAACGGATGGTTCGTGCCTCTCCGTTTTCCTGGGATATCTGCATTTCCTCCTGCCCGAGTCTGTCGCATTGGTTGATGATCACCGCATCGGACTGCAGGTTCATATGTTGTACGGTTTCACGAAGAGAAGCGTTCATTACCGATGCCAGTACTTCTACCTTCATGCCTGCTCTCCTTCTGCCTGGGTAGTCTTTGTATGTTCCATTTCTGTATTTCTCGTATTCATATCGTTATCTGCTGTATCGGAACCAATCATAGGGAGAAAATAATAGCTCCGGATCAGGGTCTCATCCGCATTCCATAAAAAGGCTCCGTCCACCTTACAGTCCTGCGTGGTCAGATATTCCAGCACAGCCTCCAGCCGCTTACCCACCGTCGCTCCGGCCGGCACTGCCAACAGGACCACATCCGCCTCCCGCAGAGTCTCTGCGCTCTCAGGGCATAGCAGCGGACTGGGAACTGCGATCCATTCTCTGTCGATGGGCTGCACTCTGCCGCTGGTCTGCTCTCTACCGGCGGGCTGCAGGTCGTCCACGGCCTCCTGTGGATCTGCCTCCGGCAGGGCACCGCAGACGGCGATCTTATGGGCATCCGCTTTCTCCAGCAGATATTTCACATTTTCCGCAAATCCCGTACTTTCCACTGTACCCAGACTGTGTAATCCATACCGTCTGCGGAGAGTGGCCGGGAGCCAGATGCTGTCCCGGGACAGCTCCCATAACAGGAAGATCACCACTACGAAAAACAAGGACAGCACCGCCGCCAGGATCACGGCCCGTACCGGACGCACATCCGCCACCACTGCCTCTGCGAGGTCTCCATGATCCAGCACTTTGATCCGCGTGATCTCCGGCATACTCTCTGCGAACTCCCCGCACATGGTCTCTTCCGCGGCATGGGCCAGCGCAATGCTCTCCCCGGGATCCTGTGTCGTAGCCTTCGTCACCGGAATACTGAAATCAGAAGGCAGGGCAGCTGACAAAGCTTCGATCCAGCGGTCTCTGCCCTGTTCCAGCACTGCCGCAGCACCGGTCTCTCCGCGCTCTGCCGCTTCCTGCAGATGGGTCTCCACACCATCCAGGAATTCTCCCGTGTGGAGCAGGCTGTTCCAGGTGGCTTCGTTGATATAGTAAGCACCGGCCGCATTGGGGTTCTCGACATATTCTACCTTATAAGTGGAAGAAGCCGCATACCCGGGATCGGGCTGCAGCAACACATTTTTGACATAATAACCGCCGCCGAACAGTACTGTACCCAGTATCGTCAGCGCCAGTATTTTCCATAGATTACGGCCCAGCCGCAAGAGCAGCAGCCGCAGATCGAAGGGTTCCTTACCATAGCTTGCTTCCATGAGGCTTCCTCCCATATTTTCATATTCCCATACGATCAGATCAGTTATCGTCTTTTTCCGCACGGCCGTCGTACTCTGCCTTGAAGGCCGTCACCTGTTCGCTCTCGACACCCTCCGTGCTGTCCGGCCAGAACAGTACTTTCAGTGTCAGAAGCATCAGCTTCAGATCGAGCCATACAGAATAATTTTCGATATATGTTAAATCCAGCTTTAACTTATCATACGGAGAGGTGTTGTATTTTCCATATACCTGGGCGAATCCAGCCAGTCCCGCCTTCACCTTCATACGGAAGGCGAACTCCGGCATGACTTCGGTATACTGGGCAATGATCTCCGGACGTTCCGGTCTGGGACCGATGAAGGACATATCTCCCCGCAGGATGTTGATCAGCTGGGGCAGCTCGTCCAGACTGGTCTTGCGCAGAAAGCGCCCCATGCGGGTGATATACTGTTCCGGGTCGTGCAGCAGATGGGTGGGCATATCGTGCGGGGTGTCGATGCGCATGGTGCGGAACTTGAGGATCTGGAAATGCCGCTTGCCGATGCCTACCCGCTTCTGCCGGAAAAACACCGGCCCGGGCGAGTCCAGCTTGATAGCAACAGCCAGAAGCAGCAGCAGCCACGAAAGGCACAGAATGCCGCAGGCTGACAGGAAAATGTCCAACAGTCGTTTGATCCGATTTCGATACATGAATAGAACTTCCTCCGTTTCCTACGGGTGTACCGCTATATTATAGCAGTATGGGCTGCATTTTTCAATTGCAGGCTGCGGCCAACGGACGATATTTGCCGCTTTTGGAGAGAATAGGGCGCTTTACCTCTTGTTTTTTACCTAATATCGCGTTATAATAGGAAATTGCTATGTTCACATAAGGCTTAGAAGCTGTTTTCATAAGCGGGGTGCGTTGAATGGCGGGATTTTTTGCCCGCAGACAAGGCGATTTTCCGCAGCAATCCTTGGTGGATTGCAAGGGAAAGCAACGCAGTATGCGAGCAAAAAAGCCGTTCAGGCGGTGTGCAATGATTATGAAAGCAACTTCTCAGGTCTTGTTGGGGTCGAACTGCTGCCACAGTGTTTCAAACAGCTCGTGCACACGGCCCAGCTGACCGTTCAGATACAGCCAGCCCAGCAGGCACTCGAAGCCGGTGGAAGCACGGTATTCCTCCGGGGAAGCGTGTTTTGCCACGCTGGCCTTGCTGGCGTTGCGGCCTCGCTTGAACACGGCCAGTTCGTCCTCATTGAACAGCGGCTCCAGCAGCTGTTCCTCCCGGAACTGTGCCCGGGCCGAGACGTATTTGACCTTTTCTGCGTTGAGCTTTCCGGCAGACAGGCGGTGGTGCTCCACCAGACGCTGTCTCACCAGCAGTTCCAGTACGCTGTCGCCCA
>ERZ780052.547-NODE-547-length-14260-cov-2.749666_pt1 | contig 14260 bp, 10 predicted proteins | sample MGYA00511845_ERZ780052 | MGnify/ENA primary metagenome ERZ780052 (study PRJEB29588, sample SAMEA1970897) | human gut metagenome | biome: human gut; feature: human-associated habitat; material: faeces | place: Denmark | collected 2008/2010 ...
AGAGAATGTAGTACATTATCATCTGCCTGCCAATGAAGACGGATACATTCACCGCAACGGACGTACCGCCCGCTGGGAAGCCGAAGGTAATTCTTATGTTATCCTTCATGCCGAAGAAACAGTGCCCGCATATATAACCGATGAGCCGGAGGAGTTCATTTTACCCGAAGTCACCCCCAAACCTTCTTTACCCGAATATGTGACATTATATATAGGAAAAGGCAAGAAAGATAAAATCAATAAGATAGATATTGTGGGATTTCTCTTTAAAAAAGGAAACCTTAATAAAGACGAAATAGGACGGATTGATGTAAAAGACCACTATTCTTTTGCAGCCGTATCTCGCAAAAAGATAAAACAAACTTTGAATTTAATACGAAATGAGAAGATAAAGGGCATAAAAACACTTATTGAAGAAGCTAAATAATGACAATTTGTCAATTCTCGAAATAAAATGATTAAAGAATAATTCAAAAAGATATTTTTTTTATGCTTTAGATCATTGTTTACTAGGGATGTAGTTACAAAATGAAAGCATAAAAAATCAGATTTAACTAATTTGAAAGAAAATTATGCGGAAATTCGTAAATTTATTAGCGATTTTTTTGGAAAACTGAAAATAATGTGTAATTTCGCCCAATGTAAAATATAAACAAATTGTATAACCAAAACAAACTTCAAATGAAAAAGCATAATTTCAATGCGGGACCATCTATCTTGCCTCGCGAGGTAATTGAGAAGACAGCACAAGCCGTTCTTGATTTTAATGGGTCAGGCCTTTCCATCATGGAAATCAGTCACCGTGCTAAAGATTTTCAGCCTGTAGTAGACGAAGCTGTTGCTTTGTTTAAGGAACTGTTGAACATCCCGGAAGGGTACTCGGTACTATTCTTGGGAGGTGGAGCCAGCTTGGAATTCTGTATGATACCTTTCAACTTCCTCGAAAAAAAAGCTGCTTACCTGAACACAGGCGTATGGGCTAAGAAAGCGATGAAAGAAGCCAAGGCTTTCGGCGAGGTAGTAGAAGTGGCATCTTCCGCTGAAGCGACCTATACCTATATTCCCAAAGATTATACGGTTCCCGCCGATGCAGATTATTTCCACGTCACAACGAATAACACAATCTATGGAACAGAACTTCATGAAGATCTGGATTCTCCGGTTCCTATGATTGCTGATATGTCATCTGATATTTTCTCTCGTCCTATCGACGTTTCTAAATATATTTGTATCTATGGCGGTGCGCAGAAGAATTTGGCTCCGGCCGGTGTCACTTTCGTTATTGTAAAGAACGATGCTGTGGGCAAGGTATCACGCTATATTCCTACTATGCTGAATTATCAGACTCACATTGACGGCGGCTCTATGTTCAACACACCTCCTGTACTTCCTATTTATGCCGCTTTGCAGACTTTACGCTGGATAAAAGCCAACGGTGGTGTAGCAGAAATGCAGAAACGTGCTAAAGAGAAGGCAGACATGCTGTATGCTGAAATAGACCGTAACAAAATGTTCCGTGGCACAGTAACGGATAAAGCCGACCGCTCTTATATGAACATTTGCTTTGTAATGAATGACGAATACAAAGACCTGGAAGCCGATTTCTTGAAATTTGCCACAGAAAAAGGTATGGTGGGTATTAAGGGACACCGTTCTGTAGGCGGTTTCCGTGCATCTTGCTACAACGCTATGCCGAAGGAAAGCGTTCAGGCTTTGATTGACTGCATGCAGGAATTTGAGAAACTTCATTAATAATTATGTTCACCACAGATTATACGAATTGCACAGATAGGAACAATAAATGGAATCTGTGATAATCCGTGATAATCTGTGGTGAACCTTTTTAATACAATAAGACCATGAAAGTAGTAGCAACAGACAAGCCGTTTGCAAAAGTTGCAGTAGACGGTATCCGTAAAGAAATAGAAGCAGCAGGTTATGAACTGGTATTGCTGGAAAAATATGGTGAAAAAGCTAAACTACTGGAAGCTGTAAAGGACGTTAACGCAATCATTATCCGCAGTGATATTATTGATGCCGAAGTATTGGATGCGGCAAAAGAACTGAAAATCGTAGTACGTGCAGGAGCAGGTTATGATAACGTGGATTTGGCGGCTGCTACGGCACACAATGTGTGTGTTATGAATACTCCGGGACAGAACTCCAATGCAGTAGCCGAACTGGCTTTTGGCATGATGGTGATGGCTGTCCGCAATTTCTATAACGGGACTTCGGGTACTGAACTGATGGGCAAGAAGTTAGGTATCCATGCATACGGCAATGTAGGTCGCAATGTGGCTCGTATCGCTAAAGGTTTTGGCATGGATATTTATGCTTTTGACGCTTTCTGCCCGAAAGAAGTGATCGAAAAAGACGGTGTGAAAGCTGTTTCTTCTGCTGAGGAACTGTATGCTGCTTGTAATATAGTGTCCCTGCATATTCCTGCTACGGCTGAAACTAAAAATTCCATCAACTATGAATTGGTCAACAAGATGCCTAAAGGAGGAGTATTGGTAAATACTGCCCGTAAGGAAGTGATCAATGAAGCGGAATTAATCAAACTGATGGAAGAACGCACCGACTTAAAGTATGTTACTGATATCATGCCGGTTGCCCATGCAGAGTTCTCGGAAAAATTTGCCGGCCGTTATTTCGCTACACCGAAAAAGATGGGGGCCCAGACGGCTGAAGCAAATATCAACGCAGGTATCGCTGCTGCCAGACAAATAGTAGGCTTCCTGAAAGATGGTTGTGAAAAATTCAGAGTAAATAAATAAGTAATCCAATAACCGCAGGGGCGGATTGAATCCGACCGGATGCATATAGCTTATGTTTTCGGTCGAATGCAATTCGCCCCTGCAAGTAAAATCTAATACCTTTATTTTATGGCAATAATAAAACCCTTCAAAGGCATCCGCCCTCCGAAAGAATTGGTAGAACAAGTAGCTTCACGTCCATACGACGTACTGAATTCTGAAGAAGCACGCGAGGAAGCGAAAGGTAATGAAAAGTCACTTTATCATATTATAAAACCGGAAATTGATTTCCCTGCCGGAACAGACGAACACGATCCTAAAGTATATGAGAAGGCTGCCGAAAATTTCCAGATGTTTCAGGACAAGGGCTGGTTGGTGCAAGATGAAAAAGAAAATTATTATGTATATGCACAAACCATGAATGGCAAGACCCAATATGGACTGGTGGTAGGAGCGTATGTTCCCGATTATATGAACGGGGTCATCAAAAAACATGAACTGACCCGTCGTGACAAGGAGGAAGACCGCATGAAACATGTCCGCGTAAATAATGCCAATATAGAACCGGTATTCTTTGCTTACCCGGATAATGCGGAATTGGATGCTATCGTTAAGAAATATACTTCACAACGGCCGGAATATGATTTTATCGCTCCGGGTGACGGCTTCGGACATTCATTCTGGGTGATCGACAAAGAAGAAGATATAAAAGCTATCACAAAAGCTTTCGAAGCCATGCCGGCTCTTTATATTGCCGATGGTCATCATCGCTCGGCTGCCGCAGCCCTGGTAGGCGCCGAAAAAGCGCAGCAAAATGCAAACCATCAGGGAAATGAGGAGTACAATTACTTTATGGCTGTATGTTTCCCGGCCAACCAGCTGACTATTATTGATTACAACCGTGTTGTAAAAGACTTGAACGGGCTGTCTCCGGAACAATTCCTGACCGCTGTCAGCAAGAATTTTGTGGTAGAAGAGAAAGGAACTGAGGTCTATAGACCACAGGCTCTTCACAATTTCTCTCTCTATCTGGACGGTAAATGGTACAGCTTGACAGCAAAACCGGGCACATACGATGACAATGATCCTATCGGAGTATTGGACGTGACTATTTCTTCCAACTTGATATTGGATGAAATATTGGGAATCAAGGATCTTCGTTCCGACAAACGGATTGACTTTGTAGGTGGTATCCGTGGCCTGGAGGAATTAAAGAAGCGTGTGGACAGCGGTGAAATGAAAGTGGCTTTGGCCCTTTACCCTGTTTCTATGAAACAATTAATGGATATTGCTGATACCGGCAATATCATGCCGCCCAAAACAACTTGGTTTGAACCGAAACTTCGTTCGGGATTGGTTATTCATAAACTGAGCTGATCCATAGTGGAACACGGACAGAAAGAACAAACCTGCATTTCCCTTTCTGTCCGTGTCCGTTCAATCATTTCATATAATTTTTCAGCTGCTACAGGTGATATAAATTCTTTTATATTTGTTGATTAGGTATAATTAAAATAAATAGATGTCAGAGTGAAAGAATAAAGCATTTTTCCTTTGTTTATTGCTGACAAATATCTAATTTCGCGCCGATTTTAAAGCGTGTAATAAAAACGATGACTAACAACAAGACTAAAGGATTTCTCCTTGGGGCAATCGCAGCAGCCAGCTACGGCATGAACCCACTGTTCACCCTTCCTCTTTATAGTGCAGGAATGAGCGTAGACTCGGTATTATTTTATCGCTATGCACTGGCTATAGTTGTACTAGGTATCATGATGAAGATGCAAAAGCAATCTTTTGCCATTAAGAAAGCGGATGTGCTGCCACTTTGCATCATGGGACTGCTGTTCTCATTCTCTTCCCTGTTTCTCTTTATGAGTTATAACTACATGGATGCCGGTATCGCATCCACCATACTGTTTGTCTACCCGGTACTGGTAGCTATTATTATGGCTGTAGTATTTAAGGAAAAAGTATCGCCGGTCACTATGTTTTCCATAGCGCTGGCCTTTGTGGGAATTTCCTTGCTCTGTAAAAGTCCGGGAGGACAGACACTCAGCCTGGTCGGGATTACTTTTGTCTTTTTATCATCCTTGTCTTATGCTATCTATATAGTTGGCGTAAACCGTTCTTCCCTGAAGGATATGCCTATAGCCAAGCTTACTTTCTATGTCCTGCTTTTCGGCCTGTCTGTTTATGTGGTGCGATTGAAGTTCTGTACAGGATTGCAGCCTATCCCTACACCCTTGTTATGGGTGAACGCAGTTTCACTGGCTGTTTTTCCTACTGTTATTTCGTTGGTGACCATGACAAAGGCCATACACTACATTGGTTCCACCCCCACTGCTATTCTGGGTGCTTTGGAGCCTGTTACAGCTTTATTCTTCGGAGTACTGATTTTTGGAGAGCAGCTGACACCGCGCATTATTCTGGGCATTTTGATGGTGATTACTGCCGTAACTCTGATTATAGGAGGAAAAACATTGCTGAAAAAAAGCAAGATTCGGTTAAGGCATACTGGCAGATAAAGTCGGATTTTGTATCTTTGCCCTTGCAATTATAAATTTTCCACTATGAAAAAACAACTGATGCAATGGGCAGGAGTGGGAATGTGGATGGTATTGGGGCTGTCCGCATGTTCCCCTACAAAAACAGAAATTGGAAATCTGAATGTCATTCCGCAGCCCCAAGAAGTAAGTCAAGACATTCAAGCCCACCCTTTTGTTATTAATCCGCAAACCGGTATTGTTTATCCGGAAGGCAATGAAAAGTTGCAACGGACGGCAGAATTTTTAGCTTCCTATATTAAAGAGGCAACGGGAATTACTGTCCGGACAACAACTGAAGCCGCAAGGAAGAACTCCATCATTTTGGCGGTTGACGGTTCCATTACCAACAAAGAGGGGTATCAACTGGAGGTAACTTCTGAAAACATCCATTTGAATGGAGGAAGTGAGTCGGGAGTATTTTATGGAATACAAACGCTCTACAAGGCTTTGCCGTTGACCAAAAACAAACAGGTATCCGCTGCCATCCCGGTGGGAACTGTTAATGACTATCCTCGTTTCGGTTATCGTGGTTTCATGGTAGGCGTGGGCCGCCATTATTTTCCGGTTTCTTATCTGAAACATATCATTGATATGCTGGCACTGCACAATATCAATTATTTTCATTGGCATCTGACCGAAGACCAAGGCTGGAGAATTGAAATCAAGAAATATCCCAAACTTACGGAAATAGGTTCGATGCGTCCGCGTACATTGATTGACCGTGAAACCCAGACCTACGATGAAACTCCTCATAGCGGTTTTTATACACAGGAAGAAGCAAAAGAAATTGTCAAGTATGCCGCTGACCGTTTTATTACTGTAATCCCCGAAGTTGACCTTCCGGGACATATGATGGGAGCTTTGGTTTCCTATCCGGAATTAGGTTGTACGGGAGGTCCATACGAGATTCCTTGTAAATGGGGGGTATTCCCTGATGTGCTGTGTGGAGGAAACGACCGGACTTTACAGTTCGCCAAAGATGTATTGAATGAAATAATGGATATCTTTCCATCTCCTTATATCCATATTGGTGGGGATGAATGTCCGAAAGTACGTTGGGAAAAATGCCCTGTATGTCAAGCTAAAATTCGGGAACTGGGTTTGAAAGATACACCAAAACATAGCAAGGAGAACCAATTACAGACCTATTTCATGTCCGAGGTAGGCAAAGTTATCAATGACAGAGGGCGTAAAATGCTGGGCTGGGATGAGATGTTGGAGGGAGGATTGGCTCCAGGTGCCACAGTGATGTCATGGACCGGTGTCAAAGGTGGTATCGAAGCCGCCCGTCTGCACCATGATGCGATTATGACTCCTATTCAGTATCTTTATTTCAGCAATCCTACTTACAACCGGATAAAAGGGACTAAAAGCCTTGGACGTGTCTATACATTTGAACCTGTTTCTAATGAATTGGCAGAGGATGAACGAAAATATGTCATCGGTACCCAAGGATGCATATGGACAGAATGGACGCGTGACAGTTTGAAGATGGAATGGCAAATTCTTCCCCGTATGGCTGCCTTGTCCGAGATTCAATGGACGGAACCGTCACATAAAAATTTCGACAGTTTCTTGAAACGTTTACCGGCTCTGCTGGCTATCTACCGGGATAGAGGTTATGATTTTCGCCAGGACATTTATGATGTGAACATTGATATTGTTCCGGCTCCCGATGAAGGAAAAGCCCGGATTGCTTTTCAGACGTTTGATGACGCGGAAATACATTATACATTGGACGGCAGCGTTCCCGATGTGCAATCCCCATTGTATACCGACACTATACAAGTGGATAAAGATGTTATCATACAAGCCATTGCAGTTCGTCCGCAGGGTGCCAGTCAGATAAGTAAGGAGGAAATACATTTTAATGCAGCCACAATGAGACCGGTTACCTTGAATACCATTCCTCATAAATCATATACTTTTAAAGGAGGAAGTACCTTGATAGACGGATTATATGGGGATATGAATTATCGCTCAGGACGTTGGATTGGTTTCTACGGGACAGATATGAATGTGACCCTTGATTTACTTGAGCCTAAGGAGGTGTCTTCAGTTTTCGTAAACACAATGTTGAACACAGGCGATGCTATCTTTGGTACAACAGGTCTGAAGGTGGAAGTTTCTGAGGACGGGAAAAATTTCCGCAGGGTAGCCTCCGAAGATTTTCCCGTTGTGGAAAAAGGAACTAAAATGCAGAGCCGCAAAGACTCTGTCTCTTTTGACAAAGTAAAAGCCCGCTATATTAAAATCATAGCAGAAGTTACTCCGAAACTTCCCGCATGGCATTCCATGCCTGGCGAAAAAGCGTTTTTGTTTGTTGACGAAATAGGAGTGGAGTAAATCCGCCTTCGGAGCAATGGCTTTCTAAAGAACAAATACCAAACAAGAAACGGACATTCTGACAAAAACAGATGTCCGTTTCCTTATTCATAAGCCTTTCATGTATTTTCAAAAGCTGTTCAAGAAAAAATGGCGATAGAGATTCACTCTGTCGCCATTATGTGATGTGGAATGTCTAATTCCTTATGCTTTAGGAAGTGCTTCTTTTACAACCATAGTACGGTTTACATATTCTGCACCGTTCAATTGCTTGATAGCTTCTTTGGCTTCGTCATCATTAGGCATTTCTACAAAAGCAAAGCCTTTAGAACGACGTGTTTCACGGTCAGTAATAAGTTTTACTGAAGCTACTGTTCCATACTCTTCCATTACACCTCTCAAATCACCTTCCCTAACATTATAGTTAAGGTTTCCAATATACAAATTCATAAAATAAAAATTGATAAATAAATAATTAAGTAAACTTTGAATTTAAAAATTTAGTTAGAAGAATAGAAACGGTTCAAGTGTGAGATGAATTGAGTCAATCGAAAAAACTATCTTTTTATATTCCGTTGTCAAAGGAACGATAAATAATTGGATTATCCACTATATTTCTCTTTTTATTTTGATATTTTTTTAGCCGGTGACTCTTTTTATACTTTTTAGGCTTAAAGCAGGAGCCTTATATCATTCATATTCACTAATTTTGTATCAACAGCTAACTTATAACTAAGATTTATATGATATTGAATGAAAGAGAAAGCCGCCATGAGCATGTGTTGCATGTGGCCCGACAAATGATGACGGCAGCGCGCACTGCTCCCAAAGGAAAAGGTGTTGACATTATTGAAATAGCCATGGTGACGGATGGTGATATCAATATTTTATCGGAAATGATGGTGAAAATGGTTGCGGAGCATGGAATGAAATTCTTTCTGCGCGATGCGGAAAATATTCTGAATGCGGAATGTGTCCTGTTAATAGGTACCCACGAACAGGCGCAAGGATTGAATTGTGGTCATTGTGGATATGCCACCTGCGTGTCTCGCAAAGAAGGAGTGCCGTGTGCTCTCAATAGTGTCGATGTGGGCATTGCCATCGGATCAGCTTGTGCCACGGCAGCAGACAACAGGGTGGACACACGGGTCATGTTCTCGGCCGGACTAGCAGCGCAGCGTCTGAACTGGCTGGAAGGATGCACCCAGGTTTATGCCATCCCTGTCAGTGCATCCTCTAAAAATCCTTTCTTTGACCGGAAACCTAAAGAATAAATTTCTCTACTACCGCGGCTACACCATCTTCTTCGTTAGAAAGGGTGATGTAGTCGGCGTTTTGACGGACTATTTCTTGAGCATTGGCCATTGCTACCCCCAATCCGGCATATTGTATCATAGAAAGATCGTTAAAACCATCACCAACGGCAATCATTTCTTCTTTTGTCATACCGATTTCTTTTAGCAATACGGCCAGTGATTGTGCTTTATCAATACCTTTAGGAACCAATTCCAAAAAATAAGGTTCGGAACGGAATACGCCCATACGGTCTTTCAAGTGTTCGTACATTTCTTTTTCAAGCACTGCAAGCCGCGTAGGTTCACCTACAATCAGACATTTGGCAATAGGAAATTTTATTGCCTCCAGAAAATGATCCACTTTCTTGGGAGTCATCACATTCAGAATAGCTTCTTTCAATACATATTCATCTTCCGGATATTCAGTCAATACATATTTTCCATCGTAAGTGACGATAGCAAAATGATTGTCGGTGGCACATTTATACAGGTAAGGCAATATATCCGGATCGAGCACATTCTCGTACATCATCTCACCGGTTTTCCAGTCTATGATCTCACCTCCGTTATACGAAAGTATATAACCTTCGTATTTCTGCAACTCTAAGATCTCGGCCAGTGGAGCCACACCGTATGTGGGACGCCCCGATGCCAAAACAATTTTTACTCCGCGCTCTTGCGCTTCGATAAGTGTACGACGTGTGTGTTCCGTTACCTCTTTCTTTTGATTGGTCAACGTTCCGTCTAGGTCTAAAACTAATAATTTATACTTCATATACTATTTAATGGAGTGCTTTTGCCAAATTCGCTGCAAATATAACGATTAAATTCATGGCTTTTTGCTACATTTGCTCAAAATAAACAAGAATCATGACAGAAATTTTATTAACCGTAATTATTATCCTGCTGATAATTAATATTGTAATCGCACTTACTAAAAACAATCGTCTGCAAACCGAACGTCTGGAAGGATTGCTACGCGAAGAAATGAAAGAAAACCGGGACGAGCTGGGAAGAAATATCCGCGAACTGCGTAATGAACTGAATCAAACCTTGAACTATTCTATCCGCAATATGCAGGATACTTTGCATAAAAACCTGCTGACCGGTAATGAAATGCAACGGGAAAAATTTGAAGCAATGGGCAAGCAACAGGAAGCCTTGGTGAAAAGTACGGAAAAACGATTGGATGACATGCGGCAAATGGTAGAAGAAAAATTACAGAAAACATTGAATGAACGTATAGGACAATCCTTTGAAATAGTACGTTCGCAGCTGGAGAATGTACAGAAAGGATTGGGAGAGATGAAGAGTCTGGCACAGGATGTAGGAGGATTGAAAAAAGTTTTAAGCAATGTGAAGACACGGGGTACATTCGGAGAAGTACAATTAGGGGCTTTATTGGACCAGATGCTGAGTCCGGAACAATATGCGGCGAATGTCAAAACCAAGAAGAATGCAACGGAATTTGTGGAATTCGCCATTAAACTTCCGGGAAAGGAAAATAGTAATGATACTGTATATTTACCTGTGGATGCCAAATTTCCCAAAGATGTATATGAGCAATATCAGGATGCATACGAAGCCGGAGATGCCGCATTGATTGAAACTTCATCCCGCCAACTGGAAATCACAATCAAAAAAATGGCAAAGGACATTCACGATAAATATGTAGACCCACCTTTTACAACAGATTTTGCCATTATGTTTCTGCCATTCGAAAATATCTATGCAGAAGTGATCCGCCGGACCGCATTGGTGGAAATGTTGCAAAAAGACTGGAAGATAGTGGTTACAGGTCCTACCACCCTGGGAGCTATCCTGAATAGTTTGCAAATGGGATTCCGTACACTGGCCATTCAAAAACGAACAAGCGAAGTATGGAATGTGTTAGGGGCAGTAAAGACCGAATTCGGAAAGTTTGGAGGATTGCTGGAAAAGGTACAGAAAAATCTACAGAATGCAGGAGACCAGTTAGAGGAAGTTATGGGAAAACGTACTCGTGCCATAGAGCGTAAACTACGCCAGGTAGAAGCCCTTCCGGCAGAAGACAGCCAACGAATGTTGAGTTTGCCCGAACTGACAGATGATGAGGACGATGAATAAACAAGGAGGACTTAAAGATGAGCATGACGTGGGATTTTATTTTAAGATTGTTTGTGGCAGGCGCTTTGGGTACTGTTATTGGTCTGGATAGGGAATATCGTGCCAAAGAAGCCGGTTACCGTACCCATTTTCTAGTATCACTGGGAAGTGCTCTCATTATGATTGTGTCACAATATGGTTTTATGGAAGTAGTGAAGATGGAGGGAATAGACCTGGACCCGAGTCGTGTGGCCGCACAGGTTGTCAGCGGTATCGGTTTTATTGGAGCGGGTACTATTATTTTTCAGAAACAAATCGTGCGCGGGCTTACTACCGCTGCCGGAATTTGGGCTACTTCGGGCATCGGTCTGGCTATTGGAGCCGGTATGTACTGGCTGGGAATCTCAGCAACAATCCTTACGCTGATTGGTCTTGAGGCACTTAGCTATCTTTTTAAAAGTATAGGTATGAAAAGTTCCATGGTGGAGTTCTCTACAGACAATAAAGAAACACTGAACCGTATGGCCAAGAAATTCAATTCCAAGGAGTACAATATTGTTTCCTATCAATTGGACGAAAAGAGGTTGGGAGAAGTAACGACCTATTATGTTACAATGGTTATAAAATCCAAGAAATACAATGATGAAGGTATGTTACTGACATTATTACAGGATTTTAGCGATATTACCGTTCATAGGCTGGAGTAAGCTTTTCCGGCTTGGTTCAAAAGCAGCAGGGGAGAGCGCTTATTGAAAGATTCTCTCCCCTGTGCTGTGATCATGCTTTTAACCGCATAACAAACGTACTTCCTTCTCCCAGCTTACTGTCTACTGTAAGCGTACCATTATGGGCCTCGACAAAATCCCGGGAAATGGACAGACCTAAGCCGCTTCCTTGTACTTTAGTTCCGGGAACCCGGAAATAATGGTCAAAGATGCTTTTATGATAACGTGGATCAATCCCTTTCCCGAAATCCCGTACAAACATCTCAATGAATCCATCATCTGTCTGACGTGCCCCTATTACTACACGACCGTTTTCCGGTGAATACCGGATGGCGTTGGAAAGAAGGTTGGTCAGCACCCAAGCTATCTTCTCACTGTCGACAAACAGTTTACCTATTTTGTCTTCAGGGTACTCCACTTCTATTTGAATGTTGAACTTCTCGGCTTGCACACGGTTTGCCTTTATTGCATATTCTATCAACTCTATAGGTTTGGTTATCTTAGGCTTCAACTGTAGTTTTCCTGATTCTACCTGCGTCATATTCAGCAATTCGCCGGTGATATTAAGCAGCCGTTCGCTATTTTCCTTGATACTGTTTGCCAAATCTTCCTGTTCTTCATTTAAAGCTCCGATACGCTGGTCTTCTAATAATTGCAGACTCATCATAATAGCCGAGATAGGAGTCTTCAATTCATGTGAGATTGTAGAGATAAATGTGGTCTTGGCCGAATCCAGTTCCTTAAATTCGGTTATATTCTTCAACATAATGACATATCCTTTTTTTTCCATAGTAACCCCATCTTTCCCCGGTTGGGAAATACTCATGTATTTTACTTGGAAAAAACTCTCTTTATTGTCCGCATAAATCTTCAGAGGTTCTTTCTTTTCTTTTTCCTTGTCTTTGACTGGTTCCCCAGGAATTTCCACCAATTCACGAATCAGGCGGCGCAACAAATCATTGCGCAGGGAAATATCCTGTGCAGAATGTTTAATAACTTCTTCACGCTTCAGGTTGATCACATTCAATGCTTCATCATTGATGAACAGGATTTCCATATCATTATTTAAACCGATAATAGGCTCGTTGATACTGTTGATGATAGTCTCCATATATTTTTTAGATGCCATCATATCGGATAAAGTACTTGCATGATAATCTTCCAGACGTTTGGCCATGCGGTTGAAATTTTTAGATACTTCTGAAAATTCTTCACTGCTGTTCAATTCCAAACGTTTCTCATAATTATGGTTTGCAATTTCCTGTATAGCGTTGGTCAGCTCTTTAATAGGATTATCAATTGATGCGGGAAGACGCAACCACATACCAATACCAATACATATACATGCGGCACCAACAACATATATCCACAATAAAGCCCGCTGTAATCCGGGACCTGCTGCCGGACTGTCAGGTTCCGTGGCAGTCAGTATTTGCAAATTCACAACAGAAAGTACAACCAACAGTACAATCATTGCCACCAATATCCCTATGGCGAGGGTTAGTTTCGACTTTATATTCATAACTTTTATTTTTTATGCAAGTATAATCAAATCTATGTCCATTTCTGCTAAAGAGTGTAGAAATTTTCGATATTTGGAAAGACTGAATAATGCACCGGGCATTTTGAAAGCAGGATGCCCCATACAGACAGTTGTAATTCCACGTTGACGACAAGTCTTAATTATTTCTCCCATAATATCGGAAGATGAAACTTGGATAACTTCACCGCCCAACTCGGTAACCAGTTTAAAATGATTAAGTAAATGCCGCTGTGTTGCCAATGGAATACGTTCCGTACTTTCGGCAGGCGTTTGTACATAAAGGGCAAAAAAGACCGTATTGTACCGGGAAGCAAGCCGTGCCGCTTTACGGATGATATGTCGAGGAGTCCGTTCATTACTGCTGATACATGCCAAAAACTTCTCGTGCCGGATGCCCTTTTCGCCTGTAATAATTTCATTTTCAACTTTTTTCTCGACTCGAAAGGCCACTTCTTTTAGTGCCAGTTCACGTAACTGAAGAATATTCTCTGTCTTAAAAAAGTTATTCAGTGCCAACTGAATCTTTTCAGGGCGATAGATTTTCCCGGCTTTCAACCGGTTTATCAGTTCTTCGGCAGTAAGGTCTATATTTACCACTTCATCCGCATCCTGCAACACCTTGTCCGGAATCCGTTCCTTAACCTCTATACCTGCTATGCCTTTTACGTCTTCATTCAAACTTTCTATATGCTGGATATTAACTGCAGAAATTACGTTTATACCGGCATCCAACAATTCCATTACATCTTGCCAACGTTTCTCATTCCGGCTGCCCTCGATGTTGGTATGTGCCAATTCATCTACTATAACCAGTTCGGGATGTAACTGAAGAATGGCATCAAGATCCATTTCTTCCACTTCCTTACCTTTGTAAAATATCTTTTTCCGAGAGATAACAGGCAATCCTTCCAACATAGCAACGGTTCCTGCACGTCCGTGCGTTTCAATATAACCTATCTGTACATCTACACCGTTCTCCAAC
>ERZ780052.556-NODE-556-length-14035-cov-3.771960_pt1 | contig 14035 bp, 7 predicted proteins | sample MGYA00511845_ERZ780052 | MGnify/ENA primary metagenome ERZ780052 (study PRJEB29588, sample SAMEA1970897) | human gut metagenome | biome: human gut; feature: human-associated habitat; material: faeces | place: Denmark | collected 2008/2010 ...
CACTACCCAGATAACCGGTCAACAGCAGTACGGGGATTTCTGTTGTATTCATAATCGTTTGATTTTATTCAATGATGATGGTCTTCTTTCATTAACTTCTGCAAAAGTATCTGATTTATGTGACAATGGATTGGAAAAGAGATAATTTTTTGTTTCTTCTATATTATCTAAACAGAAAAAAGGTGAAAAGCTTTGAGCTCCTCACCTTTCTTCTGTTATAGTTGTACTATGGCTTTAGTCCTTACACAATCCCTTGTGCCATCATAGCCTTTGCCACCTTCATAAATCCGGCCACATTGGCACGCTTCACGTAATTTACATAACCGTCGGCTTCCGTACCATATTGCACGCAAGCTTCGTGAATGTTCTTCATGATGCTCTTCAATTTCTCGTCCACTTCCTCTGCACTCCAGCTCAACTTGATAGAGTTCTGAGTCATTTCGAGACCAGATACTGATACACCGCCAGCATTGGCTGCCTTACCCGGAGCATACAGAATCTTTGCATCCTGAAATACCTTGATGGCTTCCGGTGTAGAGGGCATGTTGGCGCCTTCGGATACTGCCATTACCCCATTAGCTATCAACTGACGGGCATGGTCGCCATTCAATTCATTCTGAGTGGCAGAAGGCAAAGCGATATCAGCCTTTTCGCCCCAAGGCTTGGCTCCTTCCACATATTTCACACCCGGATATTGTTCAGCATATTCGCGGATACGTCCACGATAGAGGTTTTTCAGCTCCATGATGTAATCCAACTTTTCGCGGTCAATGCCGTCCGGATCGTATACATAACCGTCAGAATCAGACATGGTCAATACCTTACCACCCAATTCCAATACTTTCTCGGCCGTATATTGAGCTACGTTACCGGAACCGGAAATCAGACAAGTTTTGCCTTTCAGGTCAGTACCCTTAGTCTTCAACATTTCCATCAAGAAGTAGATGTTACCGTAGCCGGTAGCTTCCGGACGAATCAGCGAACCGCCGAACTCACGGCCCTTACCGGTGAAAGTACCCGTAAATTCATGAGCCAGCTTCTTATACATACCGAACATGAAACCTACTTCGCGACCACCTACACCGATATCACCAGCAGGTACGTCTGTTTCAGGGCCGATATGACGCCATAACTCCAGCATGAAAGCCTGAACAAAACGCATGACCTCAGCATTTGACTTGCCGCGCGGAGAGAAGTCCGAACCGCCTTTACCGCCACCCATAGGCAGAGTTGTCAATGAGTTTTTAAATGTCTGCTCGAAAGCAAGGAATTTCAGGATGCTCAGGTTTACAGAAGCGTGGAAACGAACACCGCCTTTATAAGGGCCGATAGCGTTGTTGTGCTGCACACGATAGCCCATGTTGGTTTGTACGTTACCTTTATCGTCTACCCAAGTAACACGGAATTGGTAAACGCGATCGGGGATGCAAAGACGTTCAATCAGATTGGCTTTGTCAAACTCCGGATGCTTGTTATACTCTTCTTCAATCGTAGAAAGAACTTCTTCTACTGCTTGATGATACTCCGGTTCGTTGGGGAACCGTCTTTTCAGGTCTTCTAATACCTTAGCTGCATTCATAATCTATTTCTTTTATTGGTTGCTACTATATGTTACCTAAAACAATTCGATTTTCGGTTTGTTTCCTTTTCCTCTCATTGCGGTTGCAAAAGTACACATAAAAATGAAACGAGCAAACATTTTATAAAGAAAATGCGGTATAAAACAACAATTTTATTGTTTTATACCGCAAAATGGAATAAAAAGATATTATTTATCCTCTTTTTAGAGACTTTATGACGGGAATAAATACTAAAGCCGCCGAAATGGCAAGCGTTAGGATAATTGGACCGTCAATTCGTTCGACAGATATCAAAACAATGTAGCAAAGTGCTGCCCAAAGCAGCACAATGCAAACTATTTGGAATTTTGATAACGGTCGTCTCATTTGACTGCCTTCTTTTTGTCTACGATAGCATCGATAACTGCTACTGCAGTGATGTTAACGATATCGCGCACAGAGCTTTCAAAATCGGTAAAGTGGATAGGCTTGTTCAATCCCATTTGGATAGGACCAATCAGTTCGGAGTCCGTATCCATCGCCTGCAACAGCTTGTAAGCAGAGTTTGCAGAACTCAAGTTCGGGAAAATCAGTGTGTTTACGTCTTTTCCTTTCAAGCGCGTAAACGGATACTTGGCATCACGCATTTCGCGGTTCATGGCGAAATTCACCTGCATTTCTCCGTCAATGGCAAGGTCAGGATAGTTTTGTTGCATATAATCCACAGCTTCGTGTACACTTACCGGGCTGCCTTCTTTATCCGCACCGAAGTTGGAGTAACTCAACATGGCCATTACCGGTGTATGATTGAAGAAGCGGACGGTATATTCCGACAGCTTGGCAATGTCAATCAGCGTTTCGGCATTGGGATGACGGTTAATCAGCGTATCTGCCAGGAAGTATGTGCCTTTCTTGGAGTTCAGAATATGCATGGTGCCGAAATGCTTGTATTCCGGACGGATACCGATGACTTCCTTGGCAACCTTGATGGTATTGCTGTATTTGGTGTAAAGACCTGTGATGAAAGCGTCTGCTTCACCCGTCTCCACCATCATCATACCGAAGTAGTTACGTTCGAACATTTTGTCGTTGGCTTCTTCGTAAGTGGCTCCTTCGCGGGCACGTTTTTCAGATAGGATGCGGGCATAGCGTTCACGGCGCGGCGCTTCATCCGGATGACGCAGATTTACTATCTCGATACCTTCAAGGCTAAGGTCTAGTTCTTTTGCCAGCTTCTCGATGGCTTCGTCGTTGCCCAATATAATAGGATGGCAGATACCTTCAGCCTTGGCTTCCACAGCAGCTTTCAGCATATTGGGGTGGATACCTTCGGCAAATACCACACGTTGCGGGTTGCGGCGGGCGGTGTCGTAGAGTTGGCGGGTCAGTTTGCTTTCGTAACCCATCAGCTCGCGCAGTTGCAGGCGGTAGGCATCCCAGTCTTCGATGTCTTTGCGGGCTACACCGCTTTCCATGGCGGCTTTGGCCACAGCGCAGGACACTTCGGTGATGAGGCGCGGGTCAACCGGTTTCGGGATGAAGTATTCGGGACCGAAGGTGAAGTTGTTTACATGGTATGCTTCATTCACAACATCGGGCACGGGCTGCTTGGCAAGGTTGGCAATGGCGTGTACGGCAGCAATTTTCATGGCTTCGTTGATGGCTTTTGCCTGCGTGTCGAGGGCGCCGCGGAAGATGTAGGGGAAACCGATTACATTATTAATCTGGTTAGGATAGTCGGAACGACCGGTGGACATCAGTACATCGGGGCGGGATGCCATGGCGTCTTCGTAAGAGATTTCCGGAGTCGGATTGGCTAATGCGAACACGATGGGATGGTCTGCCATGCTGCGAACCATGTCCTGGGTCAACACATTACCTTTTGACAGTCCGAGGAATACATCGGCGCCTTTGATGGCTTCTGCCAGAGTATGTACATCGCGACGGTCGGTGGCAAAGTAACGTTTCTGCTCGGTCAGATTCTCGCGGTCGCTGGTGATGACTCCCTTACTGTCCAGCATTAGGATATTTTCACGGCGTGCGCCGAGCGCTTCATACAGTTTGGTGCATGAGGTGGCGGAAGCCCCGGCACCGTTTACGACGATTTTCACTTCCTCTATCTTCTTGCCTGCCACTTCCAGGGCGTTCAGCAATCCTGCGCTGGAGATGATGGCGGTGCCGTGCTGGTCGTCGTGCATCACGGGGATGTCCAATTCCTCTTTCAGGCGGCGTTCTATTTCGAAACATTCGGGTGCTTTGATGTCTTCCAAGTTGATACCTCCGAATGTTGGGGCAATAGCCTTGACAGCTTCGATGAACTTGTCGGGGTCTTTTTCATTTACTTCGATGTCGAATACGTCGATACCTGCATAAATTTTGAACAACAGACCTTTACCCTCCATGACGGGTTTGCCGCTGAGGGCGCCAATATCGCCCAGGCCGAGCACGGCGGTTCCGTTGGAGATGACAGCTACCAGATTGCCTTTTGCTGTATATTTATATGCATCTTGCGGGTTTTTCTCAATTTCGAGGCACGGTTCTGCAACGCCCGGAGAGTAGGCGAGAGAAAGATCGGTTTGTGTACTGTAAGGCTTGGTGGGTACTACTTCAATCTTACCCGGTTTGCCTTGCGAATGGTAGAGCAAGGCTGCTTCTTTGGTTATTTTAGCCATGGTAGAATAGTTAAATTGGTTATAATTTGGCTGCAAATGTAGGTATAAAAGTTCTAAATTGTAGCTCGCTGTCAATAAAATCTATTACTTTTATCAGTTAATTAGCTTAAAATGCTTATTTTTGGCATCAGATTTTAGAAATTACCCCCATTTATTAACTTAACACATGAGTTGCATGAGAATTTTGAAACTTCCTCTGGCAGGATTATTATTTTGTGTAATGGCACTATTTGCTGGATGTAAAACGAGTAATGAACCTAAGGCACCGGTTGCTCTGACCTGGGAAATGGGTGCAAGTGACATCGAACCCGGATATTATGAGAATACCTTTATTCTCAAGAATATCTCTCAAAAACCTCTAAAAAAGAACTGGACGATTTACTATTCACAGCTTCCCCGAGGGGTGAAGCAGGAAGGAGCCTCTGAAGTGAAGGTAGAGGTAGTGAACGGTAATTTTTTCAAAATGTATCCGACAGACGAATTTGCTTCGCTGGCTCCCGGTGATTCCATGCGGATTACTTTCCTTTGCACTTACAAGCTGGACCGGAACTCCCATGTACCGGAAGGAACTTATTGGGTGGAGACTGTGGATGGTAAAGAGGGCAGTCCGTTGCCCGTGGCTTTGAAGGCGCTGCCGCTTCCTTCTCCCGAGTCAATGAGCGGCTATCCGGATGCGACTAAGATTTATGAATCCAATCTTCGCTTGGCTGGTGCTCCTGCTTTGGTGCAGTCAGACATTCTTCCGTCTGTAAAGAAAGTGGTAGCCATTGAAGGCGATAATGTCGTATTGGAAGGTAAGGTAGCTTTGGCATTTCCGGAGAACTTTGCCGGTGAAGCCAAGTTGCTGAAAGAGAAACTGACTGGTTTGTATGGTTTGGAAGTTGTCGGAAATGCTTCCGTGAAGATTGTGCTGGAAGAACTGCTTGATAGGAAGGAGGCCGTAAATGATGAATATTATACTATCAATATAGGTGACAACCTGATAAAAATCAGTGCTGCCACTCCTCATGGCATTTTTAATGGTACACAGACACTTTTGTCAATGTTGAAGGACAAGCAGACACCTTATTTGCTGGAGGCAGTCTCCATTCGGGATTATCCGGACTTGGCATATCGTGGACAAATGATAGATATTGCCCGTAATTTCACCGCTCCGGAGAACTTGAAGAAACTGGTGGATATTTTTGCATCTTATAAATTGAATGTCCTGCATTTCCATTTTTGTGATGATGAAGCCTGGCGTTTGGAGATTCCCGGTTTGGAGGAACTGACTGCTGTGGGTAGCCGTCGCGGGCATACCACTGACGAAAGCCAGTGCCTCTACCCATGTTATGACGGTGGCTATGACCCTGATGCAAAGACTGTAGGCAATGGATATTATAGCCGCGAGGAATTTATTGATTTGCTGAAGTATGCTGCCGAAAGACATGTCCGCATTGTTCCGGAAATAGAATCTCCGGGGCATGCCCGCGCTGCCATTGTCTCCATGAAGGCACGCTATAACAAATATTTTGAAACTGATCCGGGGAAAGCTACAGAATATATGTTGAGTGAACCGGAAGACACTTCACGTTATGTTTCTGTACAATATTATACGGACAATGTGATGAATGTCGCCTTGCCTTCTACCTACCGTTTTATGGAGAAGGTGATTCAGGAACTTAATGCGATGTATCAGGAAGCCGGTCTTTCATTGTCCACAGTGCATTTGGGGGGTGACGAAGTGCCTCACGGCGTGTGGATGGGCTCTCCGAAATGCCAAGAGCTGATGAAGGAGAAAGGCATGACGAAAGCTCATGATTTGTCGGAGTATTTCATTACGCAAATGGCGGATGTGATGCAGAAGAACGGACTGAAATTCAGTGGTTGGCAGGAAGTTGCTTTGGGGCATACCGAAGAGGCTCATCAACAGTTGAGGGGCCAGGCTGCCGGTGTGTATTGCTGGAATACTGTACCGGGCTCTGATGAAGTGGTTTATCAGACAGCCAATAACGGTTACCCGGTCATCCTTTGCAACGTGGGCAATTTCTATATGGATATGGCTTACAATGGTCATCCGGACGAGCGTGGACTCGATTGGGGAGGTTATGTGGATGAGTCTGTCTCTTTCTCTATGCTTCCTTTCAGCATTTATCGTTCGCTGCGTGTGGATATGGCAGGCAATCCCATTGATTTGAATAATGCGGAAAAGGGGAAGACTGCTTTGACAGAGATAGGCAAGAAGCATATTATGGGTGTACAAGGGCAATTGTTTGCCGAAACTATCCGTAGTTTTGATGGCGTGGAATATCTTCTTTTCCCAAAAATATTAGGGCTGGCAGAACGTGGCTGGAATGCCCATCCGGCATGGGAAAATTTATCCGATATACGGGAGGAGCAGGCTTTCAATCAGGCTTTGGCACTTTATTATGAGAAAATCAGCAAGAGTGAAATGCCTTATTGGGCAAAGAATGGGATTAACTTCCGCTTGCCTCAGCCGGGATTATTGGTAAAAGATGGAAATCTGTATGCTAATGTGGCCATTGATGGTGCTGAAGTACGTTACACAACTGATGGTTCGGAACCTACTGCCCAGTCAACCTTATGGAAAGAACCGGTGAAGTGTGGTTCCCTGGTAGTGAAAGCAAAGACCTTCTACCAAGGCAAGGAAAGTTTGACGATTATATTGAATGTTGAGTAATAGAGAATATTGAAATGAAAAGGGAGTGCATTGTCCGAAAATGCACTCCCTTTTGTTTATTCCTTTAGGCGTTCAGCGCTTGTTCGATGTCGGCAATAATATCCTCTGCATTCTCTATACCTACCGAGAAGCGAATCAGGTCGGGGCGTACACCTGCCTCCATCAGTTGCTCGTCTGTCAACTGGCGGTGTGTATGGCTGGCTGGGTGCAGCACGCAAGTACGTGCATCGGCCACATGAGTCACAATGGCCGCCAGTTTCAGTGAATCCATAAACTTGATAGACTCTTCCCGTCCGCCCTTCAAGCCGAAGGTGACAACGCCGCAAGAGCCGTTCGGCATGTACTTCTGTGCCTGCTCGTAGTATTTGTCGCCCGGCAGACCACAATAATTCACCCAAGCCACTTTGTCGTTCTGGGCAAGATACTCGGCTACCGCTTGTGCATTCTTGCAATGTTGGGGCATACGCAGGTGCAGTGTTTCCAGACCCAGGTTCAGTAGGAATGCGTTTTGTGGAGACTGGATGCTGCCCAGGTCGCGCATCAGTTGGGCTGTAGCCTTGGTGATGTAAGCCATTTTGCCGAAGGCTTTCGTATAAGTCAGTCCGTGGTAAGACTCGTCCGGTGTGCACAGTCCGGGGAATTTGTCGGCGTGTGCATCCCAATCGAAGTTACCGCTGTCTACAATGGCTCCACCTACGCTGGTGGCATGTCCGTCCATGTATTTGGTGGTAGAGTGTACTACGATGTCGGCACCCCACTCAAACGGGCGGCAGTTGATAGGGGTAGGGAAGGTGTTGTCCACAATCAAGGGCACGCCGTGGCTGTGGGCAATGCGGGCAAACTTCTCTATATCGAGCACTTCGAGCGTAGGGTTGGAGATGGTTTCGCCGAATAGGGCCTTGGTATTGGGGCGGAAAGCAGCGGAAATTTCTTCCTCGCTGGCATCCGGGTTGACGAAAGTGACGTCGATGCCCAATTTCTTCAAAGTTACTCCGAAGAGGTTGAATGTTCCGCCATAGATGGTAGAGGAGCAAACAAAATGGTCTCCTGCCTGGCAGATATTGAAAATGGCATAGAAGTTGGCAGCCTGGCCGGACGAGGTCAGCATAGCACCCACACCGCCTTCCAGTGCTGCGATTTTTGCGGCGACGGCATCATTGGTGGGGTTTTGCAAGCGTGTATAGAAATATCCCGAATCTTCCAGATCGAACAGACGCGCCATCTGTTCGCTGGTGTCATACTTGAATGTGGTACTTTGATAAATAGGCAAAACGCGCGGTTCGCCTTTTTTCGGAGTCCAGCCTGCCTGTACGCATAAGGTCTCCCTGCTATACTTCTTATCCATGTTTATATTGTTATTAAAATTACATATTCATTTATTTCGCAGCAAAATTAAGAATAATCTGTCATTTAGGGTTCAATTACTGGGAAAAGTGTTATATTTGAACGATTTTAATAAGCTTAACTATGGCAGAGGATATAAAATTCAGGCATACTATGCCGGTGCAGATACGATTCAGCGATGTGGACCAGTTTGGTCATATGAACAATTCAGTTTACTTTTCTTTGTACGATTTGGCAAAGACTACTTATATAAAAGATGTATTAGGCAGTGCCGACTGGAGCAAGCTGGCTATTGTGGTAGCCAATATCAATGCAAACTTCTTTATGCCGGTATTTTTCTCGGATCATCTGGTGATAGAAACGGCTGGGGGACATTTTGGGCATAAGAGTTTTACCTTGTTGCAGCGTGCCGTGACTACGGATACCCATGAGGTGAAGTGTGAGTGCCGCACGGTGATGGTAGGTTATGACCTGGCTACCAAAGAACCGAAATTGATTTCCGAGGATTATAAGGAGGCGATTTGCAGGTACGAGGAAAAAACATTGGAGGAACTTTCAAAAGAACGGAAATAGTTATTGATTTTCTGTGTTATTGATGTTTTATCAACTATATGCATAATGAATAAAGGTGTATCTCACGACACACCTTTATTTTTCTATGTTAAAACATCTGTCTTGAAAACTAAACAGGAGGATTTGGCTTATTTTTTCCCGTATCCCGGAGTTTGAGTTAATAACGGATTCACATTCAAAGTACCGATATTAACCGGCCAAAGCATTTTATATGCTTCTTCTGTACCGAGGATAGGATTTGTGCCCGGATAGTTGGCATTGGCAGAAAAGACCAAAGAACGTCCGGATGCATCGTGCATACGCAATACGTCAAACCAGCGCTTGCCTTCACTGACAAACTCTTTGTCCCGTTCCTGCAAAATGGCTAGTTCATTTTCCGCATAGCTGCCTTCCGTGTATTTGTTTTCTTCAAAGGTGTCTCCGTATGCACGTTTGCGTACTTCGTTGATATACGAAGCGCAAGGGTTGTTCAATCCGTTTTCAATTTCCGCCATCATCAGTAACGCATCGGCATAGCGGTAAACGGGGATGTCCGAAATATAGATGCGGTTGTCATTGGAATTGATTGTACCTATACGTTTTTTCATTACGCATCCGAATTCGCTGAGCGTGCCATTATCATTTTTCATGTAATACTCCATGAATGTGGCATCACGGCGGCTGTCTCCTTCTTTGAACGTTTTCCAGAAATCTTCAGTGTACTCGTCACGGAATACTCCACCGGTACCTTTCAAGTTTAAGGTATCTTTTTCAATCACCTTACCGTTACGACCATATGCTTGCCCCAGAAATACAGCATCCTGATAAAGGAATCTGCCTCCGTCATTGCTGGCCTCACCTTCTATAAACGGCATGGCGAAAATAATTTCAGTGTTCTTTTTATTGTCGCATGAGAAGATGGAGGCAAAGTTGTCCATTAATTCAAAATGTCCTATGATCCCGGATAAGGCAGTCTTGGCAGTCTGTAAATCGGTTGCCCCGGTTGCTGTGAATCCGGTGATGGATACTTTCGCTGCCCACATATAGATTTCTGCTTTAAGCATCAAAGTGGCATAGCGTGACCAGTCGTATGCATCAAAAGAGGTGTTATTTCCGAAATAGTTTTCGGATTTATTAATATCCGCTTTGATAAACTCCATGGTGGCTTCGGGTGTGGCGCGCTCCACATAGAATTTGTCTGCCGATGGTTTGCCGTCCAGTATATCTACTTTGGTGATGAGAGGTACTCCCCCGAAAGTTCTGTATAGCATGAAGTAATACAGGGCTCTCATGCCATACGCTTGTCCCAAGTACCGGCTCCGGGTTGCATCATCCAGAAACGTACACCCATTTTCTACTTCTTGGATAAAATGGTTTACTTGCATGATGGGAGAGTATAGCCCGTTCCAATTGGATATGCCGGGAATATCTTCCGAGATATTCTGTGACCGGATATCGGCATAGTTCAAGCTGGTGTTCAGCGAGGAGGTGCCCACACGTTGTGTGCCGCCGCGGAGTTCGCCCAAGGTGTAGAACATGTCATAGTAACTTCTTAATTGGGCGTGCAGACCCAACATGAATGCTTTGGGCTGGGAAGCTTCTTTCCAGAAATTTCCGGCTCCATAATAATCTTCCGGTGCCAGATCCAGTGCGTCACAGGACGGTTGGAGAATGGTCATCACACATATTGAAAGGATATAGAATATTTTTTTCATAATCTGTTAGAGTTTATAAGTTTAGAAAGAAACGTTTACGCCGAGAATGACAGTGCGGGGCAATGGGTATCCACCATTGTTGTCTGTCTTTTCCGGAGAGAATAAATGTTTGGCTTCTGTCAGGTAACCCAGGTTCTGACCGGTTACCGAGAGCATGACTGAGCCTAGTCCTGCTTTGCGCACCCAGTTGCTTGGCAGATTATATGACAAGGCTATTTCACGGAAAGACAGATAGTTACCGTTGTAGGCAAACATGGAGGATTGACGGCAGTAATTGCGCTTGCCCAACTGGTCGGCCCATACATAAGTAGGATATTGTGCACCGGGATTTTCGGGTGACCAGGTGTCGTGGGTTTCCGCAATGGTGTTATAAGTACCTTGTGCGCAAGACATGATCCACATGGTTTTCCAGTCTACCGCTTTGAAACCAAGCGCATAGTCAAAACGTGCTGATAAAGTAAGGTCTTTCCAGGTGACTGAAGTATTGATACCTCCTGTCCATTTGGGTACAGTGTTGCCCACTTTCACCATGTCGTAATTGTCGATGATGCCGTCACCGTTTACATCCTTCCATTTCACATCACCCGGCTGGATGCGGAGAGAATTCGCTTTCTGATTGGCTGTCAGTTTGTTATATCCTTCCTCACCTCCGTAAAGGGGACGGTTGCTTGAGCCGTTGTTACCACTTGACAAGTCGATCAGTCCTCCTGGTATTTCATCTTCGGAACGATAGATTCCTTCGGCTACGAACATGTACAAATCACCTGGGCGTTGTCCTTCCTGATAACCGCCTACCCATGCTTTTTCATAGCTTCCGTCCTCCAGCTGGCGTCCGGTATATACTTGAAATGCATTTTGACGGTTTCTTTCCAGACCGTTGTCGGGCAATGCCACTACTTTGTTTTTATTTAATGCGCCGTTCCAGTTCAGATTCCATTTCCAGTCTTTGGAGTCGATAACTTTGAATGCCAGTTCGAATTCAAAGCCTTGGTTCTGGAACTTACCGTTGTTGGAGGTAAAGGAAGAAACACCCGAAGTAGACGGGATGGTGATGTTGGCATACTTGTCACTGGTCAGTCGGTTGTAGTAAGTCAAATTGGCATTGATGCGGTTGGCCAGAAAGCCTAGATCCAGACCGATTTCGAAAGTTCTTGACTTCTCCCATTTCAAGTAGGGATTAGGAAGGTTGTTTAACAGGAAGTAAGCGTTGCCGTTGTATTTGCTGCCTGCATAAGCACCTTGTACTGTGTAGTTTCCTACAAAATCTTTGTTTACATTACCATTCAGACCGAAGCTGGCACGCAATTTACCGAATGAGATGATATCGGCCCATTCACTGGCAAATTTTTCTTTGGAGAACACCCATCCGGTAGATACTCCGGGGAAGACACCCCAGCGGTTGTCTTTGGCCAGTTTGGAGTAGCCGTCCCGTCTTAGAACAAAAGACAGCAAGTATTTTGACTGGTAATCATAATTTACACGACCGAAGAATGACATGATACGCTGGCGGCTGTGTGAGGAGTCTATGCTGCGTTTGCCTTTGTCATCACTGGTATATTCCAAATCGCCGAAAGCGTCACTGGGAGCTCCCGATCCTGAGGCACTGAAACCTTTATAATATGAGTCGTAGTACTCGAAGCCGGCCATGGCATCCAGATAGTGGTCTTTGTTTATTTGATAGTTGTAGTTTAACACTGCATTATAAGTTTGGTCCAATGTGCGTCCGTAGGAAGCCGAGGTGCTGTGTGAGGTTACCCAGTTTCCGGGAGAAGATAAATAATCTTTGTTGAAAGCTTCATATTTTTCTTCTGAATAGAACCAGATGGCGTTCACTTTTAATGAGAGTCCTTTCATGATATCTGCGGTAAAAGATTGGTTCATGGTGAACTTGTCTGTATTGTTGTCACGGACAAACTTGTCAAAATTGATTTGTTGGTTTCCGTCGCCTGAATTGGGTCCCAAAAGCATTTCACCGTCAGCATTATATCCACGGAAAGTGGGAGGTAATGATAAAACGCGTGAGAAGTAGTTGGCTTCTGCGCTTTGGGTAGGAGGAAGATCGTTCCAGGTTGCATCTGCAAAGTTGAAGCTGGAGTTGGAGGTTAACCATGGTTTCAGCTTGTAATCGGCATTGAATGTGAAAGTGATACGTTGGTACTTGTTTCCTACGGCTGTACCTTCACTATGGTTGTATCCCAAACCTGCATAGTAGTTTCCCTTTTCATTTCCTCCGCTTACACTCAGGTTGTAGTCTTGTGAGAAAGATGGGGAATTGATATTGAAATCCGCTATATCTGTATTCTTGAAAATCAGTTGGTCTCCATAAATAGGATCAGTCATGGTTTCCCATCCTTGGTTGAGCAGGAAAGCCAGATCGTCCGAATATTTCATGGTACTCCATATAGCCTGGCTGTTTTCGTTTCCATTCAGCGGGATTGTCTTGTCATCATCTGCCCAATATTTGTTGCCTGTTCCATAAGGAGTGGCACCGGTCAGACCGGTCAGTGAAGACCATCCTTGTACGGCCGATCCGTCCGGATGTTTCATGTCTCCCGTGTAAGCATTCATGTAACCAGTGCGCATCCAGTAAATGTAATCACGCGCATTCATAAAGTTATAAGAGTTGTGGAAGTAGTTCCAGCCTAGTTTGGCCGAAAGCTCTACACGTGTACTTCCCTCTTTGCCTCGTTTGGTAGTGACTAGTACTACACCGTCATTGGCTCGGGCGCCATAGATGGCGGTGGCTCCGGCATCTTTTAATACTTCCATGGATTCAATATCGGCCGGGTTGATGTCACTTAAAGAACCGCGTACTTGGCCGTCTACCAGGATTAAAGGTGAACCTGAACCGTCAAAATTAGTACCTCCTCGAAGTACCAAGGTAGGAGCTGCTCCCGGATTACCGGAAGTCTGGCTGACGGACAGACCTGCCACGGCTCCTGATAAGGCTTGTGCCGGATTGGAATAAAGTCCTTGTTTTAATGTTTCTTCTTTTACCTTGGAAATGGAGTTGGTTACTTTTGTGCGCAACTGTTTGCCGCCATATCCGGTTACAACAACTTCTTGGAGCATTTCTGAGTCTTCTTTCAATGCTATTTTAAAAGTTGACTTTCCCTTTACGCTTAAAGTTTGTGTCTGATAACCGACAAATGATACTCTGATACTGCCATCGTTGGCTACGGAAAGTGTAAAATTACCATCTAAGTCGGTAACTGTACCATTCGTGGTGCCTGTTTCTACAATACTGGCGCCAATAACCGCTTCACCTGTGGCGTCTGTGACCACACCCGTGATTGTTTTCTTTTGTGCCATGGCTCCTATGGAGCATAACAGGCAAAAAAGCATGAATAAGGTTTTCTTCATAGATTTGTTTTTAAAGTTACTGTTTGAAGTTCTACCAGAACTACATTTTTAAATTAAGATTATATCACATCGCAAATATAGGATATTTTTTATTAAATCAACTTTAATTATAAAATTATTTTTTGATATACGACACAAAAAGTACAAAAC
>ERZ780052.558-NODE-558-length-14028-cov-4.783940_pt1 | contig 14028 bp, 16 predicted proteins | sample MGYA00511845_ERZ780052 | MGnify/ENA primary metagenome ERZ780052 (study PRJEB29588, sample SAMEA1970897) | human gut metagenome | biome: human gut; feature: human-associated habitat; material: faeces | place: Denmark | collected 2008/2010 ...
CGCAACAGCTGTTCTTTTTTTACTCCTGCCGTTGGTAGGAACGTCTTACTATTTTCCTTTATTTCGATTTTTCCCGTTTTTAGCTGTTCTTATCCTATCCTCAGCTTCGGATAATCTTAAATCGAAATGTTTCTGCAAAAGACTGATTATTTCATCATCTTTCAAATTTGAATCTACCAATAAGTTCATCATTTTCAGCATACACAAATCAAAACCTTGATAAAATTCATCATCTAGGTTTTCTGCATACTGATTATTCAATCGGTCTGCGAAACTTCTTGTGGCTGATTTTATAGTTCCGAGCACTTTCTCTTTATCCATATATATCCTCCCTCGTAAATGATAATTTAGCGGCTTAGTTTGCAAGACGAGCAAGTTGTATGGTTTGCAGTTCTAAAAGGTGTTTTATCTCCCTTTGGTTTGAAGATACTTGTTCAAACAATGGTGTTACTTGTTTCTCAAACTGCTCTATGACCTCACTCGGCGGTAAAACTGCCTTGATTTCGTATAACATATCGTATGAAACAAAAGGCTGAGAACTACCACGAACGTGAGCTTGCAACCTGCTATTAGCAAGTGTAAGGTATCCAAAATATTTATTCTTGGGATTATTCACATTACACATAACACCATTATAGGTAACAAAGTGTTTGCCCAAAGCAAAGACCAAAGAACCACAGTTAATGCCAATATGTCCGATAACGGGAGCATCTTCATTGTTGTATTCATCATATCCGCCAATGATACCATTGCTACCGTAAACCGGATAAACACCACCGTTGTCAGGATTATTGTTACCTTTCCCATATTGGAATGTATATAGGTCTTGCAATGTTCCAACTAACCATTCAGGATTTGCTCTTTCAATAGAAAAGCGTTCCTTGAACATGGCACTTGCAGTTGCTTCTAAATTATCATTTATCTTCTGCTTTAGGGCTATTCTGTCTGTAATCGTTTTATACGCTTTTACAATGTTCTTCTGCTTATCCATAGGTGGCACAGGCAATTTCATCTTTGCAAATTCTTCCCAAGGCATACTGCCTCTAACTCCGCCAACCGCAATAAAAGCTGCTTCTCTGTCAAATTCAGGTCGTTTGAACCACATTTCCAAGTATTCCGGTAAAACAACTGATGTATCCTTAACTCTGAAAATTGGATATGCCGGAGACATTATCGCAACATCATAATCCTCTAATCGTGCAATTGGTATTTTTGAATCACGACTAACCTGCATTAAACTTACAGCGAACTCATTTTTTCTTATAATTTTGTATTTACTCAAATCAGTTCCATTGGTATTAGCAACTGATTTAATAAAACATTTATCTATGCTGACACCTATAAGCTCAGTAATCGCACCATCAGCATTTCTTTCATCTACTTTTTCAATTAATTCGCTCAAGGCTTTATAATTCGATTTCATATCCCAACTCCTTAAATACAGCAAGCAAATCTGCCTTGGATTTTTCCTCTTGAACAAGAAGTTCTTTGAGTTCTCCCTGCAATGACTTCATTTTTGTATCAAAGTCGATGTTCTCATCACGATTGACAAACTCAATATATCTGCTCGGTACAAGAGTAAATCCTTTTTCCTTTACTTCATCAAAAGAAGCAGAATAACAAAACTCTGGTACATTCTCATAAGTTTCCTCATAGCCTTCCTGCTGCCAGTTATGATATACACTTGTAACTTTGGCTCTATCTTCCTCTGTCAATTCAATGTACTTCTTCTCATAAGGACTGCCCATCTGTCGTAAATCCATAAAGAGTATTTCATCTTCTCGATTACGATAGCGTTTTAGCTTTCCGTTCTGTTCAACAACACGAGCCTTTTTATTCTTATTGAGTACCCAAAGGGTAACGCTGATGTCAGTGGTATAGAAAAGGTTTCTCGGAAGAATAATAATCGCTTCTACCAAGTGATTTTCTATAAGCTGCTGTCTGATTTTCAACTCTGTACCATCATCAGATAATGCACCATTGGCAAGCAGGAAACCTGCCACACCGTTTTGAGAGAGTTTGGAAACAATATTCAGTATCCAACCATAGTTTGCGTTGCTTGTTGGCGGAACTTCATATCCGTTCCAACGAGGGTCGTCTACAAGCTCATTTTCGGCTCTCCACTGCTTCTGATTGAAAGGTGGGTTTGCCATAATGAAATCTGCTTTAAGGTCTTTGTGCTGGTCGTTGGTAAATGTATTGGCTGCCATCTCTCCAAGATTTGCAGAAATACCACGGATAGCCAAATTCATTTTTGCCAGTTTGAAAGTGGTATTTGTGTATTCCTGACCGTAAATAGACACTTTCTTTTTATTACCGCTATGTGCTTCTACGAACTTGATGGACTGCACAAACATACCGCCCGAACCGCAACAAGGGTCATAAAGTATTCCATCGTAAGGCTCAAGCATTTCGGCAATCAGGTTTACAATACACTTTGGTGTGTAGAACTCTCCTTTACCTTTTCCTTCTGCAAGAGCGAACTTACTAAGGAAATACTCATATACACGACCTATAATGTCGTTCTCTTTATCATCAGTGTTGATACGATTGATTTCATCAAGCAAAGAAGCCAACTTTGCCGTATCAATATGTAAGCGGGAGTAATAGTTATCCGGCAAAGCACCTTTCAGTGCCGGGTTGTTCTTTTCAATCGTATAAAGTGCTGTATCTATCTTCAGGGCAATATCGTCCTGCTTTGCATTTTCAATAATGTACTTCCAACGGCTTTCTTCAGGAAGATAGAATACATTTTCCTGAGTATAAAACGGTTTCATATCCGCATACTTTTCGCCGTGTGTAGCAATAATCTTATTACGGCATTCCTCAAACTTGTCACTGGCAAATTTAAGGAAGAATAAACTCAGAACAACGTGCTTATACTCCGCAGGCTCAACAGAACCTCTCAGTTTATCAGCACTTTTCCAAAGTGCTTCTTCCATTGATATTTCTTTCTTTGGTTTAGCAGCCCTTGCCATCTATAATTACCTCCGTGTTTTAATCTTCATCTAAAATGACTTCGCATATATCTCCGATGTCACAGTGAAATACCTGACATATCCTCATCAGTACTTCAAGAGATACTGGCTCATTCTTATTTATCTTCGTTGCAGCGTATGATGTAATTTCGGCTGCACGCATTAAATCCTGTCTTTTCATTTGATTGTCAATCATAAGTTTTTGAAGTTTGTTATAGCATATCTTCATCAGTAACACCTCTTCATCTTATAATTCTTCTTCGTTACAGTTAGTCATTTAACATTATATATTAAATTTTCAGGAATTTCAAGATTTCAGGCAGAAATGTAACCTTTCAGACACTAAGGTGTCACTTTTTACAAACACCTAATACGACTCTTTTAAAGAATACTAAAAAAGAGATGCCGAAGCACCTCAATTATACATTCTATTATTAACATTCAATGCAATCATTGCTATGACCTTTTCTATCGGCGGCTCTTTTCCGTCCGGTGCAACTGCTTTCCAAAAAGCTATTGCTTCCGGTTCAGCACTTTTCATTGCTTCCCGAATGGCAAACTGCATTTCCTCTTTTACTGCTTTTTCGGTTGTTCCATTTTCTTTTGCTATTTGTCTGAAAATGTCGTTCACTTCTACTTCCTCCTATGTCTATTAGTATGTGTCTATCACTGACAGTTGTTGTTATAGCATATTCTCTCTGTCGAAGTCCCGAAAAATTTGTCGATAGCTGAAATTTTTTATACTGAAAAAAAGAAAGCTCGTCGATTAGGACGAACTTCTGTGTTTTATGGAAGTATTTGCTTTGACTGCTTCACAAGTGTATCTATGACTTCATAAATTCTGTTTCTATCTTCAGGAACAAGTTTTTCAAGCTTCTCATTCAGCATTGAGTTCTTGACTGTATATCCCGTTTCCAGAACATCTGTAAGAACCATATCCGATGATACACCTAAAGCATTTACTATCTTTATGAAAGTTTCGAGTGACGGAATTTTCTCTCCACGCTCAACCATACCAATATAATTTGTTGTCAAATCTGTTTTCTCAGCCAAATCTTCTTGGCGTAATTTCCTCGCAAGTCGGAACTTTCTTATATTCTTGCCGATTGTATCGAGCTTCATCACATCACCTCCCTTAGTGTGTTTCCATAACTAATAGTATAGGTTAAGTCGATTTCAAATCACACGCACCCAAAGGAAGTCAAACCAACTATTAGTGATGATTCCCAACTATTTTTATGTTATACTATAAAAGTAGTAATTCACGATTGTTAATGGCGAAAGACAAATCACAACCCAAGAGCCAAGTTAAACAATCTCCATAGAATAAACTTAGGGGTAAAAGGAATGGACGAACAAAAGATAATATTCAGTAATCGGTTTGAAAAAGAGAAATTTGAGGATTACAAAACAGATTTGGGAACTGGCAACACAATCACTCCTGACTTTACGGAAGCTGATGATTTTTTGAAATTCATACAGAAGAACCGCAGAAGTGTTCCAAGTAAAGAGCGAATTGCTGACAAGGATAAATTTATCAAAACCGTTTACGAACTATCCAATAGCTTTGAAATTGACGCTGACCTGATAGAATTTGCCGAGGGATATATAGCCAACATCTATGTAGATTATGCCTGCTACACTGGATATATCAAGAAGCTGTTAGCAATTCTTTTTATCCTTGCCGATGATATTTCCTTTTTAGACGGCAGTAAAGAAAATGCCGATATGCTTTTCAGCTTCACTTATCACACACACCATATTTTCCTGAATAACAGAGAAACAACTGATTTCTCATAATGTACCCGATGGCTACTCAACTGAGCAGCCATCTTTTCAATTTTCCAGACACCGTCTGGAATTTTTAATATGCCGGAATACCGTATCCATAGATATTGCTGCTTCCGACTGCGTACTGTCTTTGCTTGCAGGCGTCGCCTGAGTTGCCCTCTACGGTATAAACTGTGCCATTCTCACACTTCTCTACGATACCAACGTGGTCTGTTGTACCGTCGCCTTCCCAATCAAAGAAGATAATATCTCCTACCTTTGGTTCATAAGTGCGGTCTTGCCATTTTCCATTTGACTTAAACCAGTTTGCACCATCCACGCAACCTGCAAATTTCGGAACAAGTCCGCTTTCAATATACCCGCATTGGTCAGCACACCAAGATACGAAGCAGGCACACCATTCCACTCGACTATTAAAGCCGTACCAGCTCCAGTAAGGTTGTCCGCCCTGATTGCCTAGCTGTGTCAAGGCAACCTCAACAATCGCCTGATTACCTCCGGCAGTAAAGGCTCGCCCATACGGATAGTATCTCAGAACGTGAGCCGGATATTGGGTATCTCCATAACTGTCCCAACCAAGCCTTTGTGCCTGCTGAGTGGAAAACTCCACTGCATTGGCATAAGAATAACCGCCATACTTTGTTTTTGCCCAAGAAATATACCCATTACCGAAGTTGTAGCCTTGCAAGGCAAGTTTGATATGCTCCATATCTATCGGACTTTCCACTTCTGCCGAAGTAAGAGCCGCTTTCAATTCCTGAACTCCACACTGGATAGAATATTCAGGGTCTTTAATTCCATTAGGTTCGTGCGGATACCTTGTATTGAAACTTCCCTCTGCTGCCTGCATAGGGTCAAGTCCTCTGCCACCGCTTTCCTGCATCATAATCGCCTTGATAAGTTCCACATACTCAGGAATGCCGTACTCTTTGGCATACTTCTGTATGATGGGTTCATAGGCTTCTACCTCTGCACTTACCGGAGTATAGGAATTACTGTCACTTCCTCCTCCAAACATTGCTACGGCAGCACCAAACAATACGACAATCATAATAATCAACACCGCTATCCAACCGCCTGCTGCGATTGCTGCTACAAGTGCTTTTGTCCCTGCAATAATCGCTTTGACTGTCGCAACAGTAGCTTTCGCTGTGGCTTTAACGGTATCTGCTGTGGCTTTCGCCGCTTTCTTTGCCGTCTGAGCTGCTTTCTGTGTTGCTTTGGCTGTTGTTTTTGCTGTTTTCTGTGCTATAATGGCAGCTTCTTTTGTGGTCTTAATAGAAGTCTTTGCCGTTTGTTCTGCGGTCTTGACCGACCTTTGAACAGTATTGGTCGCACCTTTCGATACGGTCTTGACTGTCGTATTTCCTGCCGACCTTGCAGACTGTTTAATTGTTTTCTCCGTACGCTCCAGAGTTCGGATGCTCTGTTTTCCGACAGGATTGACCGATTGTTTCTGAAGCTGTTTCTCTGCACGCTTGGTCTTGAAATTCTCAATTCCCGTTTTGGCTTTCTGATAATTCTGCCTTGTTTCACGCACACCCCATCTGCCGACTTTATCCGCACGGTATGCAGTTTCGTGAACAGCCCTATCCGTTGCCGCTTCGATTTTATCGGAAGCATATTCCTCTGCGGAATTTTCCGAAGCGTTAGTGGAATGTTCTGCCTTATCTTTCGTCATTACATAGGCTTTCTTCATTCGCTCCGTGGCAACTGCTGCCTTATTTATGGTCTTGATTGTACCTTTGCTTGTATCTCTTGTTTTTATATCAGCCATCGGTTTCCTCCTTTCTCGAAAAATAATAGAGAGTGGGGTTTAATCCACTCTCTTAGCGACAACAACAAGCCTGCCATTGTTTCTTGAATATTCACAAGTAGAAAGAGAAATCAGCTTGTCGCCATACTCTGCCGATACTCCGGTATCATACAGAGAAAGTTCCTTGCACTTGGCAACATACGCATCAAACTCTGCCGCATTTTCTGCGTCCGTAAACTCATAATACTTAAAGCTGTCAGAGCTGTTTGTATAAACAACCGTCTTAAAGACTGCAATCACTTCATACTGGTGTCTGTCCGTCAGTGTATCAAAGGTAATCGTCTTATGACCTTCCCAAAAGCTCTTGTTTCTGTACTTCATCAGTCCCGTAAACATCGAGCCGTCATTCATATGGTGTCCGTATATAATGATGTTGTCTGAAGGTTTCTGCACATCACAATTTTCCTGCACATATGGACAGCCATAAGCAGAATAGGTCTTATCAAACTTGTGCTTCAGGTAGAAGTTCGGCTCATTTACAGACTGCACGACCGGATAGTTGATATTGGTATCCTCAACCTTTATCCAACCCACCATATCCTCATTCTGCCGATAGAGTTCAAGATATTCCGCAAGATAGTCCTTATCTTCCGAAAACGTCACGCCCTCATTTTCCTTTGGCGGCTCGTCCTCCACAATCTCCGCAAGGTTATCATAGACTTCATTCTGCTTGGCAGAGTCAATGTGATTACGGATAATAAAGAAGGTGCTTACAGACAACACTACCGTAAACACCATCGCAATAATAATATAGATTTTTCTGCTCATTTTCTCTTACCTTTCCATATCTTTTCTCTTAGGTGGAGTCAAATCTCTGCAATACTCCGGATACCTCAACTTGATACCCTCCATAAAATACGGAGCATATCCGCAACAGAACAGTTCCTCCGGTGTATAGAGATTTTCCCTGCCTTCTTCCGTAAATCCATTCCAGAGATTAAAGGCAAGGTGGCAGACCTTGACTGTGCCACTTGTCTGCCAACCGCCGTGCATACCTTCCGGTATGATGCAATCCCTCTTAAAATCAAACATCTTTCCGATGTTCATTCTTGTTTCTTCTGAAATACCCATCACATAGAAAAAAGCTCTGTGATAGCAGTCGTTGACTTTGCACTTATCCAGATTTTCCAATACAAAATCTCTGTGTGCAGCATTGCGAAATTGAATCTTAGACATTGTAAATCCCTCCTTATGCTTCGCCTGGTTTGGTCGTCATCAGTTTATAAAGTTTCGTGTTCTTAGGGAATTTGTTTGCAAACGGTACAAGCGAACTTCCCACCTTGATAAGTCCGTGTCCTGCTTCCACATTCGTGATATAGGACATCTGGAGGTCAGAAATATTCAGAAGTTTTGCAAGCTCAAGCCTGTCTGTGGAAGCCTGATTCAGCATAATGATGAACTCTGAGTTTGCAAGCATTGTTCTCGCTGTGTGGCTCTGCAAAAGGTCATCGACATTCTGAGTGATTCCACTTGCGTATGCACCGTATTTTCTCACACGCTTCCACAAGGTAAAGAGGAAGTTTGCAGAGTATTCGTGCTGGAACAGAAGATAAATCTCATCAATGAAGATAAAGGTGTTCTTACCCTTTGCACGGTTCTGTGTGATACGGTTCAGGATAGAGTCAAGGACAACAAGCATACCAATCGGCATAAGCTGTTTACCCAAATCAAGAATGTCATAGCAGATAAGGCGATTATTGGTATCCACATTCGTCTGCTTTGCAAAGGTATTCAGAGAACCGTGTGTGAAAAGTTCAATGGCAAGTGCCAGTTCCTTTGCTTCCGGTTCGTCCTGCTGCAAAAGTTCTGCCCTGAAATCCTGCAAGGTCGGTATATGTCCCTGATAGTCATTCTGCTGATAACTGCGATACACACTTGCCGTGCAACGGTCAATGATAGACTTCTGCTTCGCTCCGAGATTTGTTCCTCCGATAAGCTGTTCACAAAGGGACATAATAAACTCGGATTTCAAAATGACAGGGTTTGCACCGTCGCCGTAATCCTTATTCATATCCATTGCATTGATGTGATTGTCGGAAGTAGCAGAAATATTGATTACTTCTCCGCCCATCGCATTGACAAGCTGTGAATACTCTCGTTCAGGGTCGATGATGATAATATCCGCATCTGAAGAAAGCACCTGATTGATGATTTCTCCCTTTGCCGCAAATGACTTACCGCCACCAGATACACCGAGAATAAAGGAGTTACCATTCAAAAGCTGCTTACGGTCTGCGATAATCATATTTTTGCTGATAACATTCTGACCGTAATAGATACCGTTCTCGTGGAAAATATCCTGCACCCTGAATGGGATAAATACCGAAAGGCTCTCTGTTGTAAGTGTTCTGAACGCATCAATCTTTCTTGTTCCAAACGGCATTACCGTGTTGAGTCCATCTACCTGCTGAAATCTCAGTGTTGCAAACTGGCAAAGATGTTTTCTTGCCGTGGTAAGCAATGCTTCCGTATCATTCTCAAGCTGTTCTTTGCTGTCTGCTGTAATAACCATTGTGATAACAGCGAACATCATTCTCTGGTCACGGGTCGTAAGGTCATCGAGGAACTCTTTCATTTCTTTCTTCTGCTGCTCCATATCATACGGAACAGTTGCAGAGAAGTTATTATTGGCATTCTGCCTACGCTGCCAGTTCGTGATATTGGTTTCCACACCAAGCAAACGGTTCTCTGCTTCCTTTACTGCTTCATCAGTCGGAACGGGAACAATATCAATGGACATCATCAGATTTCTGTTCATATCAGTAAGTTCCGCTACCATACTGTCCTTGATATAGGACGCATATTCACGAAGAAAAAGGACTCTTCCATAACGGTTTCCCATCTTGAAATAGTCCTTTTCAAATTCCATTGTGTCGGGGCAGATATAATCCTTAAAATCGTGTCCCTTTTTTCTTGTTTCCTTAATATCAAAGTGGAAAGAGCTTTCTTCTCCCACACGATAGAAGTCGTGGAAAATACGAAGTCTTTCGTCTGTTTCCAGTTCCACACACTTACTTCCAAGCCTGCCGAAGTGAGCAATCAAATCTGCACCGACACGGGCAAAATAAGTTCTTGCGTCCTCCACACTCTTTTTGTTGATGGAAATGGTAATATACTTATCCTGAACAATGGAGTTTGCACCCGTTGCCTTATCAAGAAGCATTTTGTTGTATTCCTCTCGATACTCGTCCAGATTATCTCCGGTTGTCGGAATAAGGATTGTCTGCTCAAAATCCAGTCTGTTGAGCCGACGATTATTGATTGTGATTTTTGTCGTTGCACCACTGTCAAGAGAGTTCAGAAGTTCGGAATATTCAAGGAACATCGCTTCCTTATCCTCACGGCTCGCCACTGCATAGTTAATGTCCGTAAAACGATAAGTCTTTGAATACTTATCCTTTCCCACTTTGAAAATGCCATCATCAAAGATAGCTGCCACGGGAATCACGTCCTGCACCCCTTTCGGTACAACAAATTTTTCTTTATCCTGCTTAAACAGGTTCGTAAGAGTCTTAATCATTTGACTTCAATACCTCCTTCTGTTTCTGTTCAATGCTTGGCTTCATCAGTTCGTAATAAACATTGGTGGAGTGAAATACCAGCTTCTTCGGCATTAAAAACTCCGATTTTATCCACGCATAGATTGCTTTCTCTGCGGTCATACCGTTGTACTTAACAAAGCCAAGTGCCGCAAACGGGGCAGCACCCAAAATGCACACCCACGATACGGTTTCCGTGCCAACATACGGTCTGAGCAAGAAATACAGTCCTACCGCAACGCCACAAGCGAGAACAGAAAAAATGAACTGTCTGAGCGACAGTCCAAAAAACATTGACTCTGTATAATTTCTGATTTCTCGGTTAATTTTTACTTCCATATCTGTTTCCTTTCCTGCGGTTTCGGTCTTTCTCCCTCACGCATTTATCATTCAGGCAAAAGACTTTGCCTTTTCGTTTACCGCCATAGTAAACGCATTTCTTACAATCTCTTTGGTTCATCTCAAAATCTCTCCTTAAAGTCCCATCATCTCTCGGATAATACGGTCAGACATTTTTACTGCACCGACAAGAACAAGCATATTAAATACCAATTCCCCGATATATGCCCACACCTGCGTAACTGCTGCTGCATCAGGATTCACTACTGGTGGCGATGAAGCAAATACGGAGAAAATAATACAAGCAAGTACAATGACTGCTCCCTCAAGCAGAACTGCACAATAGCTCTTGATAAAACTCTTGCCTACATTCTGTGTAGGTTCTCCTGCAAATGTGGAAAGCGGTATCGGTGCAAGTGCTGTGTACATATACAACTTGAAAAATCGTCCATACACTGTCATTATCAGAATGAACGACAGCACCGTGATAAATAATCCTCCGATAAGCGTTACCGCCCACAAAGGGATACTCTCAAAAAATCCGCAATCCTCTATGGTCGTTACCATCTCTGCGGGTAAGGTCGTCTGTTCCGGAGTTCCAAATCCGGCAGCATTCATAATGGTTGAAATCGTCCCTTGCACGATATTAAATAATGCAAGCATAAGCTCCATTCCGTATGTGATAACACCTTTCGCCAATGCAAAACGGACAAAGAGTTTTAAAGCGTGTTCCGGTTTCTTCACATCTGTAAAACTTCCGCAGGTCTTTACCATACCTATCACAAAAAACAATACAAGTAAGGCAAGCCCGATAGCCTGAACTGCACCGTTGATGTCAACAATAACCTTCCAGATATTCCCGCCCTTAAAGTTCTGCGGTGTAGTTGTGATGAGTGTCCATATTTCCGACAGTTTTTCATTCCAAGTTTCAAGGGCATTTTCAAGATTTTGAACTACCCAGTTATCACTCATTCAAAGCACCTCCTTACAATTAAGGGGTGTACCTTAACTTGGCACACCCCTCGATAACTGTGTAACTCTTATCTTAGCCTGTGATAAGAGTAAGGATTTCTTTCGCAAAAGTGATAATGACACCGCCCGCAAGAGTCAGGAAGCCATTGGCTCTCTGAGAAGGGTCGTGAGATTTGAGTGAAAGACCGACCTGCACGATACCAAAGCCAAGCAAAATCATACCGATGGCACGGATAAGTCCGAAGATAAAGTCGGACAGATTATTGACTACGGTAAGCGGGTCATTCGCTGCAAATGCAGTCGTTGTCATTCCAAGTGCCAACGCACCGACAATGACCATTGTGCAGTAAGCACGGAAGCCTTTCTTAACCTTTCCGGTCATAGGCAGTTTCTTTGTTTCCTGAATGTCAGTTGCTTTTTTCTTAAAAATAGTCATAGTTGAATACCTCCAAAATTTAATTTGTTTGATTGTTTATGAACAGAGCTTCCATCTCCTCCTCGGAAAGAAGTTCCCAGTTCGTTTCTTCCATTTCCTTTTCAGGAAGTGTTGCAGGGTCAATGTCCCAAATGGCAATCGAAGCAATATCTTTTGTGACTTCTCCATGCTTATAAGGACTCGCCTTTCCGTCTGTGGTAAGTGCCACATTCGGGTGTTTCATAATGTCATATTTGAAATCCATAATGGGTCTTTCCCCACGGATAAACAAAATAGCGTACTGATTATCGAGCATACGCACCTCATCAGGGGTAAGTAACTCTCTGCCGCTAATCTGATAGTTGGTGGAATAATTACCGCTTCTTCCGGTACTCTTTCCGAACGTGTTGGTATCAATGGTTTCCTTGCCCAACAGCTCCGACACATATTTATGGGTTGACTGCTCATTTCCACCAAGGTAAAGAAATTCATCGCAGTTACCCACAATGCTCTCCCACTGTTTTTCAAACAAGGCTTTAAGCTGTGCCAAGTTCTGTAAGATGATGCTTACAGATACCCCACGGGAACGCATAACCGACAAAATCTTATCGAAATCGTCGGGAAGCGACACATTGGCGAACTCGTCCATCAAGAAGTGGACGGGCATTGGCAGGCTCCCGCCGTGGATATGGTCGGCAGCGAAAAACAACTGCTGAAAAAGCTGCGTGTAAAGGATAGACACCAAAAAATTAAAGCTTGAGTCGTTATCGGGTATCAAAGCAAACAGAGCGACCTTTTTCTCACCCATAGAGGGCAAGTCCAGTTCGTCCGTAATCGTAAGAGAAGCGAGACTTTCAAGATTGAACTTTTCAAGTCTCGCCGCAAGGGTTATCTGAATGGATTTCAGGGTTTTGGCAGAACCGGCGTGGTAGGAATGATAATATTTCAAGGCGATATGCTCCGGATTTTGAAACTCCAATTCCGAGAACAGCTCGTCAAGCGGAGACGGGCGGGTATCTTCCTCGTCCTCAATCGACGCAGCTCTGAGCATTTCCATAACCATCGCAAAGTTCTGTTCTTCCGGTGGCGCTTCATAGTGCAGATAAAAAACAAGCGCCAAAAGCAGCATTGAAGCCGCCGTATCCCAAAATGGATCGTTGGACTGCGAGCCTTTCGGAGTGGTACTCTTAAAGAGGTTCGTCACGAGCTTTTGCACATCGTTATCCGATTGCAGATAAACAAAGGGATTGTAACAATGGCTCTTTTCCATAGAGATAAGGTCAAGGACTCGAACCTCATATCCTTTTTTCTCAAGGAGCCTGCCCGTGTCTCGCAATATCTCACCTTTCGGGTCAAGAATGACGAATGATGTGTTGCACTGCATAAGGTTCGGCTTGCAGTAAAACCTCGTCTTGCCTGCGCCCGAACCGCCGCACACGAGAGTGTTCAGGTTTCGTCTGTGCTTTTTGGCATTGAGACCAATACGCACATTCTGCGTCATCAGTTTATTTTCCGAGGGCGGGGATTGTCGGTATTTCTTATCCACGGCTTTTGCGCTGCCCCATTTCGCAGAACCGTGTTCCTCACGCCTTCGGTAGTTCTTCTGTGTTGAGAAGTAAATTCCAATGCCCATCGCATAGGCAAGAAGCAAAACGAGGACAGTTTTTAAGCTGTCCTCGCACACTTCTATATGGAAAGGGTCATTGAAAACGGTCAAAAGCTTTGGCAGTATCTCAGGCAAGCCGCCTTTGACAGACGCCGCTATGAGCAGCGCAAGCCATATGACCAAAGGGATACCGATGACGGCAAGGACAATCGAAGCCTGACGGTCGTTATCTCGCTTCATCTCGCTCCTTAATCACTTTGAACTTTTTCTGCGGGGCTGTGCCGACCTTCACAATCAGGTCGTCAATGGCGTCGGTAGATTTTCCCTCATTCATAAGGTCTGTCTTTTTATCATTCAGAGTGCGAATGATGATACCGTGTTCATAATCGTCCAAAGCAATGTGATACAGTTTTTCTCTTTCCATAATCGCACCTTATCTTTCGTAGTCTTTGCTTCGTGCCTGCTTCTGCTTATACTGTACTTCCGAGATACGAGAATGAACCTCAGACATTGCGTTTCTTGTCTTTGAAAGCTCGGCACGGACTCCCTTCGGCTCCATCTCTTTGAGCGAG
>ERZ780052.563-NODE-563-length-13954-cov-4.106626_pt1 | contig 13954 bp, 16 predicted proteins | sample MGYA00511845_ERZ780052 | MGnify/ENA primary metagenome ERZ780052 (study PRJEB29588, sample SAMEA1970897) | human gut metagenome | biome: human gut; feature: human-associated habitat; material: faeces | place: Denmark | collected 2008/2010 ...
TTACCATTGACAAGGCAGTCCTTCGCCATCTTAAGATTAGCGCTGCCTCGTAATATCTCGATAATAAGGTCAATAATATCACAGGCTCTTATAAGACCTTCCTTAATCTCCCTGTTAGCCTTCTCCTTTTCAAGAAGTGTTGTGTACTTTCTTGTAGCAAGCTCATACTGGAAATTAATGTGATGTCTGATTATATCCTTAATCCCTAAGGTCTCAGGTCTTCCATCAACGATAGCCAGCATATTTACACCAAATGTATCTTCTAACTTGGTCTTCTTGTACAGAAGATTCTCAAGATTCTTGACATCCGCGTTCTTCTTAAGTTCAAGGACAATTCTTATTCCTTCCTTAGAAGATTCATTGGAAATATCGACAATATCAGTAGTTTTCTTAGTTTCTATAAGGCTTACTACATCAGATATAAATTTACCTATGTTAGCACCAATCATTGTATATGGAATCTCTGTAATAACAAGCTTGTCCTTCTCAGAACGGTTCTTGGCAGGCTCGAATACGACCTTGCCTCTTAACTTAATCTTACCTGTTCCAGTCTCATATATTGCACCAAGCTCGCTTTTATTAATTACAATTCCGCCTGTAGGAAAATCCGGTCCAGGGCAGAGCTGCATAAGCTCGTCTGTTGTGATATCCTCATTATCCATATATGCACATACTGCATCAACAACCTCTGATAGATTGTGTGGAGGGATATTAGTTGTCATACCAACCGCAATACCATCTGCACCATTTACAAGCAGATTAGGTACTCTTACAGGAAGAACCTCAGGCTCTTTTTCTGTCTCATCAAAGTTAGGCACGAAATCCACAACATTTTTATCAAGGTCAGCAAGATATACGTCCTGTGTGAACTTTTTTAACTTAGCTTCTGTATATCGCATGGCGGCAGCTCCGTCACCTTCGATAGAGCCAAAGTTTCCGTGTCCGTCAACAAGCGCCATACCCTTCTTAAAATCCTGTGAAAGTACAACGAGTGTCTCATATATTGAACTGTCACCATGTGGATGGTATTTACCCATTGTATCACCAACGATACGTGCAGACTTTCTGTGAGGCTTGTCGTAATTAAGCCCCAACTGGTCCATGGCATACAGCACTCTTCTCTGTACCGGCTTTAAACCGTCCCTTACATCAGGAAGTGCTCTTGCTGTAATAACGCTCATGGAATAATCTATATAGGACTTCTGCATAACCTCAGAATATTCAGTCCTTATAATCTTCTCAGCCATTTTCTACTCCTTTAGCTTTTACGCATCAATCTCAGCTTCATTAGCATGCGTATATATAAATTCTCTTCTAGGTGGTACATCTGTACCCATAAGCATTGCTGTAACCTCAGTTGCAAGCCTTGCGTCCTCAATCTCAACCTGCTTTAAAATTCTTGTTTCAGGATTAAGAGTTGTCTCCCATAGCTGGTCAGGATCCATCTCTCCAAGACCTTTGTATCTCTGAAGAGTAAATCCACCATCATGTGTCCTCCGGTACTTTTCCAGAGCTTTGTCATCATACAGGTACTCTTCCTCTCCTTTTTTCGGCATCACTTTATAAAGCGGCGGCATTGCAATATAGACATGCCCCTCGTAGATCAATTCCGGCATGAACCGGTAGAATAGCGTCAGAAGCAATGTCGAAATATGGGCTCCATCCACATCCGCATCTGCCATAATGATGATCTTGTCATAGCGAAGCTTTGTAATGTCAAAATCATTGCCGTATCCTTCGGAAAATCCACATCCAAATGCATTGATCATGGTCTTGATCTCTGCATTTGCCAGAACCTTATCGATGCTGGCTTTCTCCACGTTCAGGATCTTACCGCGGATAGGCAGGATCGCCTGATACATACGATTTCTCGCTGTCTTGGCACTGCCGCCCGCAGAATCACCCTCTACGATGAAGATCTCACATTTGGAAGGATCTCTGGACTCGCAGTTCGCCAGTTTTCCGTTGGAATCAAAGGAGAACTTCTGCTTTGTCAGCATATTGGTCTTTGCCTTTTCCTCGGTCTTACGGATCTTGGCTGCCTTTTCCGCACAGCCGATAATGCTTTTCAGGGTCTCTAAATTACGGTCAAAAAATCTTATGATTTCTTCTCCGGTTACTTTTGCCACAACTTTTGCGGCATCCTGGTTGTCCAGCTTGGTCTTGGTCTGTCCTTCGAACCGGGGATCCGGATGTTTGATGGATACGACGGCAGTCATACCGTTACGAACATCCGCACCGGTAAAGTTGGCATCTTTTTCTTTTAAAATGTTCAACTCACGGGCATAGGTATTGATCACATTGGTGAACTGGGTCTTGAAACCCGTCAGGTGGGTACCGCCCTCGGAGTTGTAAATATTGTTACAAAAACCCAGGACATTTTCATGGAATTCATTTACATACTGAAATGCCACTTCCACAGAGATCCCGTCACTCTCACCGGAGAAATAGATCACATCATGAACCGTCTCTTTGGAACGGTTCATGTCTTTGATAAAGCCGATGATTCCCTCCGGCTCATGGAACGTGACTTTTTCAGGTTCTTCTTTTCTCTTATCTTCAAAAATGATCGTAAGCTTCGGATTCAGATAAGCGGTCTCATGCAGACGACTCTTTACTTCATCTTCCTTGAAACGTGTTTTATCGAAGATAGTATCGTCCGGCAGAAAGTTAATGGTGGTACCGGTCTCCCTTGTCTTACCTACGATGGGAAGCAGACCGTCTACCAGATCCAGAACGGGATTCCCCCGTTCATAGCGGTCTTCGTAAATACAGCCACCGGTCTTGACTCTTACTGTCAGTCGTGTAGACAGAGCATTTACTACAGAGGAGCCTACGCCGTGCAGACCGCCGCTGGTCTTATATGCGGAATTGTCGAACTTACCGCCGGCATGCAGAGTCGTAAATACCAGACGCTCCGCGCTGATCCCTTTTTCGTGCATACCCACGGGAATACCACGACCGTTATCTTCCACGGTTGCGGAGCCGTCGGCTTCCAGTGTCACCTTTATCGTATCACAATATCCGGCCAGATGCTCGTCCACAGAGTTATCAACGATCTCGTAGATCAGATGATTCAGTCCCTTGGTGGAGACACTGCCGATATACATTCCGGGTCTTTTTCTTACCGCTTCCAGACCTTCCAGAACGGTAATACTTGACGCATCATAATTATTGTCTTTTGCCATGAAATGGAACTCCTTATCAACACATTATTGTCTTAAGTATACCATAGATTTTGTGTTTGGAAAAGTAAAAAATACAAGGGATGGGGGAAATGAAAATATTAAAATAGTATTGTGATAAGGAAATGACACGAAATCCCGATCACAATACTATTTTTTATATTGGTTCGAACGTTCGAACCCCACACACAAGGAGGACAAAAACATGAAAAAAAATCACAGTAGCACACATTACAGACAGAGCAACCTTTCCCGGTGTCCAGATTAACCGCATTGAAGAAATTGAACTCGACAACGTTTCCGGTCTGGTGTTCGTAAAGGATGATCCTTTTTCTGATAATCCCATTCCTAGTGTTGATGTAATGATTGCGGACGATACCGAAAGACGTTTCCACATTGAAGATATTGCTTTTATTGCATTTGATTGATAAGGAGGACAAGCAAAATGAGTACAACAACCATAAAGAAGAAAACCGCAACCCAGATCCCGGCAAAAGCAAAGACCACCAGAAAGAAAGCCGTTGCCGCTCCTATGAATCACCCCTCAGACCCCCCCCCCCGCCCCGGCGGTGGAGGACACCAACAAAGCAGAGGTAGAAGCCAAAAAGGCACAGGAACTGAAAGACATTGAGATCTTGAAAGAAGCCAGAAAGCGCAATGCATCTATTAGCAAGTCTTTGAACAATGTTCAGAGTTCCTTTACCCGGATTGCTTTTGATCTCTACTGGATGTATTCAGCTTCCGCTTTCGGTCTGTTGGGTTACAAGAACATTTATGACTACGCCGCAAAAGAACACGGCATTGCACGTGGAACGTGTAGTGACTTTATTCATATTGTAGAGCGTTTTGCAAACCGTGACGAACACGGAAACATTCTGGAAGAAATCCGCCCGGAACTGAAAGATTACCAGAGTAGTAAGTTGATCGCATTGTTAGGTGTGACGGATGCACAGTTGACGAAGTTTTCTGTTGATATGTCTGTTCGTGACATCAAGAGAAAAGTAAAAGATATTCACGGAAATACTGGAAAATCTGACGCTTCCGATTGTGACGCTCCCGGCGGTGATTCTTCTGGTGATGATACCTATAACGGTAAAGAGATCATAGACGGCAACTTTACGGAGGTAAACAGCCAGACGCTTGTCACGTTTCACAACATTGACGAATATAACAAGTATCTTGACGGTCTCAACGATCTGATCGAAAAGGCTCTGAAAAGCAAGAACTTTGAAGCTGACCATAAGCGTATTGAGATCGTAGTAAAATGGTAACTTCTAATCTTTCCCCGGTTGGTCGTGCGGTGCTTGATGATATAGAATCGTGCGCCGCTGATCTGGGGAAAGATATTTCCCTTGATACCTTGCAAACAGTAGTAGAACGTCTGGTTTCGCTTTCATTGAAAATGAATCAGTTGCATAATGACGGCGTTCTTATGGAACGTGATTATATCCCTCTTAATACATTGCTGTTGGCTCTTGGTATTTATTGCATGAATCACCTTACATTGTTTAGGTGTTCAAGATAAACATATAACATTATCCCCATGGTGCTGATCGCCCATGTGTAAAGAAAGTTGAGGTAAACAATTATGAAATTAGCAACACAGTTTAGAGGTACTTTGGTAGCAATCGAAGAAAAGAGCATGACCGGAAGCAATGGCAAGTATTACCAGTTAGCTGTTTTGCAGGGATCGGAAGCGACAAGCTTGTCCTGTACAGAGGAAGTCTATAAGCAGAACAAGGAACTTTTCAAGGACTACGTGTTCGGTATGCAGATTAGTGAGTATGAGGGTAAAAAGACTCTGCGTGTGACTGGTATCTATGATCTCCCCGGTACTGCCGCCGCTGATTCTGGCAAGGATAAGAAATAAGCCGCCGGAACGTTCCGGGTCTAGGGAGTAAAGAGAAGTGATCACATCTCATTTTCATGGTGTGCCCCTTGCGATCTTCTCCCCGGTACGTTCTCCGGTGTGATGCCCGGTTGGTCTCCCTACGGACTGCCGGGCAAGTGTGAAGAAAAAAACGCCGGGAGTGTTCGAACGTTCGAACTTACCCCCTTTACCTTGTATGTGCGCTAGTACCCAGAAGAAACGAACGTGGATACATTCCCGGCTTTTTCTATATAGGAAGGTAAACACTATGGGATTTATTTTTTTTTGATCGGCGTGGCGGTTGTAGTGGTTGATTTTTTACTTGGCGATCCTATTGATTGGTGGATGGTAATACTTGCGTTTCTTGCCTCTTTTTTGTCTCTTGTGATATTCAGTGACGTTTGGAACGACTAACCACTAACAAATCCGCCCTTGATCTTTTTTTGCATCTTGCCGGGATGTGGGCGCACTATCCCACCTCCCGGCGCAAAAAGATGTTAATAGCCCTTACGAAGCCCCCGGACAGCCACAACGCAGACCATAGCCAAACAACTACCGTCTGCCGCCACCCGCTTTTCTTTGTTGGTGATGCCCTTGCCCTTAAAAACTGCATCACTTTGTTATCTGTGGCAAGGGTGAAGCCTGGAAGGTTCAGCCCGACTATAAGCAATTATATTTTTACCAGTTCCCAGATCAAGCGCTTTTGCCCTTGACCTTTCGTCCCCTTGGGAGGGGGCAAGGGGACGCAATAGAAAAACAAGAAAAGCGTATTTTGCTTTCGTAGTTTTTCATGGGAGGGGTTCGGAATGGTACGCAAAGTATCACCCCTCACCCATGCAACAGCAACACATAACCCAACAACCAAAAAAAATAATATGGGGAAGTATCTCATGGTGTGAGTGGCGTGCGCACAGAAAACAACAACGAGAGCCGGAGTGGGTTCGATCCCCACACTTCCCCCTAAAGTTCGAACGTTCGAACTTTTACCCCGGTAATTTCAGCAAGCTGATTTTATAAACAAAAACATTTATAGATAACTAAACCCAGAGCATAGACGTATGTATTCGGTATTATCTATAAGAAAGGAGAAACATATGCCCGGTTTAACAATCATTGCGGCGGCAGAAGCCGCTCCTACTTTCGATACTGCTATCGTTACTACTCTGATCTCTGTATGTAAGTCTATCATGGGTTTGTTCGGAGAGTATCCGCTGAACATTCTGTTAGCTGTTTCCGTAGCTTGTGCTTGCTTCGGTCTGTTTGGAGTTGCAAAGCGTTCCGTATAACCCGGATCACGGCAGTATAAGAGGGATGCAGAACGATCTGCACCCCTCTTTTTTCACGAAAAGGAGAACACAATGGAACAAATTTATAAATATTTAATATGTGCTTTTTTCGGTTTGATAACTTTCATATTAGATGATCCATCCCATGACTACCCCGTTTTTTCCGCTTTTCTAATAATTGCAAGGTGCTTTTTTATAGTGTATCCTCTACTTTCCGTTTTGAAGCTTATGCTTATGTACTTGTAAGGAGGTGATCTCTTGAAAGAATTTCTTACCATTTTAGTTATAATTATCGGTTTCATGGCTTCAACTTGTGTCTTGTTTTATCCACAAGAAACAGACCGACAAAAAGCCGTAAAAATCGGTTGTTATTTAGGTGACATTGCCGCTGTCACCTTTGTGATTGAAACCATTCAAAAATTTTTTACATAAGGAGGGAAAAAATTGGAACAAAAAACAATCAACAAAAACAAGCTTATAACAATCCTCTGCGCTGTTGCCCTCACCCTTGGGGTTCTGGTGTCTGCTGTGCTGTTCAGTGTAACCCCGGTTCATGCCGGATTGGTTGATTCTATTCCAGAGGGCTACAACTCAATAGAAATGTCTGCCTATAATAAAATAACCCTTAATAATGGTGAATCTCAAGAAAAATATCCGGATTTTCCACAAGAGGTTTCTGAATCTATAACAATGTATATTCCGGAAGATGTTTATATTGGTTGTTATCAGAAGGATGATTACCTTGATTATAATATTGCTAACCGTCCTATTACATTTATATTATTAAGCCGTAAGCCTTTTACAACTTTTTACTACATACAAAGCGGTTCTAATGCCGGTAAGATATGGTCTTCTGTTGCTTCTTATAATACAGAACACGGATATTATTTTAATGCTACAATATTTAAAAATGCGTTTGGTAGTGTTGGACAGTCTAGCTTTTTATATTCTCATGTAGCAGAATCTAAATTCAGTCATAATGTTTATACATACTCTACTGATGAAGAATTGCATCAATATTTTTGTGATGTTGCTGATAAAAAAATAGATACATCAATTCCAAACATACAAGATACTTCTGATGAAACATATAGTTTTACTGGCTTTACCATGAGCGGCAAAACAGCTCGTTGGATTGGCACGACAGAACGTTCTTATGCTAAAGATGTCGATGTAGAAGAATATGTAAAAGTTTCTTATGCGTGGGCTACCACCACAGAGCCGGACAAGCTTGGAGAATTACAGCCCTTTGAGGGAGAATTTACATCAAGTGACAAGCAATTAACTTTGCCGTGGCTTGAAATGGAAAAGGGAAAAACAGATTTTCAGTTTATCCGACAAGTAAAGATTTTTCCGTGCTACCGTGTGCCACACTTGGCATATTACATAGGTCAACCGGTAACGATCTATTACAATGCTGACGGAACTATTGATAAAATAGAGCAAACCTCAATTCCTACTGATTCTGAAACAATCGGTAACGACATTTCACTTATTGGTTTTAGGTATGATAATTCGTTTCATGCGGAATGGGTGGACGTTTGGTCGAATGGTGTAAATAAATCTGCTTTTGATCTCTCTGGTAGTCAATATCTTTCTTTAGGTGTCAAAGCTGTGTATTATGACGGTTCTAAATCTGATATTGATTTTTGTCCGTTGGATAGAAAGAACTTAACCTGGAATAAATCATTTTCAGATTTCAAAGAAAATAATGGTTCACCTATAAAAAGTTTGTACTTTACACCCTACACCAAAACCGGGGTAAATAACCCTTGGAATAAAGGCAATTCTACCGTAGTAAATTTTGACGAAAACGGAAATGCTTCATCATCCTTTGACACTGGTGACGATGGTACGGTACATCTTGATGATTTCAAATTAACCGGCGTAGTCTGGAATAAGCCAGTTGTTAAAAACGGAACTATTACATGGACTGGCACAACGCCAAATAGTGATCTTCTTTTTGTTCCTGATTCTGACACCTTAGTTACTGCCACTTATCCGCGTTATGATGCTGATTTGAATACATCATATGAGACATGGAGTACAACCACGATCGGTAAAGGTTCTATGAAAGTCAATGTTGATTATCTTATAGATTACTATAAGAATAGTGAGCTTGCATGGAATGGTGAAATGTGGCTCACGCCTTGTTATAAAAAAGGCGGTGTGCTTTATGTGGGTGATCCGGTTATTATAAATTGCCTAAAGGGTACTGTTAGTGACATTGTAGTTGATAAAGATAGCGGAAAAGCTGAACAAGTAGATAAAACCGAACAAAATAAATCCGATGCAGATTCTATATTAAATGTAGGTAATCAGTTTTATTCTATTATCAATGGTTTGATTGGGTCATTGCAACAACTTCCGGCTCTTTTAACTGCGATTTTTGGCTTTCTTCCCAGTTCCATTATAAATCTGCTTTATGCTTCGTTTGCCGTTATTATTATTTGCCGTATTCTTGGGAGGTAACATGTATATTCTTAAAGCCTTTATAGATTTATGTTTCGGCATTTTGAACATTCAAATTGTATTATTTGGCTATGCCTTTACGCTTTATTCGTTGTTCTTATACTGTATTATCGGCGGTTTGCTATTGTACCTTATTCGTAGGTTATGGGAATAATTTATTGATTACTTCCATAATAACCGCACCTTTACATACAAAAACAATTATTGCCGCAATGATTTTTACAAGAATGTATATTCCTATAATCATTACCCAGAAATGGATCTTATCTAATACGGACAATATAGCATCTGTTCTGCTGTCGGCTTTATCGTCATTATATCGTGTTAGGTTGATGTAGTCGTTTTTTTGTAATGTTTCTGAATTTTCATTCTCTGCATCTTCCATATAGGTATATATAGCATTATGGTCTTTTTCATCACGATATTTTGCATAAGCATAACCGCAAATAATTATAAGCAAAGCAACCCCAAAAATAATTATCGTATTCATTTGTAACCCCTCCTATGTGTTTTTCTTCAATTCTAACACATGGGATCATTTTTCACAAGAAAGGACAAAACATGGATGAAAACATTACAATTCAAGACAATTTGCAAGAAGATTTACAAGTCGATTCTATCAACTCTGGCTCTGATGATAACGGAATTTATACCGTTGATGATGATGCTACTGTTGTCATGTCTGGCGATCTTCTCCCCGGAGGAACTGACGCAGACGTTGACACGTTGCAACCCGGTGATAATGCAGAACTATCTGACACTACAACAAGCGGTAGCCCCCTTTCGGTCTCTTCTGGTGATGTGGTTGGTACTGAACACGTTTATATCAGTTTGGCAGATCTGGAAACCTATCAAGCGGACACTGTGGAAAATCAGATTGATTACTCCGCTTTTCTGGGAAGCATTGAAAAAAAAATTGATGATCTGAATTACAACATTACGGCATTGTTGTTTTTTATCGTGTTCGCATGGTGCTATGAACGTATCAAGAACGCCGTCCGATCCTTTAACGGTGTAGGTCTTAAATAGGAGGAAACAAACATGGATAGTCTTATTCAATTTATCATAGGTAATGCTACAACGTTTACCCCGGCTTGCATGGTCGGGTTGATCGTCTTTTGTATGGTTCTGGAATGTATCGGTTCTCTTGCCTATAACATTCTTAAAAATGGGAGGTGATCAGCTTGGTATTTCTGGTACTGTTAGCATTTATAGCAATGATGTATTTTAGTGTATGCTTCCGCATTGCCGTATTACATCCGTTTGCAACGCTCTTTAATTTAATAAAAGATCTCCCGGATTACATTATTCATAAGAAATGGCGCAATCTGAAAACCGGTAAACTGATTTGTTATGTAGCATTGTTTGGTAAAGGAAAAACCCTTTCCGCTGTGCATAAGGTTACAAGTCTGTATAAAAAGTATAACAATAAAGTTGTATATGATGATCTCCGGGGGAAATGGGTAACGCAAAGAATCAACATCATTTCAAATGTTGATTTGATCGGAACGCCCTACACGCCTTTTGTCTCTTTGCGGCAGATCGTTGACGTTGCCGAAACTGTTCGGGCATATGATGAACAACACGACACCTTGACTTGCACCCTTGTTTTGGGTGATGAATTTTCAGTACAGCTTAACAGCCGTACTTTCAAGACAAACATTGATCCCTTGTTTCTCAATACTCTGCTGACGTGCCGCCACCACCACATCAGCTTATATTACACTTCACAACGTTTTAACCATGTAGACGCATTATTGCGACAAGTGACAAGCCGGGTTATATCTTGTGATAAACAGTGGCGTTTTCTGGTGCATAGAGAGTATGACGCTTATCAATTAGAATACGCCACAGACCCTACACTTGTACGCCCTTTACGCCGGTTCGGTTGGTTTGTAAAAGATAAAGATTATCATGCCTACGATACTCTGGCTTGCGTGGACAACCTTGCAAAAGATTGTAAAGCCGGGAACATGATCCCGGAATCAGAAATTATCATGTTACAGAATAATACGCCCTCTGATATGGAGGCCGTTACTACACCGTCAAAGAAGTATACCAGAGCGCAGAAGAAAGCGCAGAAGTAAGGGTGAAACGGTGCGCCGTGGTAAGCGTTGCGCACGGCGCACCGTTCGAACGTTCGAACTTTCACACACCACACACAAGGAGAAAAAACAATGTTTCAATATATGCATTATCTGTTTAACGAAACAGAGATCAGATTCTATAAAAAATATAAACTATTTCCAGACGAATTATTTCAACAACTTCAAAATCTGGGTTTCTCCAGAGAATCATTTAAACCCATTCAGAAAGAAATGGACAGATTATTTCTATTACAAAAAGAAGAAAGTACATGGACAAAAGCAGACTGTGACCCGTTCTCTGGGTCACCTACTTGACAATAGCAACACTTTAGAACCACCTTGCAAAAAATATACAAGGAGTGTTGAAACATGGAAACAGTTTATAATTGTCGGCGTTATCAGTATGAAACCGGGGAACATATTACATTTTATCATCATGCTATTAACGCCGGGAAAGAAAAGCCAGAGGACAGCCAGTTAAACAAAACCCATGACATAAGTGACCGCACCCCGGAAGCCGAAAAACACGCCATAGCGGTTTCTGCATCCAGAGCTAAAAATAGCGTTTATAGGATTGCACGATCTAATAAATGGGATTGGTTCATCACTCTGACTTTTGACCGTACTAAAACAGATGCATCTGATTATGAAATGATCGTCTACCGATTAAAAACATTTCTCAATCATATACAACAGCGCAAGTGTCCGGATATGAAATATATCATAGTTCCAGAATTACACGCAGATAAGGAACATTATCATTTCCATGGACTGCTTGCAAATGTTGACAATCTCACATTCAAGGCGTGGAAAATTGACCGCAAGAAAAACCAGATCATTTATAATATTACTGACTGGTCATACGGTTTTACTACCGCCACAAAAGTTTTAGACACTGGCAGAGTGAGTAGTTATATTACAAAATACATCACGAAAAGCGTTGACGAACATTTGAAAGAGAAACGCCGCTATTATTACAGCCGTAACTGTCACATTGCAGAAGAAGAACACTTTCTTCTTGACGAAGAGGATTTTCGCAAAATCTATGCAGACCGTATTGTGTATGTCAAAACCGTAGACATACCGCAAGCAAGTCAACAGATTACTTACTATGAACTAAAGTATTAAACAGATCACCCCGGACACCCACAAGGAAGCTTTACACCCCTTGAGGGGTTGGGGGTGATTTCATCCCACCTCTGTTAATTTTTCCGTCTACTCCCCATAAAAATTAAACACGGAGAGTCCAGAGAACTGTCTGTTCTCTGGAAGCTACCGCCCCCACAAGCCCCATACAGAGCCATAAGCCCCGGACAGCTATAATACAAGCTATCCCTCACTACTGCCGCCAGAAGCCCCACCAGAGAAGCCACAGAGGGTCAAGGCAAAGCCCCATAGATACCGCCCTCCTTGACGCTCCGGGGCTTGCTCTGGTACGGTTGAATATAGGCAGACTACCGCCAGAGAGGGAGGAAACCATGTCAAAAAACATGACTTATACTGACCGTCTTAAGATAGAAATGTATCTCAATGACGGCAAAACCCAAAGAGAAATAGCCCGGTTAATGAACCGGCATTACAACACAATTAACTATGAGGTAAAGAGAGGGCGCACAAAACTGCGAGACGGTCAGACGTGGCTCGAATACGACTATTACAGTGCAGAGATCGGACAGCAGAAACATGACTATCATGCAGAAAGTAAAGGGCGTGACCTAAAGATTGGTAATGATTACGATTTTGTGAAACACGTTGAGCATTGTATTATTGATTTGAAATACAGTCCATATGCCGCTTTACAGTCCGCTAAAGGCAAGTGCCGTACAGAAGTATGTGTAACTACTCTGTATAATTACATTGACCGTGGTTTGTTTATGAATGTGACTAATAAGGATCTACCGTGGCGCAGAGATACGCCGAAACAAGAATATAACGAAGTACGTCCGTCTTATAAGAATCTAAAGGGAAGATCCATAGAAGAACGCCCACGTGAGATCAAGAAGCGTAAGACCGCCGGGCACTGGGAACTCGACACCGTTGTTGGTGGACAAGGAAAAAGCAGTAATTGTTTACTTGTTCTCACAGAGCGCAAGCACCGTGACGAAATTATTATGTCGATACCAGACAAGACCGGGAACGCTGTTTCTTGTGCCCTTGATGATCTGGAACGTGCTTATGGCTCTGATAAGTTCCGGGAGATATTTCGCTCGATCACTTGCGACAACGGCACGGAGTTTCTCGATCAGCAAGCACTTGAAAAGTCTATAAACGGCGGTGAACCCAGAACGACAATATACTACTGCCACCCTCACAACCCCGGAGAACGTGGAAGTAATGAGAACCAGAACCGCATGATTCGCCGTTGGTTTCCTAAAGGCTGTGACTTTGCGGATGTTACCCCGGAGCAAGTCGCAGAGGTGCAAGAGTGGTTGAACAATTACCCCCGGCGTATGTTCGGTGGTAAGTCCTCTAATGAAATGAAAGCCATGTAAAAGTTCGAACGTTCGAACGGCAATACAAAAGACGGCTACCGTTGGCAACCGTCTTGTTTTGCTGTCTGTTTTTTTGTGCATCTTACACAATTTCATCAGTCGTAACTGTATATAAAACTATGCAATATGATGAATTTACGGTTTTTCGGAGAAAATCACAAAAACTTATTGACATTTACAAAGGGATGGGGGAAACAGATAAGATAATGAAAACTCCCGGAATACTACTTTCCGGGAGTAACAGAATCATTGAAAAATTACACGTTGATTTTTTTACAGCATGCCAGTGCAAGGGAACCGGGACCGATGTGACAGGCAACGCTTAAGGACAGTGGATCGATATGAATATCGTAGCCGGGGAATTCCGCTTCTACCTCGGTGCGAAACTGCTCTGCTGCGGCTCTGTCGTGGGTATAAGCGATCTGCAGCCAGATGTGCTTATCCTCTGTCATGCCGCCGAAACGCTCGTTGATGTCCTTCTTAATAGCATTGATCATCATGGTCTTGCCCTGCGAGGTGGTTCTGGCTTTTGCAAAAGCATCCAATTTTTCACCCTGAATGG
>ERZ780052.574-NODE-574-length-13759-cov-3.571366_pt1 | contig 13759 bp, 7 predicted proteins | sample MGYA00511845_ERZ780052 | MGnify/ENA primary metagenome ERZ780052 (study PRJEB29588, sample SAMEA1970897) | human gut metagenome | biome: human gut; feature: human-associated habitat; material: faeces | place: Denmark | collected 2008/2010 ...
AAGATAGCAGGAATCAATCCAGAAAAGGTATTAAACATTTGTATCAATATATCAGGGCGAGTTAATCCTGAATCAGGTTACAGCTTCAGCATGTTTAACTTTTCCGAACTTCCGTTAGCAGAAGTATTAGCCAAGAAAATCGGATATTCCGTTTGTATAGATAATGACACTCGTGCCATGACTTATGGAGAATATATGCAAGGATGTGTCAAAGGAGAAAAGAATATCATCTTTGTAAATATAAGTTGGGGACTTGGCATTGGAATCATTATAGATGGAAAAGTTTATACCGGTAAATCTGGATTTTCTGGAGAATTCGGACATGTCAATGTATTCGACAATGAGATTCTATGCCACTGTGGCAAAAAAGGATGCTTGGAAACAGAAGCATCCGGTTCTGCTTTGCATCGTATTTTGTTGGAACGTATCAACAACGGAGAATGTTCCATATTATCCAGTCGTATAGCCACTAAAGAAGACCCACTCACACTGGACGAAATTATTGCAGCAGTAAACCAAGAAGATTTACTCTGTATTGAAATTGTGGAAGAAATTGGCCAAAAGTTAGGAAAACAAATTGCAGGATTAATCAATCTATTCAATCCTGAACTGGTAATTATAGGAGGAACACTGTCATTGACTGGGGATTACATTACACAGCCTATAAAAACCGCTGTGAGAAAATATTCTCTGAATCTAGTAAACAAAGATTCGGTTATTATAACTTCCAAACTAAAAGACAAGGCGGGTATTGTAGGGGCATGTATGCTTGCACGAAGCAGGATGTTTGAGAGCTAAAGTTCCAACATCCGCTTCATAAAAGCCTTTATTCCTTCTGCATCAGAAGTCTGAGGAGCCCACGAAGCCAAATCCTCTGAGGGTAGAGGCTGATATGGGCCTTTTTTAATTTCAAAAATAACGGTACCTGACTCCAAGGCAATAATACTATGCCATGTATTAGAAGGAATCTCCAGACCATATTTACCTTCCGAAGGATTGAGGCATACCTTATCTGTTACATTACCGGCATCATCATAAAAAAATGCCAGCAGACTCCCACGCAAAACCAGATAAGTTTCTTCCTTATCTGTATGACGGTGAGGAGGAAGATAAGTTCCCGGTTCCAAAGCATTCAGCAACCGATGAATAGGAGCATCCATAGACGCATGAAAATTATAATTCATACGTAAACGGGAGTTCTCCTTAGCTCGTGAAGTAACGGTATCCAGCAGCTCTTCTGTTATCAGCTTCATCATAACTTCAGCAATTGGGCAAACTTGGCAGGAAGTTCTGCTTTGCACGCCTCAATAGACAAACTTTTTCCTTCATTATTTACTAATATAGCAGCCTCCTGCGAGGAAGCCAATGAGGTAACTTCCGACACATTACCGGCAACAAACAAACATCCGGAAAAAAGAGGAGTAATCACCTTTCGGGTATGCCCTTTCCATTTTACAAACACAGCCTGCATCGGGCAATATGTAGTATATCCCGCAGCATTCAAACGCTGCATCAACTTATGTTCAGACTTGGGTGCTGTGTACAATGCATGCCAGCACATCATATCATTATCCGTCATCATATTGTTTGCTTTTTCCATCCCTTTAATAAATCTTTTACAAATAATATCCATCCCACACTGCCGACACCTGCCAAGAACATGAAGCCGATCAAAATCATCAATTTATTGGGCTTTGCAGGCTTCAAAGGTACCGTAGCCGGCTGGACAACCGTATATACCGGTGTAATCTCCTGCACCTTAGCTCTTGCCATCTGCAATTGTTGAGACACTTGTGTATATACTTGATAGGCTAAATTCATTTCATTCTGTAAACGCTCTTGCTCTGCGCGATAACTCAGCAATATTATATTCTGGTTTGCATCTACAAAATTTGCGTATTTCTTCTGGGCAGACTCATAACTGGCCTTTGCTTCTCCATAAAGTTTTTCGGTAAATGCCAAATCATGACGAGCCTTATTAGTCCGATAATCTGTAATGTAGTTCTGCAGGCAATGCATCACGGTATCCGTCAGCGAAGCAGATATCAAAGGATCCTGCATAGTAACAGACAAGGTTGTCACACCTGTCTTTTTGTCTACGGAAACAGAGATACGTTTACTTAAAGCATCTGCAATGGCAGACTCATCTCTAGTAAGACGAAAAGGATCCAGCTTTGCATCCCCCTCTTCCGGTTCATCCTTAAACAAAGACAATGTCCATCCTAACACCTTAAAAGGAGCGGAGAAAATTGCACTCCACCAAGGAGAACGCTGTTCCTCTTTCAAATAAGCATACAGAGTTGTGTCTACTTTTGCTTTCTGATCCTTGACTTTAACATCGAACAGTTCAATCAGAAAAGGAGTAGAACTTACAATATCAGGATAAAGTTCGGGTGACAAAGCATCTTCACCAGAAGAAGTACCCAAATTGATACCCGCCATGGCTGCAAGGGCTCCCATACTTCCGCCACCAGATTTACCACCACTCTCCGGAGCCAACGTCACACTTGTAGAATACTCCTTAGGAATACTAAATGCAACAACCAGTCCAACAAGGGCAGCGATACCACACGCCTTAAAAACCAATTTGCGACTAGCCCATACTTTCTGGGCCAGTTCTATCAAATCTATTTCTTGTTCCTCAGGTTGTGGAGAGGTTATGTTTTGTATTTTTTCTTCGCTCATAATTCAAATTACTTAAAGAGATTAACCATAGTCGCAATCATCGCTGCAATAGAAGCTGTCGTACTTCCCATTCCCAGAATTTCAGTGGTAGTCATCTTCCTTTTCTGTTCTTTACTTGGAACAATTATTTCACAACCTGGTTCAATGGCTTTCTTGTTTCCTGCTCTTAAACGAGAAACTGTACCATTCATGTATATTACATAGGCCTTGCGTTTCTTGGCGTCATTACCAAAACCACCAGCCTGGTTGATGTAATATTTCAAGCTTTCACCCTTTTTATATAAAACTGTATTCGGATACATTACAGCACCGTTGATTTTCACTGTACTTACGTACTCCGGAACAAATAATACATCTCCCTCGCGAAGCACCATATCAGCATCTGAACCAGGATTTTTCAAGGCCTCTCCCAGATTTATACCTACAGAATAGGTATCGGACAAATCCAATCTTTTTACAGATATGGAATCTCCGCCTCCCGCTTGCACCATACGCAGAGCATCTTCCTTACGGCGGAATTCTTCTTCGGTCATCCTACGTATAAGACGCGCTCCTTTTATATAAGCATCGGGAGTTACTCCACCAGCCTTAGCTATCAAGTCACTCAAACGTTCATTCTTTTTCGATAGTGCATAATTACCGCTAAAAAGGACTTCTCCACCCACCATAACATTCTGTTGTTTAAAATAGGACGGACTCTTACGAACATAAATTTCATCAAAAGGCTCAAGATGGAAATCCTGGCTTCCTTCTCCCACCAATAAGCCATCTTTCAAATCAAAAGAGAAATTCTGGCCTACTGTAGTACTGAAAGATGTACTCTTCGGATCTTTCATGCGCCGTGCAACTTCAACCTTTGTTGTAGCCGCCGCCTCCAACAAGCCACCAGCCTGCAACACCAAATCCTCTACTGTCATTTTATCAGAATAGAGATATGTACCCGGATTGGCAACTTCACCATGAATGGTAAGTGTAGCTTCTTCCTTCAAGTCATGAATACTTGGAATATATAAAATGTCATTCTTCTGCAAAGGAATATCTGCAGCCGTCCCGTTCAGCAAACCTTTCACATCTACTTGTATAACCTCATGCGACAAGTCTTCAAGTTCACGATCGATTATAGCACGGTTTAAGAATGCATCTCCGCGAAGTCCTTCCGCTTTCTTAATCAGCTGCTTCACTGTATTCATCGTACCGTCCAACTGATACAAACCTTCACGATATACAGCACCGCGGATTTCCACACGATTCTCAAAACGCTGTAAAACGGAATCAACCGTTATCTTATCACCGTCATCTACGCGGAATACGGAATAATCCATCTCATCCACATTATAAATTTGATGCTCACGTCCACTTTTACGGATTATACGTAATGCTTTCTTATAAGCATCACCCGTAAAACCACCTGAATACTTCAATAATGTACCTACGGTTTCAGTGGGTTTCATTTCATAAAACATCGGACGTTTTACCTTACCTAATATCTGTACCAGTGACTGGTAAGGATCCACAAGAATTACATCACCATCCTGCAGACGGATGTCATCCTTCATTTTTCCTTTCATAAGTAAATCGTAAACATCCAAATCCGCTATTGTATTTCCATTGCGAATCACTTTAATACTGCGCAAACTACCAATCGGATTCACACCACCTGCACGATATAAAGCATGAAATACGGAAGCAAATGATGAGAGGGTATAAGTTCCGGGCACCACAACTTCACCCATAACGTTTACTTGAATAGAACGTATTTCTCCTAATGTCAATTTAACTTGGGTAGACGGAACATTTCCGGTTACTCCAGAATATATTCTGGCAAATTCTTGTTTCAAATAATTATTGGCTTCCTTTACTGTTTTGCCACTCAGATAAACCGGTCCTAAATTATTCACAAGAATACTTCCTTCCGGAGAGATTGTTTGTCGAATCGTTGTTTCAGAAGCTCCCCACACATCAATAATCACCTCGTCACCAGGCCCCAGACGATAATTCTCGGGAGTAGCAACATTCACATTGGGTTCGAAAGTCAAATTATCGTTAGTAAAAATATTATGACCATAAATTTGCGAAGTCGGATCCTCTGTTTCCTTCTCTTGAGACAAGGAACGATTATCCATCATTTGTAAAGAATCCCCTGCAACATCCGTTTGTCTGGCAGAATAAGTTTCCGAAGTTGTACGCAGCCCTTTGACTACGCCACTCATTTCACCACGTTGACGAGAACGCTTCTCATCTTGGGTATTGCTCTGCGGACTTCCAGATTTAGAGTTTTCATACTTTTTCTGAATTCTTTCAACTTGTTCCTTTGTCACTCCCCGCCGCATTAATTCAGTAGTAATCTGCTTTTGATTTTTGCCCATCTGCTGAGCGCTTTTTACATACTGAACAACCTGATCATCTGACATCTGCTGAGCAAAAGCTACCCCTGACAAAGTAAATACCAAAAAGAATAGTGTTATTAATCTACGCATAAGATATTCTGATTAATCTTTTGAGTTCTTGTAATAAATATAAATCGGGCACAAAGGTAATATATTATTTTTATAATATACATTTATTCCACCTCTAAGTTTCAGAAAAAGCATTAAAAAGCTGTCACTTTCACGTCTTTTCATCGGGTAGAAGAAAGCGGAAAAATTGGCACTATTTTTTTCATTAGTCCAATCAAAATAGCCTTTTTTTCAGTATAACTATATTGCACCAAGGCCAGCACTTCTTCCCGCACATGTTCATAATCATCAACAGATGCCTTTTCACGCTTTATCTTTTCACCGATTACAGAATCCAAAAGTCCATCCCCAGGCCCTCCCACAATGTACACTTCTCCCCCATCCCCCATGACTCCCACTTCCAGGGTGAGCATACAAGCTTCAGACATGGTAATCAAACAATGAGTATTCGTCGGATACACCTCACCCAAACGTACTATGAACATATCAGTTTCCCCTTTGTCGCGTTTCAACCTGCAATCAGATGACTGCACATATATTTCCGCCACACGCTTACTATATTCCATAGCATTTTCCGGATGACGTGCATTAGCAGCAGATATCATAACCATACGGGACACTCTATACTTTACCGCCAGGTCTGCAATATTCACTGTCCCCGATATATTCGTTTGAATTGCCTCCGACACAAAATCATCCATCAGTTGTACATGCTTATAAGCAGCAGAATGAAAAACAAGTTGAGGACGTGTTTCTTCAAATATAGCCTCCATACGCGTACGGTTAGCAACATCTGCAACCAATACACGGACCTCCAGATTCTTCCAATGATCAGACAATTCCAACTGTACATCATACAATGGGGATTCTGCCTGATCTACCAGAATCAACTGATAAGGATTCAGTGTAGCCAACTGGCGGACGATTTCCCTTCCTACAGCTCCCGCCGCTCCCGTAACCATTACTCTACGCCCCTCGATATGGGCCGTAATTTTACGCACGTCAACTTGTACCGGTTCTCTACGGAGCCAATCTTCTATTTGAATGTCCTTTATCAGTCCATCGTCCATACAATCGCTTAAGGGAGGAACGGTCATTACATGAATATCATGAGAGAACAGTTTATCCAGCATTCCGGAATTTTCCAAATCCGACACCTTGCTTGGAGAGATAATGATTGTATCCACTTTCTTTTTCTTTAGACGGTCAAACAGCTGCTCATCATTGGGATATACCCTGCATCCCATCGTATGTTTACCTATCATATCAGGTTCGTCCGAAATAAAGCCACGCAGGCGATAATGATTATTACGACTAACTCTCAAGGATTTTGCAACATTGACTCCAGTCCCATGGAATCCATAAATAAAAACATTCACGCAATGACGTGCATCAAAAGCAATAGCTTCATAAAGCATCTTCACAGCAATGCGCATACAAGCCATCAGAGAGAAGGTGAACATATATGCCATAAACAGAATGCTGTTCGGCAAAGTTTCTCCAAGCCCCGAAACAGACCAACAGCAATTCCCTAAAAACAGTACAACATAGCTTATCGTAAGACTCCAAAACACACGATAAATATCTACAAAAGAGGAAAAACGGATAACACCCACATAAGTACGGAGAATATGAAAGAAACAGATATTACACAAGACAGCCCAAATGGTCAGCCATACATATAAAGAAATTTCATAAGATACGGACGAAAGCCTATATTGCAAAAAACATGCAGAAAGCATGGAAATCACAACGATAATTACATCTACCAACAGCACCGTCCATTTGGACGCTATGCGTGAAGAAAGATATTTATAATAGATTCTTAAATTCATAATCAGTATCAGACTTATTTGCTATAGGACCTACGACAAAGATGCTTCTTTTCGTTTTATTATCCAATTTTTATGGCAATAAAGTTCAAGACATTCAAATAGAAAATTATCCCACTAAAATATTTCTAAAAAAAACAGAGATTCTTTTTGCCTTTTCAAATAAAGATGTACCTTTGCACCCCGTAAACAAAAGCTTATTGCCGCTATAGCTCAGTTGGTAGAGCAACGCATTCGTAACGCGTAGGTCGCCAGTTCAAGTCTGGCTAGCGGCTCGATATTCAAGCACTGATTATCTGGAATAATCAGTGCTTTTTCTTTTCAAGAATTGTTAGAATAAAAAACGCTCTTCTACGAATATATTTGCATAAAACACAATGCCCTTCCAAACAGTTTAATCCATAGCCGCATAATTATCCCAAAGCAAGTAAAGCAAGTTTAAAACAGCACCATCTGATTACAATGATAACTTGAAACATATAGGCACATTATTAAAAACATAATACACCTTATATTATACATAGTAATTCCCAATATTTGCGGCAACTTTTCAATAACCCGATTTTTCAATCTTAAATAAAGGATTGAGGTGATTGAAGAACACAAGCCAAAATCAAAAGGCTACCATAGGTTTCTATAACATACTATAAAAAAATGGAAAGAATCAAGTTATTTACAGCGGCTTTGCTGCTGGCGGCTATATCCGCAGGAAATGATGTGTGGGCGCTTTCCGATTCAAGAAAGAAAGACACGCGTCCGGGAGAATCACCCCAATTCTTAAGTGGAAACGCCAACCCGCTGCTTCCACCTCCTTCAATTCAGACTCTTTGCAGACTGTCTCTACAAAGATAGACACAGACAAAGACGGCATTCACAACCTTTATTTTGTATTTAAGGGCAAAGAGCTGAAGGTGGACGAATGGATGTTTGAGAGGTTTTAAATTGGCTACTTCTATACCCTTATAGAATAAAAAGATATGAAACGGATACTATCTATTTTTGTAACAATATACTTGGTGATTTTGACTGCTTTGGGGCAACAAAAGTCGTGGACGGCAGATAATGGAAATGGTACTTATACCAATCCTTTGTTTTATGATGAATTTTCTGATCCGGATTTGATTAGAGTGAAAGACACATTCTATTTGGTGGGGACAACAATGCATTGTAATCCCGGATTGGTCGTTTTAGAATCAAAAGACCTTGTAAATTGGGACTTTTGCAGTTACGCATTTGACCGCATTGATATAGATGACCCTCGGTTTCGTCTTGAAAACGGGGAAGAGGCTTACGGACAAGGAATTTGGGCTCCATGCATTCGTTATCATGATGGTAAATTTTATATATTCTCCAACATCAATGGAATTGGAATGCAAGTATATGTATCTTCGAATCCGAAAGGTCCATGGAAGCACTATAATATGGGTGGAGCGATTCATGACTTATCTGTTTTGTTTGATCAAGGAAAAATCTTTGCTGTTTATGGATATGATGAAGTGCACTGCATCGAAATAAAACCAGATTTTAGTGGTTATGTAGAAGGTAGTGACCGCTGTCTGATACCTCGTGGCAGCGCTATGGGTGAAGGACATCATGCTTATAAAATTAATGGGAAATATTATATTATTAGTGCTGACTACGCTCCTATGGGGCGCATGATGTGTGCACGTGCGGACAAATTGGAGGGACCTTATGAAACACGCGTCATTAGTTGTCGTGAAACGATGGGAACTGAACATTCAACTTGGGTAATGAATATGCCTATGGATGGCTCTATGCCGGAAGCAGATAAATGGAAAATGGAAATCCGTAAACCGAATGCAGATAACATGGGATGTGCTACTTTGCATCAAGGTGGTATTGTACAGTTAGAAAATGGTGATTGGTGGGGATTTTCCATGTTGGATTTCCTTGCTGTAGGGCGAACTACTTGCCTCTCTCCGGTAACATGGGTTGACGGATGGCCATACTTCGGACTAATAAATAATTTAGGTCGCTCTCCAAGAACTTGGATAAAGCCCGATATTTCAGCTAAAGTTACTCCTCATGCCCCTTATATACGTAGTGATAATTTTGATGCCGGAAAGTTACTTCCGATTTGGCAATGGAATCATCTTCCAGATGACAAACAATGGTCTTTAAAAAGAGGTAAACTTCGCTTGAATACAATGCCTGCAAAAGATTTGTATTGGGCTAAGAACACCTTAACCCAAAGAGGTATAGGTCCTGTCTCAATCGCAACCGTGACGCTTGATGCTTCACATCTGAAAGAAGGAGACATTGCCGGACTTGGATTATTGAACATTCCTTATGAATGGGTAGGTGTTACTGTCAGAAACGGAAAATCCATACTGAGTTATTACGATTTAGGGAAGGATAAGACAATTGAAAGCCCACTAATGAAATCTGAGATATATTTGCGTATCACAGGCGATTTTGAACACGAATGGGCTCAGTTCAGTTTCAGTATGGACGGAGTAAATTTCCAAAATATCGGTAATAAGTTAGTGGTACCTTATCAGACAAAGACCTTTCAGGGAGCAAGATATGCGTTGTTTGCATTTAATCAAAAAGAGCGGATGGGAGGATATGCCGAATTTGATGATTTTAGAGTAGAAGAACCTTTAGCTGATCGCAGTCGTAATATACCATTGGGTAAAGTTGGTAGTTTTTTAAACTTATCTAATCATCAGCGTATGCAGGCTCATCCTCGCAAGATGGTTTATTCCGTGTGGAAGGGGGGGAAAGAATATAACACTACGGATTGTCAGTTCAGAGTGTTAGATAGAGGCAACGGAAAAGTTGTTTTGGAAGCAATGAATGGAACGGGATATGTAACGGTTACCGGTTTAGGTCTCTCTGGTGATTTGCGATTATCTCCAAAAGAAACTGAAGACTGTCTGTTCATGTGGCAAGATATGCTTCATGGTCAATGCATGCTGATGTCTTTAAAAACAAATCGCTATGTCGGTTTAGATCCAGCGTCAGGTGAACTTTATGCAGCCGATTGGGCAGGAACATCAGCTAGTCGTTTGAGTGGTACTGTTTTTCAATGGGAAGAAGCAGAAAACATGCAAGAGACTAAGAATCCTAAAAGTATTTATCCAGCATCTTAATGGAAATCAAATATGAAAAAAATTCTTTTGCAATTGTGGTTGGCAACCTTGTGTATTCAATCCTATTCACAGAATAAGCCTTTCCTTGAAGATATATCCTGGTATATAAACAACCTTTCTGTCTTCGAAAAAGGACAAGAAGAAGGCCGAGCCTGGTATATGACTGAAAATAGTATTTCGCTGAATGGGAAATGGAAATTCTACTGGTGCGATACACCGGAAGGAATACCTGGACAATTCTTCAACGTCAATTTTTCCGATAAACAATGGAAGGAAATTGAAGTTCCCTCAAATTGGGAGATGCAAGGATATGGAGACAAGCTGTTCAGAAATGTATCCGCTCCTTTTCAGGTAAATCCTCCACATGTGCCAAAGGAATACAATCCTACCGGACTCTATCGGCGAACATTTAAAACTCCTTCAGGTTGGTCTGGAGAAGAACAAGTCTTCTTAAGATTAGAGAAGGTAGCCTCCGCTTCTTTTGTATGGGTAAATGGTTGCGAAGTAGGCTACAATGAAGGTGCACAAGAGCCCGCCGAATATAACATCACTTCTTATTTGAAACCGGGCGAGAACACATTGGCCGTCTGCGTGCTCAAATATTCGGATGGTTATTACCTGGAGGGACAAGATTATTGGCGGCTAGCCGGGATTTTTGATGACGTATGGTTGTACGCCACGCCTGCGGTCAGGATCTTCGACTGGCAAGTAATCACAGAGTTTGATGAAACGTATACCGATTCACAGTTGAAAGTTCGCGTAAAAATTAAGGACTACCTGAATAAGCAAGGTGGAAAGTATGGATTGAAAGCTTACTTAAAAGATAAAACCGGGAAGAAAATCTGTAATTTTTCCGCAACTCCGTTCGAAATGGATGCTGCGGAAAAGACAATACCGTTGCACACCCTGGTGCAAAATCCTCGGAAGTGGACAGCCGAAAAACCCGAGCTCTATACACTCTGCCTGGAATTGTCGGACCATGCCGGTCTACTGAAAGACAAGATAGAAACGGTCATCGGATTCAAAAAGACGGAAATCAAAGACGGTGTTTTTTATCTTAACGGTATCCCACTGAAAGTCAATGCACAAAATTCGCACATGCAACATCCCGAAGAGGGACATGTCATGGACGAAGCCACCATACGCAAGGATTTTGAATTGCTGAAACAGTTTAACTTCAATGCCGTACGCACTTCTCATTATCCTCCAGTAAACAAGTATTTGGAATTAGCCAATGAATATGGGCTTTATATCATAGACGAAGTGGGTAATGAAGCACACGCCTCGGAGTGGATTTCTAATTTACCGGAATATGAAGAGATGTACCGCGAGCGATGCCGCAGAATGGTATTACGAGACAGAAACCACCCTTGTGTATTATTCTGGAGCGCAGGAAATGAAAGTGGAGAAGGGGTGAACATCACCCATACAGTTGAGGAGGGAAAATCATTGGACCCCACTCGCTTCTGGATGTATGGTGGGAATGCGTTTTCGCACTCGGCAGAAGATATTATCGGACCTCGTTACCCTACTCCTATGGAACTGGAAGTGCAGGTAGGCATAGGAATAGGCAATAATTCCAGACCTTCATTCATGGATGAATATTTATCCGTTGCAGGCAACGGTGGCGGTGCCTTGGATGATTATTGGGAGACCGTTTACCGGCATCCCCGTTTGATGGGAGGAGCAATCTGGGATTTTGTTAGTCCGGGATTGACCGAACGGGTAAGACAAGTGAATGACCTTTCTCCCTCTCATACTCCAGCCCATCTGATGGGAAATGCCCGCTTAGTTAAAGAAGGAAAGAATATGGTACTGGACTTGAACAGAAACGACCAATGGGTAGAAGTCTATCGTTCGGACAATGTGGAGTTGACCGGAAATGAGTTGACACTTACTTGCAAAGTTTATCCCCGAAAACTGATAAGCAGTTGTGGCTCATTGATTACAAAAGGCAATTATCAGTTTGGACTGCAACAACGAGGCAAAGACAAACTGGAGTTCTATATTTATACAGACAAAAGATACTCTGTATATGCCTCTTTGCCTACAGACTGGGAATATAACTGGCATCAGGTGACGGGGCTTTATGACGGAAGCAGCATTACTCTTTATATAGACGGAGTAGAAAAGGCTTCCGCACAAGCATCGGGCAATATCCGGAACTTTCCCTACCCCGTCAATATCGGTCGGAATGCAGAAGCTCACGGTCAGGAGACATCGGTCTACATCTGTGATGCCCGGATAGACGAAGTAGGCATTTTTGCTAAAGCACAACCTTCCTTTTTTTGTCCGGAAGAAGCTGTTCTTTGGCTGGACTTTGAACAGGAGACTGAAAAAGGTACATTCTACAGTTATGGCATTGGTGCACGTACGTACGGCAGCATTTGGCCGGATCGAAGTGTACAGCCCGAAATGTGGCAGATGAAGAAAACCGTCCAGCCTCTTTCTTTCTCTCTATCAGATGCTGCAAAGGGAGTTGTTGAGCTATGGAATCGCAATCATTATACGAATGCCTCCCGATATGCTATACGGTGGGAATTGAAAGAAGACGACAAGGTCATTCAATCGGGCGACTTGGAACTCTCTACAGCACCGCTTAGCCGTGAGCTAATACATGTGCCTTATAAAAAACCGAGCCTAACTCCCGGTAAGGAGTACCGCCTGATGTTTCATGGCGTTTTGAAGAAGGATGAATTGTGGGCTAAAGCCGGACATGAAGTGGCATGGGATGAACTTGAGCTACCTTGGAGCCTGCCATGTTCTTCTGAAGAAAAGCTTCAAAGCATACCTTCCTATTCCCTATCAGAGAAAGAACTGCTCATTTCCGGAAAGGACTTCAAATATATTTTCAACCGTACCGATGGGCAGCTGACATCAATGGTTGTTCAAGGCATGGAATTGCTGGGCTCACCAATTCGGCTGAACCTTTGGCGTGCTCCATTAGCGAATGAATTGGATAACTGGAATGCCTCCAGCGCTCGCTCCTCCAACTGGAAAGAAGGTTACGGATATACGGTTGCTACAGAGATGTATTCGACAGGGATTGACCGTCTGACACATCAGCCACTCTCTTTCTCAGTGTCCGAAACAACCAAAGGAGTACACATACATATTGTTGATGCAGAGCTGATGGGAAAAGGAGAAAAAGAGAAAAAAGACCTATACATCGAAGGAATACAGAACAACGGTATTATTAGCCACTATGAGTATATAGTGAATGGTGAAGGAATGATAGAGATACGCCATATACTGAAACCCGAAGGAAAAATGCCGCTTTGGTTTCCCCGTATAGGACTTACACTTACCGTCAGTGATGCGCTCGACCAGGTGAAATGGTACGGAAGAGGACCGCAAGAGAATTATCCGGATAGGAAAACCGGCTATCCTACGGGGATATATAGTTCTACCGTGCAAGATATGTACGAGCCCTATCTGATGCCGCAAGACTATGGATTGCGAACAGATGTACGCTGGCTTCAACTGACCGCTGACAAAGGCATCGGACTTCAAATTAAGATGGATGAATGGTTTAACTTTAATATTTATCCATACAGTACAGACAACCTGACGAAAGCAATGTATACCTATCAACTGCAAAAACAGAATAGTATAACCCTGAATCTTGATTATGCCACTACCGGGGTCGGCTGTACGGCCCGCGGTGTGT
>ERZ780052.579-NODE-579-length-13633-cov-2.130505_pt1 | contig 13633 bp, 13 predicted proteins | sample MGYA00511845_ERZ780052 | MGnify/ENA primary metagenome ERZ780052 (study PRJEB29588, sample SAMEA1970897) | human gut metagenome | biome: human gut; feature: human-associated habitat; material: faeces | place: Denmark | collected 2008/2010 ...
GGGCGAGGTTATTATTGACGACAAGCTCAAAGCCGCTATTGACGCTTACTATGAGCAGTACGGCGTAAAGGAATAACAGCTTTGAATTATTAATATTAATCAGTCGGGGCGGTTTTATCCGCCCCCAAAGTTTGAAAAAACTTATTTTGCGGTGGGGATAATATGGCACGGACAACCGATAACGAACACAGCGGTCATCGTGAAAGAATGCGTAAAAAGTTCATAGAAAACGGCTTTGATGTGTTTGAAACGCACGAGGCTCTTGAAATGTTCCTTTACTATGCTATTCCGAGAAAGGACACAAATCCTCTTGCACATCGTCTGCTTGACCGTTATATCACTGTCGGCGGAGTGTGTGACGCTCCGATTGACGAGCTTATGAAGGAATTCGGTCTGTCTGAAAATGCCGCCGCATTGCTCAAAATGTTGCCCGAAATGGCAAGGCTTTATACCGAATCAAAGATGTCACATGATAATATCATCGACTATGAAAATCTCGGTAAAATATTTAAAGCAAAATTTATCGGTCGAACAAACGAATGTGTCGCTCTCATGCTCGGTGATGCAAAGGGCAAGATGATTTATTTTGATATAATTTCAAAAGGTTCACTCAATTCATCCGATATGCCCGTCAGAAAAATTGTTGATTTGTCACTTCGTCACAATGCCAAAACTGCGTTTATAGCACATAATCATCCCAGCGGAACAGCTCTGCCTTCGGGAAGTGACCTTGACACAACAATAGTTTTGAAGAGTACGCTTGCAACTGTCGGAGTTGAGCTTATCGACCATTTCATAATAACCGATGATGATTATGTTTCTCTCCGTGAAAGCAGGCTTGCGGGGAACATCTTCTATTATGAAAAGTAATAATGTTCTTTAAAAGAAACATTTGACAATTTAAAACATCTGTTCTATAATTAAAATCGAAATTTTGTTCGGATATGTTTTCTGTTACAGGACTTTTGTAATAAAGAGCCTTGTAACAGGAAACATAATAAAAAATCCGTATTTGGAATGTGATGCGTATTATGGAATTTAAACTTCATTCAAAATATCAGCCGACAGGCGACCAGCCGCAGACAATCGAAAAGCTTGTAAACAGTATAAATGCAGGCAACCGTGAACAGACGCTCCTCGGTGTAACGGGTTCGGGTAAAACTTTTACAATGGCAAATGTTATTCAGAGGGTTCAAAGACCGACACTTGTGCTTGCACACAACAAAACTCTTGCGGCTCAGCTTTGCAGTGAGTTCAAAGAGTTCTTTCCGGAAAATGCGGTTGAATATTTTGTGTCATACTACGATTACTATCAGCCTGAGGCATATGTTGCACAGACGGATACTTATATTGAAAAAGACAGTTCAATCAATGACGAGATTGATAAACTCCGCCACAGCGCAACGCTTGCACTTTCCGAAAGACGAGATGTAATTATTGTTGCCTCGGTTTCTTGCATATACAGCCTGGGCGATCCTATTGACTACCGAAATATGGTAATCTCACTTCGTCCGGGAATGGAAAAGTCCCGTGATGAGCTTGTAAAAAAGCTTGTTGAACTGCAGTATGAACGCAATGATGTAAGCTTTACCCGTAATAAATTCAGGGTTCGTGGTGATGTGGTTGAAATTTTCCCTGCCGCATCAAACGATTCTATAATCCGTGTCGAATTTTTCGGAGATGAAATTGACAGAATTTCCGAAATCAATCCGCTTACGGGTGAACTCAAAGCTGTTCTGAAACATGCCGCAATCTATCCTGCGTCACACTACATTGTGTCGGGAGATAAGATGAAAAAGGCTCTTGCGGAAATTGACAGGGAGCTTGAGGAAAGACTTGCATATTTCCGTGAAAACGGAAAGCTCCTTGAGGCACAACGACTTGAACAGCGTACAAGGTACGATATGGAAATGTTGCAGGAAATCGGATTTTGTACTGGTATCGAGAACTATTCAAGAAGAATGTCGGGCAGAGCGCCTGGCTCATCGCCGTACACGCTTTTAAGCTATTTCCCCGATGATTTTCTGCTCTTTGTCGATGAGTCCCATGTAACGCTTCCACAGGTACGGGGAATGTTTGCGGGTGACTATGCAAGAAAAAAGAGCCTTATTGACTACGGTTTCAGACTTCCGTCTGCACTTGATAACCGTCCGCTCAACTTTGACGAATTCTATTCAAAAATAAATCAGGCTGTTTATGTAAGCGCAACACCGGGCGATTTCGAGCTTGAAAAATCGGCTGTTGTTGCAGAGCAGATTATCAGACCTACAGGACTTCTTGATCCTGAAATTTCGGTAAGACCTACCGAAGGTCAGCTTGACGACCTTGTGTCCGAAATCAATATCCGTACAGCCAAAAATCAAAGAACACTTGTCACAACCCTTACCAAGAAAATGGCGGAAGACCTTACCGCATATCTTGAAAAGCTGGGTATCAGGGTTCGTTATATGCACCATGACATTGACACCGTTGAAAGAATGGAGATTGTCCGTGATTTAAGACTCGGAGAATTTGATGTTCTTGTCGGAATCAACCTTCTGCGTGAAGGACTTGATATTCCCGAGGTTTCTCTTGTTGCCGTACTTGACGCCGACAAAGAGGGATTTCTCCGTTCAACCCGTTCGCTTATTCAGATTGCCGGCAGAGCCGCACGAAACAGCGAGGGTACGGTTATTATGTATGCCGACAGCGTAACACCGTCAATGAAGGTTGCAATAACCGAAACACAGCGCCGCCGTGAAATTCAGAATAAATATAATGTTGAACACGGCATCGTTCCGAAGACTATTGTCAAAAAGGTCAGCGATATACTTGAAATTTCTACTCACGATGACAGTGAATTTAAAAATACAAAAAAGCTTTCAAGGGCACAAAAACAACAGTTGATAGAAAAACTGACAAAGGAAATGAAAGCTGCCGCAAAGTTGCTTGAATTTGAACACGCCGCATATCTGCGTGACAAAATCAAAAAACTGCGTGGTGAAAAATGATAAAGGAAGAGTAAAATGCCAAGAAAGAAAACCACCGATTATGATAATACCAGTATCACAACGCTAAAGGGTGCCGACCGTGTCCGTAAGCGTCCTGCCGTAATTTTCGGCTCGGACGGTATTGACGGCTGTCAGCACTCCGTGTTTGAGGTTCTTTCAAACTCAATAGACGAGGCGAGAGAGGGTTACGGTAAAAAAATCACAGTTACACGCTATTCCGACGGCTCAATTGAGGTTGAAGATCACGGCAGAGGAATTCCCGTTGACTACAACGAAAACGAAAAGCGCTACAACTGGGAACTGGTTTTCTGCGAACTCTATGCCGGCGGCAAGTATAATAACAACGAGGGTGAAAGCTACGAATTTTCCCTTGGTATGAACGGTCTCGGCCTTTGTTCAACCCAGTACAGCTCCGAGTATATGGATGTGATATCCGCCGTGACGGCTACCGATACACCCTCCGTTTTGAAAAAGGCGAGATTGTCGGCAAGCTCAAAAAAGAGCCGTACAGCAAAAAGGATACGGGTACAAAAATTCATTGGAAACCCGACCTCGAAGTCTTTACGGATATCGACATTCAGCCCGAATATTTTCTTGACATAATGAAAAGACAGGCTATTGTCAACGCAGGAATTGAATTTGTTTTCCGCAATCAGAACGGCAAAAGCTTTGATACGACAAGCTATAACTATGTAAACGGTATTGTTGACCATGTTGCCGAGGTAGTCGGTGAAAACGGACTCAGCTCAATTCAGCATTGGGAAACCGAGGTTAAAACCCGTGACCGTGACGATAAGCCCGAATATAAGTGCAAAATGGATATCTCGGTTGCATTTTCAAATAAAGTGCATCTCACCGAATACTACCACAACTCAAGCTGGCTTGAACACGGCGGCGCTCCCGATAAGGCGGTGCGGAATGCCTTTGTTTACCAGATTGACAGCTACTTAAAACAAAATAATAAATATAACAAAACCGAAAGCAAAATCAAGTATGACGATGTTGAGGACAGCCTTGTGTGCGTTATTTCGTCTTTTTCAAGTGTTTCATCATATGAAAACCAGACCAAAAAGGCGGTTACAAACAAGGGTATTCAGGACGCTATGACTGCATTTCTCCGTCAGAGTCTTGAAGTTTATTTTATTGAAAATCCGCTTGAGGCAGAAAAAATCTGCGAACAGGTGCTTATCAATAAGCGCAGCCGTGAAAATGCTGAGAAAACACGACTTAACATAAAGAAAAAACTTTCGGGCAATCTTGACATAACAAACCGTGTTGCAAAATTTGTCGATTGCAGAAGTAAAGACACGGAACAGCGTGAACTGTTCATAGTAGAGGGTGACTCTGCTCTCGGTGCCTGTAAACAGGCAAGAAACCCCGATTTTCAGGCAATTATGCCAATCAGAGGTAAAATACTTAACTGCCTGAAAGCCGACTACGATAAGATTTTTAAGAGCGAAATCATTACCGATTTGCTCAAGGTTCTCGGTTGCGGTGTTGAGGTTAAGTCAAAAGCAAACAAGAATCTTTCAAGCTTTGATATGAACGCACTTCGTTGGAGCAAAATTATTCTCTGCACCGATGCCGATGTTGACGGCTTTCAGATCAGAACACTTTTACTTACCATGCTTTACAGACTTACACCTACACTCATTGAAGAAGGCAAGGTGTTTATTGCCGAATCGCCTCTTTATGAAATTACATCCAAAAACGATGTTTATTTTGCATACGATGAGGTTGAAAAGGATAAGTTCATTGAACAGCTCGGCAAGGAGAAATTCACAATTCAGCGTTCAAAAGGTCTTGGTGAAAACGAACCCGATATGATGAACCTTACCACAATGAACCCCGAGTCACGCAGACTTATCAAGGTTCTTCCTTCCGATGCAGAACAGACAGCAGAAATTTTTGATGTTCTTCTCGGTGACAATCTTCAGGGAAGAAAAGATTATATAGTAGAACACGGCAACGAATATATTGACCAGCTTGATGTAAGCTGATTGGAGGTGGAAATAAATGGCGAAAAAATCTTCAAAGACTCCCCGCAGAACTTCACCGTCAAAAACTCACGGTGTAATCAACGGTGCGGGTGAAGTAGTGGAACAGCCAATCGTTTCCACTATCAGAGAGAACTATATGCCGTATGCAATGAGCGTAATTCTCTCCCGTGCAATTCCCGAAATCGACGGGTTCAAGCCGTCGCACAGAAAGCTCCTGTATATGATGTACAAAATGGGACTTCTGAACGGCGGAAGAACAAAATCGGCAAACATTGTCGGTGCAACAATGAAGCTCAATCCTCACGGCGACTCTGCAATTTACGACACAATGGTTCGTCTTTCAAGGGGCTATGAGGCACTTTTGCATCCGTATGTAGATTCAAAGGGTAACTTCGGTAAATTCTACAGCCGTGACATGGCGTGGGCGGCATCCCGTTATACTGAGGCAAAGCTTGACGCAATCTGCAACGAGCTGTTTCGTGATATAGACAAAGATACCGTAGATTTTGTAGATAACTACGATAATACAATGAAAGAACCGTCACTTTTGCCGGTTGCATTTCCGTCTGTGCTTGTAAACGCAAACACAGGTATTGCCGTTGGTATGGCGTCAAATATCTGTTCATTCAATCTGCGTGAAATCTGCGAAACAACAGCGGCACTTATCCGTGATCCCGACCATGATATAAAGTCAACTCTGCCGGCTCCTGATTTTACAGGCGGTTGTCAGATTATCTATGATGAAAATGTCATCAATCAAGTCTATGAAACCGGCAGAGGAAGTATCAAACTCCGTGCAAAGTATGTCTATGACAAGTCTGCAAATTGTATAGATATTCTTTCAATTCCTGCCACAACAACCTGTGAGGTTATCATTGAAAAGGTAATCGACCTTGTAAAGCAGGGTAAAGTCAAGGAAATTTCCGATATTCGTGACGAAACAGGTATTGACGGACTTAAAATTACAATTGACCTCAAGCGTGGCATTGATGCCGACAAGCTTATGACAAAGCTTTACCGCTTTACAACACTCGAAGATTCCTATGCCTGCAACTTCAATGTGCTTATTGCAGGTGTTCCGAGAGTTCTCGGTGTAAAGGCGTTGCTTGAAGAATGGATTGCTTTCAGAATTGAGTGCGTCAGAAGAAGAACATATTTTGACCGCAACAAAAAAGCTGACAAGCTTCATCTTTTAAGAGGTCTTGAAAAAATTCTTCTCGATATTGACAAGGCAGTAAAGATTGTCCGTGAAACCGATGAAGAATCCGAGGTTGTGCCAAACCTTATGATAGGATTCGGAATTGACGAAATACAGGCTGAATATGTTGCCGAAATAAAACTTCGTCATCTTAACCGTGAATACATTTTAAAGCGTACAAAAGACCTTGAAGACCTTGAAAAAGAGATTGCCGAGCTTGACGAAATTTTAAAAAGCAAGGCAAGAATCAAGACAATCATTGTCAAAGAACTCAAATCAATTGCCGAGAAATACGGTCAGCCGAGAAAGAGTATCATAATCTATGACGATGTTGCAAGGTATGAGGAAGAGACAGTCGAGATTCCCGATTATCCTGTTAATCTTTTCTTTACAAAAGAGGGATATTTCAAGAAGATTACTCCGCAATCGCTTAGAATGAGCGGTGAACAAAAGCTCAAAGACGGTGACGAAATCATTCAGGAGCTTGAGTTCACAAACAACTGCGACCTTTTGTTCTTTACAGACAAGTGTCAGGTGTATAAGGCAAAGGCTGACGATTTTGCACAGACAAAGGCAAGCGTACTCGGTGACTATGTTGCCGCAAAGCTTGGCTTTGATGAAGGCGAAAATGCTGTGAAAATGGTTGTTACAAAAGATTACAAGGGTATGCTGCTCTTTGCTTTTGAAAACGGCAAGGCCGCAAAAGTTCCGCTTGAATCCTACGCAACAAAGACTAACCGTAAAAAGCTCACGGGTGCATATTCCGACAAATCTCCGCTTGTCGGACTTCTCTATATACCTGAGGATGAAGAGGTACTCTTCAAGGCATCATCGGGAAATATGCTCCTTGTTCACACGGGTGCACTCGCTCTCAAAACAACCCGTTCAACACAGGGTGTTGCCGTTCTCAAGCCCAAAAAAGGTCACAGACTTTTCAGCATAGAACGCTATAAAGACGGTACTTTTACAAATCCAAAGCGTTACAGAACAGGTTCACTTCCTGCAAGAGGTGCATTGCCCGTGAACGATGATTCAAAAGACGAACAGCTTTCGTTGATTTGATTTTGAAAAAAATTAATAAAAATCTTGTAATATCTCTTGAAAAAGCTGTGTTTATGTGGTATTATAAAACAGTTATTAAAGCAGAATTTGTTTTATTCGTATTTATTAAATGAAAGGAAGATAAAAATGAGCATTTGGGGCATTGTTTTAGGCGTATTGCTCGCAATCGTATCTGTTGCCATTATCGTTGTAATTATCCTTCAGGAGGGTAATCAGCAGGGTATCGGTGCTGTAACAGGTGTTGCCGATTCTTATTTCTCAAAGAATAAGGCTCGTTCGATTGATGCGTTCCTCTCACGCTGGACAAAAGTTTTTGCTGCAATATTCGTAATTTTTGTAATTGCACTTAATGTGCTTTCAAAGTTTGGTATACTGTAAGCATATTAACTTAATAATCAGCATAAAATTAACCGTCAGGGCAATCCTCTGGCGGTTTTACTTTTTATATGGAGTTGTTAAAAATGCCTTGGTGGGGAATATGTCTGATTATTTTTGTAACATTTATAACTTTCGCAATCTTGCACTTTCTCGGCAAAAACAAGCACCCGTTCAAACGCTCTCTGCTTTCAATGACTTTGGGAGCGGCAACATTGTTTGCGGTCAATCTGACGGGAGCTTTTACGGGCGTAACTTTGCCCATAAGCCTTTTATCACTTTTGGTATCAATAATAGGAGGAATACCCGGAGTAACGCTTATGCTCGGTCTTAATCTTTTTTTCTGAATAATCACAGAAGGGGCGGTCACATCGACAGCCCCTTAATTGTTTGTATGAAATTTTATACAATGCCGTAAAGTTCCTCAAGAGCCTCACCAACAGTTTCTTTGTCTTTGGTCAGGAGTGCAAGCATAATTTTGTACGCTTTTTTCGGATTGTCAAGAAAATTTTTTTTGAGAATAAGAGCCTGTTCCATTTCGGGAGCATAAACATCAAGCTTCATCAAATCCATATCACCGCCGGATACAGAACATTTAACAGTAAATCCGTTTGAACTTTTTACAATATCAACCTTGTTTTCAATCTCATTTTTCTTTACGGCAAGGAGCTTAACCGCACAAGCGTATGCCTTTTCTTTGATAGAGTACGCAAGAATGCTGTCAAGCTGTTTTGCAATTTCAACACCGTTTTCCGTGAGCGCATATGTTTTGTGTTCATCATCGGCAGGCACAAGGTTACCGTTTGTAACAAGGTCGTCAAAGGCGGAACTTGTTTCAAAATAATTGGCAAGTCCCTGCTTTAGAATTGCCTGTATGACAATTCCTTTGTCTATATTTTCTTTTACAGAATTATATAAATAACATATCAAGGTTTTAATTTCGTTTTTGCTTCTCATTCCACCGGGATTAATACCCTCGTCAAATGTATCGAAAGCCATAAAATCACCTGCTTTTGCTGATAGATTCGTAGTGACAGCTTAATTTGTGCAAAAATAACTTAAATTATATCTGTCTATTGTTATTATAGCACATTATCTTCACAAAAGCAAAGAGGTTGTGCGTATTTATTTTATTCATTATTAAGTAAATTTGCAAGAGTTACACTGTCAAGGTAATTATTGATTAAATTGTCAAGCTGTTGCCAGATGGGATGTGAGGGACACGATTCCATATGATTGCAATGTTCGTGAGTTTTTGAAGTGCAGGGAACAGATGCAAGGTCACCTTCCGTAAGCCTGAGAATTTCACCGAGTGAATAATCTTTTGGTTCTTTGGTCAGCTTATAGCCGCCGCCCTTTCCTTTTACGCCCTCAAGCAGATTGCGGTCAACAAGGGTTTTGAGTATGCCTTCCATATATTTTTTGGAAATATTCTGTCTTTCTGCAATTTCTTTGAGCGGAATATATCTGTTCTGCCCATTTTTTGCCAGATCGACAAGCACATACAGCGTGTAACGACCTTTACTTGAAATCAGCATAAAATTATCCCCTTTTGGCAAGGCTTGCATATTTTGTAAGCCTGTTTTGCTTATATACCTTGATTATATACAAAAAACGATAAAAATGCAATACCAACCCATTGACAAAATGGGTTGAAAAGGTTATATTTTAATTATCCACTCCTTTAGTGGGTTGATAATATAACAAGGTGGGATTATGAAATGGCAGACAAATTACTTGATGTAAACGGTTTGACTGTAAGTGTAGAAGAAAAGGAAATTCTGCACGATATAAATCTTAGTATAAACAAAGGTGAAACGCATGTGCTTATGGGACCAAACGGTGCAGGCAAGTCAACGCTTGGATTTGCACTTATGGGCAGTCCTAAATATACGCTTAATTCAGGCGAAATACTTTTTAACGGAAAAAACATTAACGATGAAACACCCGATAAAAGGTCAAAGGACGGAATTTTTCTTTCGTTCCAAAGTCCTCTTGAGGTTCCGGGGCTTTCACTTTCATCATTTATTCGTAACGCTCTTGAAAAAAACCGTGGCAAAAGAATCCGCCTTTGGGACTTTAAAAAAGAGCTCAGAGAGGCTATGGAGCTTTTGCAGATGGATCCGTCATATTCCGAGCGTGATCTAAATGTAGGCTTTTCGGGCGGTGAAAAGAAAAAAGCAGAAATTTTGCAGATGCTTTTACTCAATCCAAAGCTTGCAATTCTTGACGAAACAGACTCGGGTCTTGATGTTGATGCGGTTCGCACAGTTTCAAAGGGCGTTGAACACTATCAGAAAAACCGTGACGGTGCATTGCTCATCATCACACACAGCACAGGTATTCTCGAATCTCTCAAAGTTGATTATACCCATATTATGGTAAACGGCCATATAGTTAAAACAGGCGACGCATCGTTGATTGATGAAATCAATGAACACGGTTTTGAGAAGTATCTTGAACTTTATGCAGAAAAGTTCTGACGGAGGTATTAAGATGAAAGAAAGAACATATGTCGATGATGTTGACAGAAGTGTCTACGATATCAAAGACGAAGAAAATGATGCCTACCGTATCAAATCAGGTCTTGATGCCTCAATTGTAGAAAAAATTTCAAAGGAAAAGAACGATCCCGTGTGGATGCAGAATTTCCGTTTGCAGTCACTTCAAATTTATAATGAACTCAAAGTTCCAAACTGGGGACCGCCCATTGACGGACTTAATATGGACAATATTGCAACCTATGTCCGTCCGAACACAAGGATGACCGCAAAATGGTCGGAAGTCCCCGAAGATATCAAGAATACATTTGAAAGACTCGGTATTCCTCAGGCAGAGAGAAAGTCCCTTGCAGGTGTCGGAGCACAGTATGATTCCGAGCTTGTGTACCACAATGTTCGTGAAGAGGTTGCCGCACAGGGCGTAGTATATACCGATATGGAGAGTGCGTTAAAGGGCGAATATGCCGACATGGTGCGCAAGTACTTCATGAAGCTCGTCACCCCGCGTGACCACAAGTTTGCGGCGCTGCACGGCGCGGTTTGGTCGGGCGGCTCGTTTGTGTACGTCCCCAAGGGCGTGCAGGTGTCCATTCCGCTGCAATCGTATTTCCGCCTGAACGCCAAGGGCGCGGGGCAGTTTGAGCATACGCTGATTATTGTGGACGAGGGCGCAAGCCTGCACTTTATTGAGGGCTGCTCTGCCCCGAAGTACAACGTGGCGAACCTCCATGCCGGCTGCGTGGAGCTGTACGTCAAAAAGGGCGCGAAGCTACGCTATTCGACGATCGAAAACTGGTCGAAGAACATGTATAACCTCAACACCAAGCGCGCGCTGGTGGAGGAGGATGGCACGATTGAGTGGATTTCCGGCTCGTTCGGGTCGCATGTGGGCTGCCTGTATCCGATGAGCATCTTGAAGGGTGACCGCGCCCGCATGGAGTTCACGGGCGTGACGTTCGCGGGCGCGGGGCAGAATCTCGACACGGGCGCGAAGGTCGTGCACGTTGGCAAAAATACCAGTTCGTACATGAACACGCGCTCCATCAGCAAGAGCGGCGGCATCAGCACGTTCCGCTCCAGCGTGGTGGTGGAGAAGAGCGCCAAGCACGCCAAGAGCGCGGTATCCTGCCAGTCGCTGATGCTCGACAGCGAAAGCTGCTCGGACACGATTCCCGCGATGGACATCCGCACGCGCGACGCTGCCATCGGGCATGAGGCGAAAATCGGCAGCATCAGCAACGACGCGGTGTTCTACCTGATGAGCCGCGGCATGAGCGAAGAGGACGCGCGCGCGCTGATTGTCAGCGGCTTTGCGGACAACGTGTCCAAGGAATTGCCGGTGGAATACGCGGTGGAGATGAACAACCTCATCCGCCTTGAAATGAAGGGCAGCATCGGCTGAGCGGAAAGGAGCATCCATCAATGGAAAAAATGGCCATCAATCAGCTGCCCAGCCGGACGTGGAATCGTCTGGGCGTGAATGAAGCAACGATTGACTGGGACGAAAGCGCGACGGTCGTGCTGCCGGAAGAATCCGCAGAAAAGGCGGATATGCTGATTGCATCGGACGCGGCGTATGCCCGCAAGCGCGTGACCGTTCAGGCGGAGAAGGGCACGAAAAAGTCGCTCTTCCAGACCCTTCGCACGGCGGGCAAGCTGCATGTGCAGACGGAGCTGACCGCCGAGGACGGCGCGGAAATTGAGCTGATTCAGCTGGTCGCGCCGGGCGAAAACGCGCTGGTGTATGATGAAGTCATCGGGCACTGCCACGGCAGCGGGCGGATTGTGCTGCGGCAAGTGACGCTGGGTCACGGCGATGTGTACGCGCAGACGGGCATCGGGCTGGACGGCGAGAACGCGTCGTTTGCGGCGAATATCGGCTATCTGGCGCGGAAAAATCAGACGCTGGACATGAACCTTGTCGTCAACCACTGGGGGAAAAAGACGAAGTGCGAAATCAACGCGTCCGGCACGCTGAATGACGCGGCGAAGAAGATTTTCCGCGGCACGATTGACTTCAAGCGCGGGTCGTCCGGGTCGGTCGGCAGCGAACAGGAAACGGTGCTGATGCTGGGCGAGGACGCGGTGAACAAGACCGTGCCGGTCATCCTCTGCGCGGAGGAGAATGTCGAGGGCACGCACGGCGCGACCATCGGCGAAATGGACGACGACACGCGTTTCTACTTCGGCAGCCGCGGCATCGACCGCGAAACGGCGGAAAAGCTGCTTTCGCGTGCGGCGATTGCCCGCGTGGCGCAGCAGGTGAAAAGCGAAACGGCGCGCGCGGCGATACTGAACGAACTGGATGGGGAAATGGATGAAAACGACGGATTACAGGCGTGATTTTCCGCTGCTGATGCAGGAAACAACGGCGTATCTGGACAACGCGGCGACGGCGCAGCGCCCGCGGTGCGTGCTGGACGCGGAAAAAACGTTCTATGAGACGCAGAACGCCAATCCCCTGCGCGGGCTGTATCCGCTGAGCATCGCGGCGACGGAGGCGGTGGAGGAGGCGCGCTTGGCGGTTCGCGATTTCCTGCACGCCAAGAGCAGTCAGGAGATTATCTTCACGCGCAACACGACCGAGGCGCTGAACCTCGTGGCGTACAGCTATGGGCTGTCTCACGTCCACGCGGGCGACGAGGTGGTGGTGTCCATCCTGGAGCATCACAGCAACCTGCTGCCGTGGCAGATGGTGTGCCGGCAAACGGGCGCAACGCTCAAATTCATCGACTGCGAAATGGATGGACGGCTCGACCTGAACAAGGTATCGGAAATCATCACCGATAAGACGAAAATCGTTGCGGTGACGCACGTTTCCAACGTCATCGGGCGCGTCAACCCGATTCGCGAAATCGCGGACATGGCGCACCGCGTCGGCGCGGTCATCGTGGTGGACGGCGCGCAGTCCACGCCGCATATCCCCGTGGATGTGCAGGCGCTGGACGCGGATTTCCTTGCGTTTTCGGGGCATAAGGTGTTCGGTCCGATGGGCATTGGCGCGCTGTACGGCAAACGCAGGCTGCTGGAAAAGATGCCTCCCTTCCTCTCCGGCGGGGAGATGATCGAGTCCGTGACGCGCACCGGGGCGACGTATGCCGAGCTGCCCTACAAGTTTGAGGCGGGCACGGGCAACGCCGCCGGCGCGGTCGGGCTGCACGCGGCGATTCGCTACATGCAGTCCGTCGGCTTTGACACCATGCACGAGCGCGAAACGGCGCTGGTTGCCCGCATGATGGCGGGGATGGCGGATATGCCGTTCATCCATGTGCTGGGGTCGGAAATTCCTGAGGAACACAGCGGCATTGTCACGTTCACGGTCGATGGTGTGCACCCGCATGACGTGAGCGAAATCCTCGCGGCGGACGGCGTGTGCATCCGCGCGGGGCATCACTGCGCACAGCCGCTGCTCAAGCACCTCGGCTATTCCTCGACGCACTAAGTTAGGAGGGGTATTGAAATGTCTGATTATACGAAGTATACCAAGCAGGAAATGCAGGCGTATGC
>ERZ780052.584-NODE-584-length-13584-cov-2.416069_pt1 | contig 13584 bp, 10 predicted proteins | sample MGYA00511845_ERZ780052 | MGnify/ENA primary metagenome ERZ780052 (study PRJEB29588, sample SAMEA1970897) | human gut metagenome | biome: human gut; feature: human-associated habitat; material: faeces | place: Denmark | collected 2008/2010 ...
TTCTTTTACCCGCTTAGAAAGCTCCAGTCTGTATCAAGTGATCAGGCTGTTTATATAAAAAAGATCGTTTCAAGAAAGGAGAACTATGATGAACAGGAAACGAATATTATCGGTGGCGATGGCAGTTGTATTACTTATAACAACTGCCTTTTATTATGCCCCAAGAACTTTTGCACATGCAGTAGCATCAGAGACGGATGCAGAGAAGGAAACGCCTGCCTCAGAACCAGAGATCACGTTTGATCGCTGTTATAATGATGTGGCACAGGCACAGATTGAAGATGAGGGTTTGGATTTTTCAACCTGTGAACTATTCGTAAAAGCAAATGCAGAAACATTTACACCGACTACAACTGTACAAGAGGTTTCAGATACAACATATATATTAAAGTTCGTGTCTGAAGAAGAGACCAGAAGCGCCTATACGTATTATTACGATAAAGCACAAAGTATAGAAGCAAACGAGGATTGCTTTGCGATATCTCTGTCTCCGGAAGAAAGAACATTATCAATTCTTATTGCGGATCATGATAAGAGAGTGTCTGATGTGTATGTTGCGATTATGGATGCCATTCAGGGTGATGTAGAGAACATTTATGTGGAGGGAGTAGCCGGACAGTCAAAGTTCATTGATGCTGCACTTGCCTGCGCACAGGATGCAGGAATAACGGTTACATCTCAGAATTCTGATCAGTCGGAATTGGAAAATGAAGATGAAGAACTGGAAAGTCCGGATCTTGATACGGAAGGGACAACGCAAGAGCAGACGACAGAGGCTGGGGCGGGAGGGGGAGAAAAACATAAAAGAACCCACAACAATTGCTCCGACAACTGCCACAGATTTAGATGGAGAACCAAATATAAAGAGTAAATGGAAGTTTCAGACATTTGTAGAAAATTTAGTTTCCGTATATGCTATTGGAGAGCGCCAAGAGTATGACCTTGGTGGCTTAAAGGTTTATTGTGAGCATGAACAAAACGCTGCCATCGGAAGGACTACGGCAATCAATGGAAGTAACGTGTATATGTATTGTGGTAGCCACAATGATGCTTCTCCGTTTTCATATGAAACTGGGTATGTAAGTGGATATTATGTATTTGATGCAAATCTGGATCAGTTTACTGCGGGGGCAGAAGGAAGAAATATCCGCTGCGCATTTTGGGATAAGTTTCGTGGTGGAAATCCAAATATCAAGTTATCCAATGACGATGCACAGGATTTTTCTATCAATTATTTAACAACACGATCAAAGTACACAAATTTTCATCTTCCGGATTCAAACAATTTTAAGATTTGCCGGCTTGATGGAACAACAGTTTTATCAAATGCCAATGGGTGTGTACAGCAGACAACCATCAAAGTCAACAGGGTAGGAGATATTTATCGGACGGAGGAGTTTAAGGTTTTTACCGAGACGAGCGACTATAATGATTGCATTCAGGCTCGTATTCAGTTTAGCGGAGCAAAAATCTATTATAAAAACAGAACATCTTCTGATTTCAAAGAAGGTCAGACTGGCGGAGATATGAGAGTTAATGACGGCGAAACGGTTTATTTCGAGTTCGACGCAGGTCAGGCACCACAGATAACATTTTCATCCGTGCGCGCCGGCACAAACGAGGCTGGCTACTACATTGGTCCAGCATACAGACTCCGTCCAATTTCAAAGATCACTGGAAACTCCGGCACGAGAGATCTTCAGCCGCTGCTGTGTGTAACAGAGACGTCGGTGTCACTGAATATGACTCTGCAGGCAGCTACTACGGAATTAAGTATAGTTAAGAGTTCTGCAATGCCTGAAATTACATCCGGCAATGCCTGCTACTCTCTGGAGGGTGCGGTATATAGTGTATATGAGGGAAACTCGACTTCGGGGAAGGTTGTAGCAGAGCTGGTAACGGACAACCGTGGTACAGCAACCGTGTCGAATCTGGCAGCCGGAGATTATACAATTAAAGAAAAATCTGCACCAAAGGGCTTTGCAGTGGATACAAAGGAATATCACGTGACTACTGGAGCAATCCCGGTTACCTTGCGTGTAACGGATCATCCAACGATGGATCCGGTTTCAATCCTTTTAACAAAGAAAAACAAGATGTCGCAGCCGGTTGTTGGAGCGCAATATACAATCAAGTATTATAAGGGTGTCAAGATGGATACGGATCCGGCTGCAGCGGGTGTACCACTTGACCGAAGCTGGATTTTTAAGACGGACGAGACAGGAAAAATTCGATTTAGTAATAACCAGAAGTGGTTTGTATCCGGTGATGAATTTTATGTTTTTTTCGGTGCAACCGCACTTCCGGAAGGAACCGTCACAATTCAGGAAACAAGCGCACCGACAGGGTATGTGTTGGATCCAGACGTATATGTCCGGCAGATCACACCGGGTGTGGATGCGAGTATATCTACATTTAACGAAGTTGAAGTAACGGAAGATACGATCCGTGGAGATCTGTCGTTCACAAAGGTTAACGAAGCCGGGGAAAAGCTTGCGAATGTCAAGTTCTCTCTGACCAATACAGATACCGGCGAAAGCCATATTATCTGGACAGATGAAGATGGGTATTACTCGACGTCAAGTGGTTACATCCTGCACAGTAAGGACACAAACAACGACAAAGCCGGATCCGGTATCTGGTTCGGAGAAGAGGATCTGGACGATACGGTTGGCGCGCTTCCGTATGGTACATATAGCTTAAAAGAGTTACGCTGCGAAGCGAATAAAGATAAATATAAAGATATTGATGCAGTTGTTTTTTCGATAACAGAGAACAAGAAGCTATATAACATTGGTAGCATCATCAACGAGAAGTTCCCGACACTTAAAACAACTGTGCGCGATTCGGAAACAAAAACGAATGTCGCAAGTCTTTCTGATACGTTCAACGGCATTGATGTTGTGAACCTGAAGAAGCTAGAAGTAAGACACAACTATAAGCTTACGATGAAAGCTTATTCAAAAGCGCTTGGAACATATCTGAGCGAGGATACAAAAGAGTTTGAAGCAACAGATCCAGAGATGGATGTGGATGTAGATGTGAAGTTTGATGTGACGGATGAACTGCTTGGCACGGATGTCGTGATCTTCGAGTATTTGACGGATGAGGCATATCCGGATGAGCTTGTTGCGTTTGAGGAAAACCTTGGGAGTGCTGAACAGACAATTCATTTTCCAGATGTTAAGACAACCTTTACAGACGATGCAACCGGTGATCATATCGCGATTGTTGATAAGACAGTTAAGCATACAGATAAGGTGGCATATAGTAATCTGCTCGTTGGAAAGACGTATAAGACAGTCGCAGAGCTTTATTTCACAGATAACGGTGAGGCGTTGAAGGATGCAGACGGCAAGGCAATCACACAGGAAGTGGAGTTTAAGCCGGAGAAGCCGGATGGCACAGTCGATGTTACATTTGAGTTTGACGCAAGCCTGCTTGCCGGAAGATCGATCGTGGCATTTGAGACGGTGTACTATAACGAGAAAAAGATTGCTACACATGCCGATCTGACGGACGAGGATCAGACGATTCACTATCCAGAGATTCATACAACTGCGAAGGATGCAGTAAGTCTCACGCATAATGGACGAAGAAGGCATGACGCTGTTATCGTTGATATTGTCGATTCAAAGAATCTTATACCAGGTGCAAAATACCGCGTCGATGGAGTTGTTATGGATTACGACACACAGAATCCATTCCTGAAGGATGATGGAGAGCAGGTTCTGGCGAGTGTCGAATTTACAGCAGAGAAATCAGATTCTTCCGTAGAGGTTACATTCCCTAAGATCGATACGATCAAGCTGCTTGGAAAATCACTTGTCTGTTATGAGCGGCTTTATCTGGTTGTTGATGACAAAGAATATCTCGTAGCCGTGCATGAAGATATCGAAGATAAAGATCAGACCGTAACGTATGACAATTTCGTTGGATATATCGATATGCATATCGATCTTCACACAGGCGGACAGGGACACAAGGTTAGTAAGAGACCGGGTACCGGAGATCCGGTGAAGCTGTTCCTGCTTCTTGGAGCTGCGCTGGTATCAGGCAGTGTAGTTTGTATTATGATCTACAAAAAGAAGAAAGGAGACAAGAGGCATGAAGATTAGGAATATGGCAGCATTGGTGATTGCTGGGTGCATGTTTGCATCCGGCATTCATGTATATGCAGCTTCCCAGATTGCAGATGCAGATGGAAATCTGTATGCATATTCCGTTGAGGGTGAACAGACGGGAGAATCAGACAATCCGGAGGATTATTCTTTCGACTTTCAGGAGAACGTTGAAGCATCCGGCAAGAACTATACATTGAATCATGTTGAGTATTCAGTAATCAGCGCATATGAAGAAAAGTATGGTGATACGGAGATTCCAACTACGGAAGTAGTAAAAGAAGATAAAATCGAGAAAAAGGATGGCTATAAGCCGGAGAAGTCTGTAATTGAGAAGAATGGTCTGAAATATAGATATAAAAGCAGTTCTTTTTCGGAAAGTGATGATTTTTCAGAAAAACCGATAGATCTGCAGAGCTATACAGATTCCGATTATACGATTGGAACCTTGGATGATGTTGCAAAGCCGGATACAATATCTTATGAGTATGAAGGGAAGAATTATGCATTATCGTACGATCATGCAGAAAAAATCTTTGAAGGATGGAAATCCGGATACACGATTCAGGGGACAATTTACGATTATGATGCACCTACAATCATGGTAGGCTCGACCGCGATAGAACCGTCGCAGCTTACTACACTTTCCACTCAGGATCTGCAATCGTATGTGGCGGCGCAAGGATACAACACAGACACTTATCGCTTCAGCAATGTCTCATTTGCCGGGGAACCTTATGTCAATGCAGACAAAACATGCAGGGATTACACTATATCTGTAGATGCATATGTCCGGCAATACCGATTATATTATACCCTGCATGATAAAAAGAAAGAGGCATTATATACGGCTGAAAACACGTACGAATTGAGTGCAGACGATGTACAGAATCTTAAGAATCTAAAGGGATCATACACCGTGAAGGCTACGGCGTATTATGATGAAGCGGAGCAGAAGAAAACCGAAAAAACATTGCCGGTAGCGGCAAAGGTTGCGATTGCATTTGGCGTGATCGTCGGACTTGTGTTGATTGCAGCCCTGATATTATATTTAGTGAAAGGGGGAAGAAAGGGTACAGATTATCGATCCAGAAGAGATTCAAAGAGAGATTATAAGAACTTGTAAAGCAGATAAAAAGAAGAGTATGTCCTATTGACGTTTGGGCATGCTCTTTTTTTATGCCAAAAATCAGAAAAAAAGGAGAGTAGAACGTATGAGAAATTTATTTGAGAAGGCAAAGAGATATGGATGGAAGGTGATTGCAGCGGTGGTTGCTTTGGTTACGACCTATGCACCGGCAGTGTGTGCAGCAGAGTCTGCAGATGAAGTCGCAAAGCAGGTAACAAGCCCGCTTAATAGTCTTGTAGATGTGTTGACATCAATCATGGCAGCCGTAGGTGTACTTATGCTTATCAAGAGCGTGACAGAACTTGTAAATGCGATTCAGCAGCAGGATAATTCCGGAATATTCCATGCTGGTCGTGGGATTGCTGCAGCTTTGTTGATGATCAGTATCAAGGTGCTTGTTAAGTTGTTTGGCGTATAAAAAGGAGGGACGTAGATGGGGGTATTAGACACGATATCCACCGTGACTAACTTCTTCGCGAATATTGGAGCAAGCTGTGTAGATATAGTGAATGGTGCATTAGAAGTATTTTCAAAGTTTGTTTTTTCGTCAGCAGATATGCTGACGAAGGACATTCATAGTGAAGAATTCGCTGATTTCTGGGCGGTGGTAGATAATGTTGGAAGTGTGTTAGGAGTTATAGCATCTACGCTGATGGTTTTGCTTTTCCTGATCAATATGTGTACAGATACCTGGGATTCCCGACACGACTTAGATTTGTTCGGTGTAATTAAGAAATGCGCCAAAATGATTGTGGCAATCGCCCTGGTGAATAATGCAGTGCCGATCGTTACTGTCATATTCCAGCTTGGTGCAAAGCTGGCAAAGGTAGTGATGTTTGGCACAGATTCCCAGGGCGTTGTTTATAGCAAACTGAAGCTTGCGACGGATCAGTCCGCATATATTGAATACGGTGTTAGCGGATTTAAAGGATTTCTGATGTTCCTGGTATTTTTGATTGCTGCGATTGCAATCATAGCGTCCGGAGTGATGATTGCTGTAGAGATATATACGCGAATATTTAAGATTTTTATCCTGATTCCATTCTCGACAATATCCTTCACGACATTTGTGATGGGGGATGGGAACCGCGGAAATGAAGTGTTCCATAGTTATCTGAAGTCGATTCTTTCGACAGCCATTGAAGCGTTAATCATTATGGTGTGCCTTAATTTTACATATTCGCTCCTACATGGAGATACGATGCAGAAGCTGATACCGGCAACCAAGACGGAAGCGTCGGAATCAATAACGGTGAATGGGGCGGAGCTAGCGTATCTGCTTGTATCAATCTCAGGAGATACATCGAGCGCAAACAGTGTGTTGAAGGAGCAAAAAGATAACATAAGCCAAGCGGTCAAGGAACTTGTAAATGGAAAAGGACGCGATAAAGCAATCAGCAAATACGGCTGCATAGTCACTTCGGATGGTCAGGTGTTAGAAGCATCCGGAGATTTATTATCAATGTTCACCGATTTAAGTAATGCAGTCGGCGCAGATGATTTGAAAAATAAATCTGTATCGATAAAGCTGTATCCTGCTTTCACATGGTCTGGCGTGTTCTTCACGATACTACAATTTTTATTCCCAATTTTCCTATGTACAGGAGGAGTAAAGAAAGTAGAACAGTTTTCAGCTTATGTATTAGGCAGATAGGAGGATGTTATGGAATTACCAATCAATACGGATCCGCAGGATCTGAACAAGAATATGCTCGGTGGGCGCAAATGGTGGCAATATTTATGCATTGCAATTTCGTTTGTAATTGCAATCGTATTTACAATCGTACTTCGAGGAAAACTTAATTCTTCGTTGAATGGCATTATCTGTGCGCTGCTGGTTGTTGTGCCGGGATACATTGGTATCTTTAAGAAAAATGATTTGGATTTCTTTGAATATTATAAAGAGAAGAGAAAGAACCGGCAAAGCAAAAATGTATTTTATTATGTTTCGGATCATGAACATGTGGATTGATAAATAGGTGGAATGTAAGACATGAAGTTTTACATCCCGCCTTTTTTGATGCAAAAAAACAGGAGGAACAGAATGGATAAATGGATGATTTACAAGAAATGTGACGATTTTCGCGTGGCAGCACCGAAATCCGTGCAGGATCTTGTTGAGATCAAGGCTATATCCGAAAATGGAATTTTTGAAGTTGGTCGTGGAGGAATCTTCACTAAAACATATAAGTTTTCGGATATCAATTATGCGACTGCATCTGTGGATGAACAGATTGCAATCCTGGAGAGCTGGTGCCGGTGGCTAAATAGCAACTCGGCACCTTTTAAGATTACTTTTAATAACAAAAATAAGAATATGGCTACGCTGCGTGAACAGATTCTGTTGCATAAGAAGCTTGATGAGTATGATGTGTACCGGGATTATTTTAACGAGAGCATTGAGAAATGCATTACAGCCGGCAGACAGGGCATTGAGCAGGAAATGTACATCACTGTACGCTACGATGTGTCAAACTCGTATGAAAATGCGAAAGCATATTTCACAACGCTTGAAAATTCTATGGTTACAGCGTTTCGGGAGATTGGAAGTACACTGACACCTTTGGATGCGACGGAGAGACTTCGTATTCTGCATGATTTCTATCGCTTTGGCAATGAAGAGTATTTTCAGTTCAATTTCAGAAATGCCGTTGCGCAGGGATTTGATTTCAAAGATGCAATTATCAATACCCGGCTGGATTTTTCTGCAGAAACATACTTTAAAACGGATAACAAGGTTTGTTCCTGTCTGTACCTGAAGCAGCTTCCGGGGAAATTGACAGATCGATTCATTGTAGAATTGTCCAAATTGCCGGTCAAAATGATTTATACCATCGATAACTCTCCGATATCGGACAAGGATGTCGATGATATGCTCAAATCAATTTATCTTGGCATCGAAGAACGTATCCGGAAGCAGAACAAAACAAGAGTGAAGCAGATGGACTTTTCTTCAGATATTTCTCTTTCCGTAAAGATGGAGAAAGATACGATCGAAACCTTGATCAAAGAAAAGCAGGAACAGGATCAGCATTTCTTCTATACACAGATGAATATCTGTGTTGTAGCGGATAATCTGGAGCGGCTCAAAAAGGACTGCGATCTTGTGATCCAGACTGCAAAGAACTTAAGCTGCATCTTCGATTATTCGTATATGAAACAGAAGGAAGCTCTGAATACCATCCTTCCGATCGGCGTACGGCAGGTCAGCAATGGACGAAACCTGCAGACCAAAAGCCTTGCTGCACTGTTTCCATTTAATGTACAGGAGCTTACAATGCCGGGTGGTATGTGGTATGGAACCAATCTTGTATCGAAGAACTTGTGTCTGGCAAACCGGAAAAAGCTTGTAAATCCGCATGCATTTTATTTTGGTGAAACAGGATCCGGAAAGACAACCGCTTGTCAGCTGGAGATGATGCAGGTGTACCTGAAAACGGATGATGATATTATAGTGATCGATCCTAAAAATGACTATGAAGATGTGTGTGCATGGCTGCGGGGCGGATATGTGAACGTATCTGCGAATAGCCCAAGCCATTACAATCCGTTAGAATACTTTAATGATGGCTCGCGATCAAATATCGCAGATGAGAAAGCAGAGCTGGTTAATTCGCTTGTAGAAACGTGCAAACGTGAGCCGCTATCCGCAAAGGAAAGCTCGATCGTGAATAAAGCACTCAAATATATTTATAATGAGGCTGCCTTAACAGGGAATATGCCGACCTTGACAGATCTGCACGCAGCATTAGGCAAAATCGAAGAACCGGAAGCGGTTGACCTGCAATGGGCGCTTGATCAGTTTGTGCATGGTTCCTTCAATATATTTGCCCAGCAGTCGAATGTGCAGGTAGGCGGTAACCGGCTTTTTATGTTTGGATTAAAGGATATGGGGAAAAATCTCCGGGATGTATCAATGCTTGTTATGCTTGAGTGCGTGAAAGAGCGTATCATGCAGAATGCGAAAGCAGGAAGGGCTACATGGCTTTATATAGACGAGTTCCATGAGGTACTGCATACGGACTACTCTCAGCAATACATCAAGTCGCTATGGATGCTTGTGCGATCGCTTGGCGGTATTTGCACAGCCATGACACAGAATGTTACGGATGTGCTTTTGAATGATACTACAAAGGCGATGCTTGATAATTCGGAGTTTGTCCTGATTGTGAAGCAGCAGCCGGGAGCTGCTGTGAAGCTGGAGCAGGAGCTTGGACTTTCAAAGGAACTGATCAAATACTGCACAAAAGAAAGTGGATGCGCAAAAGGGCTTCTTCGATGTGGACCTGTGATTATTCCTGCATCTTTGATGCTTGAACCGGGTACAGAGCTTTTTGGACTGTTTGATAAGAACTTCCATCGTGATGCAGATGCATCAGAGAGAAAACCTATGTTTATTGCCCAGCAGTAACAGATTGGGGGTGATGATATGCCGGAAGAAAATCATGGAATTGACGTAGAAAATAAGCAGATTGTGCATGAAGCACCGTCTGCAGTGGTTCAGACGGTTGAAAATGCGGCAATCAAACTAGCATCAGATAATGTACGGTTTATACAAATTAAGAAGGATAACGGAGAAGCATCAGATAATGCATCTGCGAATATTCGACAACAGGTCGCAAATAAAAAGCAGATGGAAAATGCAAAATCAGCCAGACGATCGAATGCACAAAAGAAAGCCCAGACCGAGAAAAAGGAAGTATTAAAGAAATGGAGTAATCAGAATCTGCAAAAGCAGCCAGATCCGAATGTTGTATCCGGTAATTCGTCGGCAATCCGTCAGATTGCCCAACAAAAATCTGTGATAAGCACAGTAGAAAAACAGAAGTATGGAATAAAAGCAGATTCCACGTTCCGGCAGATCAGTGAATCTAACAAGAAAGGCATTCGTATATCGACCAAAAAGATGCGCAATGTGGGAAAAGATGCATTGAAACGGTTTGTCCGCATGAAACGAATCGCACAGGTTGTATCCTCCGGAGATGCATCCAGTCTGGTAGAATCGGCAGGAAAAGCAAGTATCCGTGCAATCGTATCTAGCGTTGTGAAGGTTTTTAAGATGGCGCTCCGGGCTGTATGGTCATTTTTGCGCGTGCTGCTTGCTCCATTTGCTATATACCTATGTATTTTAGTTCCGATTATAGTTGTAGTCGCGATGCTTGCCACGGACAATATTAATGCTGCAAACCGTGCAAAGAATCAGCAGAAACAGAGTTATATATTGTCAACCAATTTCCCGGCAGATGTCGAACAATGGCGGGCATTTGTAACAGAACGCTGCAGCGCAAATAACGATCCAAACAGCGATGTGGATTTGACGTTATTCGTGGATGCGATACTTACAACGATTTATCAGGAATCGGCAGGAAAAGCCGATGCAGCCGGTGTAAATGGCGATGTAATGCAGTGCAAGGAAGCCGGCAGTTATTGGAACAAAGAGATGCCCGCGGAATGGACAGATGCGCAACGGTCGATCGATGTTGGGACGAGGGTATTTTACGACTTGCTAAAAAAATGGAATGTGACATCTGCATCGGATGTTGATGGTCTAACCATGGTTGCTCAGGGATATAACTATGGATCCGGGTTTCTGGATTGGAGCAGGAAAAAGGGATACGAGAAATGGTCGCTTGACATCTCAACGGAATTTTCCAACAGTAAGGGCGGACATTATGGCACAAAAAGCTATGGTTCCCAGTGGGCAGCAAAGCTCGAAGCCAGCGCGGTTATGATCGATTCAAGCATGATTGCAGGCGGGGAATATTTGTGGGCGGTTGATGCCAGCCATGTAGAGGTCACTTCGTTTTTTGGACGCCGGCAGCCGACAGTAAGTTTTGCATCCAAAAATCACTTAGGTATTGATTTTAACGTGGGGGCAAATGAGCCGGTGTATGCGATTGCGGAAGGTATTGTGACAGCCAAGGCATATAGTTCTTCAATGGGCAATTATGTATCCATATCTACTCAGACCAAAGATGGTACGCTTGTACACACATATATGCACAATAATTCATTTGCCAATATTACGGTTGGTCAGAAGGTGGCTGCCGGTCAGCAGATTGCTTATGCCGGTAGTACCGGAAATTCAACAGGTGTGCATTGCCATCTCCGGACACAATTAAATGGATTAAGCGTGAATCCGCTCATTTACTGCTATGGAGGCATCACAAATATAAAAGCCAGGGATTCTTCGGGGAACATAATGACGATTAATCTCAATGTCAATCTATCATCGGATTCCTGGAGCGCACGTGCCGGAACTGCTTGGAACACATACTATATGTACACTGCAGACGGTTATATCCTGGGAACTGGAAAACATGAATAGGAGGTTTAGAAAATGTTTGATGATTTATATGATAAATTGAAATATGAGCAGGAAACATATTTCTGCTACTTAAAACTCATTTCAAGAACAGAATTCTACGCAAAAGCGTATGAAATCACAGTGAAAAAAGCAATTTATGCAGCGTTGTTTGATGATCTGAATAACAATCATCTTGCGAATGAGGTGAATGAACTGCTTCTCAGACAAGAAAATTCGGTTGATTTCATTTATATGAAAGCGGTCGATGATGCAGTGATCTGGAAGGAGAAGCTGACGCCGGAATCGTGGTCACTCATAAAGGCAAAAATTAAATTTTAGTAACAAATGGAAATAATCAAGAGCTATCAGCAAATGTGCTGGTAGCTTTTTTATTTGGAGGAATATGGATGACATATAGAACACGGGAACAAATGCAAAACGAAACAGCTGCAGCAAGGAATTGTTCTATTCTTTTAATTGCTGAACACTTCGGCTACTCATTAAAACAGCATGGAAATTATTATTTTGCTGACGGCGAAAAGAGCTTGGTATTTTTCACTAATACAAATTCTTTTTATCACTATTATGAAAGAGCCGGTGGTTCGGGCATTGATTTTGTAATGCGTGAACGAGGCTGTAATATTGGGGATGCAATCGCGTATATCAATACTGAGATATCAAGAACGTTTATTGATTTCCCCAGTAATACAGGTTATAAGAATGAAAATTACCAATCCTTGCGAAGCAAAAAGGAATTGAAGGTGCCGGAGAAAAATGATAATCACCGTCGGGTATTTGCATATCTCACGAAGTCAAGAGGAATCAATCCGGATATTGTGAGTGAATTTTTGCATAAGCACCTTCTTTATGAGGAAGCTGGAAAGCACAATGCGGTATTTGTTGGATATGATAAAAAAATGGAAGTAAAACATTGTTTTATCCGGGGAACAATCTCTGATCGACAATATCGGGGAGATACATATGGTTCTGATAAGAATTATGGTTTTCTAGTCCAGTCACAAAATATGGATGCTGAAAGCCTGATCGTATTTGAAGCTCCTATCGATTTGATGAGTTATAAATCATTATATCCGGACGATAGATCGGATATGCTTGCGCTGGGGATGCTTTCGATGGAGCCAATTTACACATATCTTTCAGAATATGGTTCAAAGAAGATCTATTTGTCTTTGGATATGGATGAACCAGGACGACAAGCGGCTCGAGATTTTTTGCAGAAATTGCATGCTGAAGGCTGCGAAGCAGAAATGCATCCAATCTGCAGTCAGATTGAAACTATGCATGTGAAGGACGTGAATGACTTGTTGTGTGAAATGAAGCAGCGAACGATTGGAGGCTATGATCAAGTACGTAGTAAGCATTAACATATTGCTGGAAGCTCTTTTTTATTGTATCGGGAAGGAGGTATCAGCATGGATGAGGTAGTAGATATCTTGTCAAAGAATAACTACCTCATGAATGCAGAAGAATTCTGGTATAATGTTTCACCAGAAAGATTCCATGCACGATTTGTCTCATCAAATAAACTGTCTGTAGATGGTGATCCATCACCACTATCAATGGCAGTTTTTGTAGATAATTCCATGTGTGGTGCCTCATCGTTTAGAATCCGATTTGGAATCTATAGATGGGCATGTACCAACGGAATGATTTCAGGCTTGAAGGAGTTTGAAATTGCCAAGGAAATGCACAAGGGAGAAAAAGATTATGTCTCAATTGTGGCGAAGGCACTTGAAAATGCCGAAACATATGAAGCATTACTGCTTGATATGGTTGAAAATGCCATTGCAACAAAGTCAGCTATTTATGAGTTGACAGAGGATCAGGCAATGGCTTACATTCAGAAGAAGTTGAATGTAGGCAAGAAAGCTTCTGAACAGATTCTTGAAAACTATTATTCTTATGGAGGAGAATCTAAGTGGCATTTGGTTAATGCTATTACAGATTATGCACATATGGATAATCTTGATACAAGAATCCAGTTGGAAGAGAAGGCTTTCAAGGTG
>ERZ780052.590-NODE-590-length-13502-cov-2.943184_pt1 | contig 13502 bp, 8 predicted proteins | sample MGYA00511845_ERZ780052 | MGnify/ENA primary metagenome ERZ780052 (study PRJEB29588, sample SAMEA1970897) | human gut metagenome | biome: human gut; feature: human-associated habitat; material: faeces | place: Denmark | collected 2008/2010 ...
CGCGGTCGCCAATCCCGGCGTTACCGATGTGAAAATCACACAACAAAATGGAGCTTGTACAGGAGTTGTAGTAGACGCTACAGGTGAAACCGTTATCGGTGCGTCTGTAGTAGTGAAAGGTACGACTAATGGTACGATAACCGGACTTGATGGCGACTTCTCTTTATCCAATGTGAAAAAAGGGGATATCATTCAAATTTCATTTGTAGGTTATCAAACAGTAGAGATTCCTTGGGATGGACAACCCATGAATGTAACTTTACAGGATGACACACAAACATTGGGTGAAGTTGTAGTGACTGCTCTTGGTATCAAACGTGAGAAAAAAGCACTGGGTTATGCCATGCAGGAGGTAAAAGGTGACGCGTTACTTGAAGCTCGTGAAACGAACCTCGCAAATGCTTTGACAGGTAAAGTTTCAGGTGTCCAGATTATCCGTTCAAGTAATGGTCCTGGCGGTTCTTCCAAAATCCAGCTTCGTGGTGCGAATTCTGTAACAGGTTTGAACCAGCCGTTAATTGTTGTCGATGGTGTGCCAATGGATAACTTTACAGGAGCAAGTAATAATGATATTGATAACCCGACATTGGATATGGGTAATGGACTTTCAGATATTAATGCTGAAGATATTGAGTCCATGTCTGTGTTGAAAGGTGCGTCAGCTGCTGCACTTTATGGTTCTCGTGCCGGTAATGGTGTTATTTTGATTACAACTAAAAAAGGAACAAAGCGTGAAGGTTTGGGTATCACTATCTCTGGTTCAGTTTCCGCTGAGACAACATTTATGCTCCCTAAACGCCAAAAAGCCTTTGGACAAGGTGAGAATGGCGTGTTCGACTCAACTAACGGCTATAGCTGGGGTCCTGAAGTAACAGGGCAAAGCTATACAAAATGGGATGGTACAACTGCAAATATGCAAATCTTTGATAACGTAAAAAATTTCTTTGATACAGGTGTGAACTTATCAGAAAGCATATCATTCCAGCAGCAGTATGATAAAACATCCATTTACACCTCATTGAATCGTATGGATGACTCCAGCATGATACCGGGTGCTAACTTAAGCCGTACAAACTTAACTTTGCGTGCATCTTCTACTTTTGGTAAAGATGATCGTTGGAGCATTGATGCAAAAGTACAATACATCAATACCCTCGCAGAAAACCGCCCTATCAGTGGTGCACGTGGGAATAATGCATTTTATACTATTTTCAATATGCCTACGACTATTGACATCCGTGACTTTTCCAGCCCTGTCAAAGACGAATTCGGCGAAATGATCTGGTGGAGTAAAGGGGGTATCAACCCTTATTGGTCTAAAGATTATAATCCCAATAAAGACAGTCGCAATCGTTTCCTGATGAACGGATCATTGAAGTACAAATTTACAGATTGGCTGGATGCTGAAATCAAAGCCGGTAGTGATATGTATTTCACTGAGGGTGAAGAGAAATTGTATGCAGGAAGTCCTACTAATAATAAGAACAGCCGTTACAGCACTAGTGAGAAAAAGTTCTTCGAAAATAATTTCAGCTTTTTGATCAGTGGCCATAAAGATGAATTGTTTGGAAAATTTGGTGGTAATTTCTCTTTTGGTGGTAACTTAATGGAAAGAAAATCTACAGGTTTGGATAATTCTATGGGAAAATTGACTGCGCCCGATTTATTCTCTTTAGCCAATGGTGACAAAAAAGATTTGTCAATAACCGAAACCTATATTCATAAACAAATCAATTCTTTGTATGGAACTCTTGGGATCAACTATAATGGTTGGGCATTCTTGGATGCAACTTTCCGTAATGACTGGTCATCAGCTTTGAATAAAGAAAACCGTTCATTCTTCTATCCGTCTGTTTCATTGTCATGGGTGATCAGTGATATGGTGGGTAAAGTAGGCAAAGGCATGCCCGAATGGTTTACTTATGCTAAAGCACGTGCATCTTTTGCACAAGTAGGCAACGATATGGATGCATATCAGTTATATAATACATATAGTATTGGTTCAGACCCTAATGGCAATACAACTGCCGGACAAGGAAAAACCAAATACGATGCAGATGTACGCAGCGAGTTGATTACTTCTTGGGAAGCCGGTGCTGAATTGAAATTCTTCAATAACCGTTTAGGAGTTGACTTTGCATGGTACAAGACAAACGCAAAACGCCAGTTAATGAATATTCCTTTAAATAACCTTTCCGGTTATGATAACATGAAAGTAAATGCAGGTAACATTCAAAATACCGGTATTGAAATCATGTTGAATGCACGCCCTATCGAAACAGCTCAATTTAGTTGGGATACTCAGTTGAACTTCTCTCAGAACAAGAGTAAGATTATTGAATTATTACCGGGAAAACCAGGTATGCAGTATGCTTTAGGAGGTTCTGACGCATTACAGGTTTATGCAGTTGCGGGAGGTGCTTATGGTGAAATCTGGGGTACCAAATATCAACGAGTAGAAGAAGGAGAATTTAAAGGACAATTATTACTCAATGAATCAGGACTGCCACAGGCCACTAGTGACAAGCATAAGATTGGTGAACAACAGCCTGACTTCCTATTAGGATGGACAAATACATTTAATTATAAAAACTTCACACTTAGTTTCCTGATTGACGGACGTTTTGGTGGCGATATTTTCTCATTCACTAATATGAACTTGCAACGTAGTGGTATTGCCGAATGTACTGCTCCAGGCGGTAAACGTGAGGATATCGTTGTAGCGGGAGTTATCAAAGATGGTAACGGTTATAAGGTAAATGATCAAAGTGTTTCTTTAGAACGTTATTACAAAGCTTTGGCTACAGGTCGCGCCGGCATTTCGGAAGCTTATATTTATGATGCAACCAACATCCGTTTGCGTAACATCGCCTTGAGTTATCGTTTCCCGTCATCTATGTTGAAAAAGACTCCGTTCCAACAGGTTAAGCTTGGTTTCACCGTGAATAATGTATGGATGATTTCAAGCCATTTGGACGGTATTGATCCGGAATCAGTATATGCTACAAGCACTAATGCAACAGGTTTGGAGAACTCGTCAGCTCCGACATCACGTTCTTACCTGTTTAATGTAACTCTTGGTTTCTAATCATAAAAAAGAAAAAGAACAATGAAAACAATGAATAAATTATTTTTGGGGCTTGGCTTTTGCGCCGGATTAGTTTCCTGCTCTGACTTTGATGAAGTCAATACCAATCCCACAGCCGCCGGTGAGGAATATGTAAAACCTCAATATGCATTGAATAATTCTATAGGACAGGCACAGATGAATCCCGGTACCGCAGAACGTGTAGTAGTCTATAATTGGGCTAGTGCTGCCAGAATTTGTGGAGAAATGAGTTTTCTGAACGTAGGCCGCTATAGTGATGATTACACATCTTCTTATTATTATCCTGATCTCAGTTCCAGTATTAAAAATGCTACGTTGGCTATTACAGCAGTAGAGAACCAGCTCGAAGCGGCCACTACCACTGCACATGAAAAAGAATTTTTCCCGAACGTAAAGCAGTTTGCCCGTATCTGGCGTGCCTATCTTATCAGTGAGTTTGTCGATAATTTCGGACCTTATCCTATTGAAAGTTTCCTAGGGGAAAATCCTGTTTTCAACTCAGAGAAAGATGATTATGAATTCATTTTAAAGGAGTTGAAAGAAGCCGCAGCAGCTATTAACACCTCTGTCCTACCTGTTGAGGCAGAAGGCAAATGCGACCCGTTTGACAATGTAAAATATGATCCTGTGAAGTGGCAGAAATATGCAAATTCACTCCGTATGCGTCTGGCCATGCGTTTATCAAACATCGACAAGGCAACTGCACAGGCCGAATTTGAGGATGCGGCCAAAGGTAACAAGATTTTAACGGCTGATGATATGTTTGCAGTAAAAGAAAATGATGGATGGGATGTCTTTTCCGGAGTATATACCCGTTCATTTGACGATCAGGTTCTTTCTTCAACAGTTGCCAATCTTCTGACTAATTTAGGTGGTATTAAAGTAACAGAACAACGTTCCGATTTGGCTAGTTATGTTAAACCAGCTAATTATTTAGGTATTAAATATGACAGACATTATGTTGCTAATACAGATAATCCTACTAAACAATATTGGCTGGATGGTATGCCGGAAAATCTTGACCCGCGTGCATTAAAGATATTCTGTCTGCCTGATGATGAAAATGCTGAGAACTACATAGATAAATATAATGACAGGACAGCTAAAGATTTCGTTCTTTACACAGTAGACGAAAACGGGAATCCGATTCCTAACAAGGATAATCCCGGAGAAATAAAGATTGATGCAACTCGTTGTTGGAATGGTTATCCCGCTGGTTCGCGCGGTGGATGGTCGCCAACCTTGGCTTATAACCAACTGGTGACAAATGGATATGGCCCCGGCTGTACTCTTCCAATGTTGGGTAAAGACTATTGTAAGGGAAAATCTCGCATATTCTTTGCAGCATGGGAAACGTATTTCTTGCTAGCAGAAGCTTCATTGTATGGTTGGAACACTGGAACAACAGCGAAAGAAGCCTATGAAAACGGTATTAAAGCTAGTTTTGAATACTTTGGTGTTAGCGAATATGTGAATGATTATCTGAATTCCACCAACTACAATCGTGTAGGTACTTCGGTCAAATTTGATCATACCACTGAACCGACTGCTGAACAAATGACTTATGTGGATGGATACAGCAAAGAACAGAAAACTGTTACTTATGAATATCCTACAGCTTCTAAAACGTTATATGGAAAAGCATTGAATGACCACCTGACTAAAATTATCACTCAAAAATTCATTGCACAAACTCCGTATTTGGTATTGGAAATGTGGTCGGATTTCCGCCGTTTGGGATTACCATTCTTTGAGATTCCTGCAAACGAAAGTTCAATGACCGGTTCAGACATGGTTAATGTCTGGAATCCTAATTCTTGGAAAGACGGACAGAAGTGGGAATTTTATCCACAACGTATGCGATATCCTTCCAGTCTGGAGAATGCAGATCCCGAAGGCTATAAACAAGCTGTAGAGTTATTAGGAGGCTCAGATAATATCATCACTCCTTTATGGTGGACCGGACGTTAATGTCTTAACCTAGGACATTCATAGAATAATATAAGTTAGCCAGCTAATTCATACTTAAAGTATTGCGAATTAGTTGGCTAACTTATATTATTTTCTGAATGTCCCTTATTATGGCCCAAAATCATTTGATATTCTGATATCGGCAAAGCATATTATGCATAGGTCATAGATTCCCTAAACATTCATAACTACACAAAAAAGAAGGACTACCTTCTCACGAAGACAGCCCTTTCATTTGCTATTAATAATCTAGTAATTTTCTGGTAAATTTTGAACGCTTTCTTATCTAAGAAACAAGCATTAACGCTCTTTTGTTTATTCCTCCATTGTAAAACTTTTCAGTATTTTTTCGGCAATATTTTCATTTTCCTTGCTATAGATAATAGATATATAAAATCCACTACCTGCCGTCTTAGTCATCAAACAAGCATAAAGGCAATGATCTGTTTCGCAGCTCCCTCTTAAATAAGTACCGAAAAACTGTGGTAACTCAAACTCCTGCACAGCCGACTGGTCTTTCACCCCGTCATCATTGGCATAGTCTTTTAATACACTCTTCAAGTCACTTTTTGTCATACCATCCGAATCCAAAGACTGAATGGTGATATAAAACTTGGAATTGTTCAGAAGAAAAGTCTCCTCTGTATCCTCCTCCACCAAAATCCCTTTTGGAGCCTCAAAAGTCAGACCATAGGCTGTCCATGTAATAGGAACCAAAGCTTGCGCACTTACTGATAGCCAAGCCAGACTTAAAAACACAAGAAGTAAAACCTTTTTCATTTTTAATTATTTTACCAATAAAACTCCGATCAGTCCACAACTGATTATTTATCCTTTTCACGGATTTCCACACGACGAATCTTTCCACTGATGGTCTTTGGAAGTTCTTCTACAAACTCTATGACACGTGGGTACTTGTACGGAGCAGTCACACGCTTCACATGATCTTGTAACTCCTTTACCAACTCAGGTCCTTCCTTACCCTTAAAAGTTTTAGAAAGGACAATCGTCGCCTTTACCACCTGACCACGGATTTCATCAGGCACACCGGTAATCGCACATTCCACAACAGCCGGATGAATCATCAAAGCACTTTCCACCTCGAACGGGCCTATACGATAACCCGAACTCTTGATCACATCGTCAGCACGGCCTACAAACCAAAAATAACCATCCTCGTCACGCCAAGCCACATCACCTGTATAATAAATACCATCATGCCAAGCATCTTCCGTTAATTCCGAAGCACGATAATATTCTTTGAACAATCCCAATGGTTTACCCCTATCTGTACGAATAACAATCTGACCTTGTTCTCCATCCTCAGCAGAACGCCCGTCGTGTGTCAACAAATCTATATCATATTGAGGATTAGGTACCCCCATACTTCCAGGTTTAGGCTCCATCCAGGGAAAAGTACCTAAAGTCAATGTAGTTTCCGTTTGTCCAAAACCTTCCATCAGACGGATACCTGTGATTTTCTTGAACGTTTCATATACAGAATAGTTCAAAGCCTCTCCCGCCGTAGTACAGTATTCCAAAGAAGAAAGATCATATTTACTAATATCCTCCTTAATTAAAAAACGATAAATAGTAGGAGGAGCACATAAAGAAGTGATATGATAATCCTGAATCTTTCCAAGAATATCTGCCGGTGTAAATTTCTCATGATCATACACAAAAATATTGGCTCCTGCTATCATCTGTCCATAAAGTTTTCCCCAGACAGCTTTCCCCCAACCTGTATCGGCAATGGTAAGATGAAGACTGTCACGATGCAAATTATGCCAGAAACTGGCAGTTACAATATGTCCCAAAGGATATGTAAAATCATGTGCCACCATCTTAGGTTCGCCTGTAGTGCCCGAAGTGAAATACATTAATGAAGTATCTTCATTCGTATTGGGATGTTCCGGTTTGACAAAAGGAGCAGCTTTTTCAATACCTTTATGAAAATCTTCAAAACCCTCCGGAATATCCGGTCCTACACTGACCAGTTTTTTTACTGAAGGACAATCGGGCATGGCATCTATAATATGCTTTGTTATCACATCTTCTCCTGCAGCTACAATCATCTTGATATCAGCAGCATTACAACGATACACGATATCCTTTTTTGTCAACAGATGAGTTGCAGGAATAACCACAGCTCCTAACTTATGCAAGGCAATAATAGAGTACCAGAACTCATAACGACGCTTTAAAATAAGCATCACCATATCACCATGACCAATACCAAGGCTCTGAAAATAAGAAGCAGTCATATCCGTATACTTTTTCAAGTCTGCATAAGTATATTGTATATGCTCCCCTTTATCATTAGTCCATAACAATGCTTTCTTATCGGGTTCTTCGGCAGCCCAGGCATCTACTATATCATAACCAAAATTAAAATTTTCAGGGATTTTAATCTTTAAATTCTTTATAAAGTCCTCTTGTGAGGTAAATGTGGTCTGTTCTAAGAATTTTTCTACCATAATCTTATTCAATTAAAAATTGAGAGCGAAAAATTAGAAATAGTTGCGGTCAATGACAACGCAGTCTTTTTAATCTCAATTTATTATAATATTACTGCCAAGAATTTCACAGTCTTATCATCCAATGCCATCATACCATGTGGAATAGAAGAATCAAAATAAAGACTGTCACCTGGATTCAAGATCAATTCTTTTCCATTTATATTAAGTAACATTCTTCCTTCAATAACCAAATTGAATTCTTGTCCCTCATGTGAGTTAAAATGAATCGGAGTATTTTCCGGTTTCGGTTCTACAGTCACAATAAAAGGATCAGCCTTACGCCCGCGAAAACCGGAAGCAAATGACTGATATTTATACGCCTTGGTCCGTTCTACCGACACTCCTGAACCACAACGGGTCAGAAAATAAGAACTCATCTTAGGTTCTTCACCAAACATTAATACATCCAATGCAATACCGTATTTACGGGCTATTTTCTGTAAAGCACTGACAGAAATATCTTTCTCCCCGCTTTCCATACCCAAATACTCTTCCACTGAAAGCTGGCAACTTTTAGCCACTTCATCAGGAGTCAGTTCCAGAACGTCCCTTAATCCCTGGAGACGCTCAGCTATTTGTTTTATCTGGTCACTCATAATCTTATTGTTTTATGCTTCAAAGATAATGAAGATTTAAGAATTCCTAGCAAAATTTCATTAAGTTTCGAAGAAAACCATCTGACAGACAACATTAGTTAAGATTATATGCAAAACGTTTACTCTCCGAACGTACAGCATCATCAGCACATTTGAAACAAGACAAGAACCACGAAGTTAGCTTCCGAAGCCCCTCATCCTTTCCACAAAATTCTGAATCACCGGATACATAGCCTCAGGCGATTCCAACTCATAGCAAAGAGTTTCCAAAGGACACCAGCCTGTCCGGTTTCTGTTCCAAATACGAGAAACTATTTGAACACACTCCACCCTAATATTCGCCTTGTGCAATACAGCCAATGCAGGCTCACTGATGATATCCGTATAAACCTCCCGGACACCCCCCAGCACCATCAATGCGGCAGCTGCTTTTCCTACCACCTTGTCAGCAACCTGCGCTCCATGCAAAAAGACCGGATGCTGATTCAGCAAATCATATAAATCGGCTACCCCGCGTTGGGTAAAAGTACGGATCTCTTCCTTTCTGATAACACAGGAATAGCCGCCTTCATGCAACAATCTGATTAATTCATCCATCTTCCTTTCTATTTCATTCAGATAATACGATGCATCTCATGACCTTCTACATAAATAGCACTAAACGGGCGGCTCGGACAAAGATTTTCACAAGCGCCACAACCGATGCAACGTTCTGTATTCACAACCGGTATCTTAAGTAATTTTTCATCATCGGCATCTTTAGGAACCATCAAGATAGCCCCCGTAGGACAATGACGGGCACAATTTCCACAACTTACCCCATCTGTGTTCACTATACAATTCTGAGCAACCCACACAGCATGACCAATCTGTACAGATGACTTCTCTGTCAGATCAGCCAAGTGAATAGCATCAGTAGGACATACTTCTGCACATTTCGCACACTCAGGACGACAATATCCACGTTCGTAAGACATCTCGGGCTGCATCAGATGTTTCAAATCACCGGACGGACGCAATACCTGATTAGGGCACACCGACACACAAAGCTGACAAGCCGTACAGTGCTGCGCAAAATGACGGAAACTCAATGCTCCCGCAGGAACAATAGGAGTGGCACGCTTGGGAACTTTCTTATCTATAAGAGGAGCCAGACCGCCATCCACTTTCTTTTCCTGAGCTTTTACGGCAACACTTGCAGCAATCAAAGCCGAAACCGTAAAGAACCCACGCCGTGCAGTATCTACCTTTTCTTTGTTTAAAGACGCCTGAGAAACCTGTTTGCCAATTCCTTCACTTGCCGGAGCCTGTTTCTTCAGAAGCATCTGCCCCGATACATATTTTATTGCCCCTTGGCGGCACTTGCCTAGACAATCCATACAAGCAACACAACGGGAATAATCAATCTCATGTGCTTTGGGATTAATGCAGGAAGACTTGCAATTACGAGCACAAAGTCCGCAACCATTACATTTAGACGTATCAATAACCGGTTTAAAATAAGAATATCTAGATAAGATTCCCAATACTGTACCCACCGGGCAAATGGTATTGCAATAAGTTCTTCCTCCACGCCATGCCAAAATAAAAAGCACAATCACAGTACCCACTGCAACTGCAAAAGTAGAAAGACCTTTCATCCAAACATCTACCGAATAAAAAGCATAACTGTCCACACGCTCCGCCCATAGGGCAAGTACATTGTTCCCCCACTGATACAAAGGTGTCAGCAGGTTAGAAACGATACGGCCGTATGCACTGTAAGGAGCAATCAACGCCGCCAATGAAACCACCCCTGCTACCAAAGCGACGACAAACACTGCCAATACCCCATAGCGTAACCACGACAAAGCAGGCGAGTAGCGGAAACGATTCTTCTTTACCTTTCCCGAAACCCAGGAAATGATATCTTGAAACACCCCTAACGGACAGATAACCGAACAATAGACACGCCCCAAAAGCTGAGTCAACAAAACAAGGGCTATCACCACCCCCACATTCAATGCCAGCACGGCAGGAAGGAACTGTATTTTCGCCATCCAGCCAAACCAACCATGCACAGTTCCAGTAAAATCCAAAAACAGCAACGTGATCATTGTAAAGAACAAAAGGGCGGCGGCAAGTCTTATTTTACGTAACATAAGCATTCGTTATTTTATCATGTTTATCCATTCCATTATAAAGTCTCTTGTTTCAACTGTTCCACATATGCGTCTATGCGATGCAGTTCTTTGGGAATATCAATGCTTTGAGGGCAATGCGGATTACACTGGTTACATCCGGTACAATGGCTTGCCTGCCGCAGTTTGGGCACACTACGATCATAACCTATCAGGAAAGCACGCCGTGCACGGCGGTAATTCTCATCCTGACTGCTTTTAGGCACATTTCCTTCGTTGACACATTTATTATAATGCACCAGAATTGCCGGAATATCCAACCCGTAAGGACAGGGCATACAATATTTGCAGTCATTGCAAGGAATCGTAGGGAACTTCAGCATCAATTGGGCTGTTTCTTCCAAGAACTCTTTTTCTTCCTCATTCAAAGGTTCCAAGGGCGAATAAGTCCGAAGGTTATCCTGCAAATGTTCCATATAAGTCATTCCACTCAACACACACAACACGTTGGGATACGTACCGGCAAAACGGAACGCCCACGATGCCACACTGTTCTCCGGGCGACGCTGCTTCAAGCGCGCCACCAGGTGGTCGTTCAGTTTAGACAAACGTCCTCCCAACAGCGGCTCCATAATCACAGCCGGAATTCCACGCTTGGCCAACTCTCCATACAAATATTCCGCGTTAACATTTCTACCCGAAGCATGGCGCCAATCTACATAGTTCATCTGAATTTGCACAAAATCCCATTTCACATCCAGCGACAGCAAATAATCAAACACTTCCACCGATCCGTGAAATGACCATCCCAAATTACGAATACGGTCTTCTTCACGCTCTTTTAGTAAAAAGTCAAGAACTCCATTGTCAATATAACGGTCATGGAAAGTCTTGATCCCTTCCCCTCCACCTACGGAATGAAGCAAATAATAATCCAGATAATCCGTCTGCAATTCTTTCATCGACTGATGGTACATCTTGATGGAATTCTCACGAGTATAGTTTTGGAAATTGGACATCTTTGTCGCAATCAAGAGCTTTTCGCGGGGATAACGTTTCAAGGCCGCACCGGTGGCTCTTTCAGAAAACCCTTGGCAATAAACAGGAGATGTATCGAAATAATTCACTCCGTGAGCGATAGCATAATCCACCAGTTCATTCACCGCATCCTGATCTATCACATTTCCATCGCTGTCCGGTGCAGGTTTCAACGGCCAGCGCATACATCCATATCCTAAAAGTGAGACACGCTCCCCTTTGGGGGAAACGCGATACGTCATTTTATCCACAGGCACTTCGCCCAATACAGAAGCCTCGGATGAAGCCGGTTTCCCTTCGGATGCACAACCATACAGGGCTGCCGCCGATGCAGCCGCACTGACGCCTACTATCTTCAGAAACTTCCTGCGGCTCATTTCCTCTTTATCTCTCTTTTCCATAACCTTTTTTTATACTTAAGCACTGATTACCAATATTCGCAAAGATAAAAAGATTCCTTGATATTTATTGCGGAAAAGCACCTCATAATTACATAAAATGCGCACATAGTGCCACATGAATAATATTCTATCATAAAATGCCAAAAACTTCTTTCATTTTTGCATAATTCCAAACATACAGATCATTATTCTTCAAAAAAATACCATCCCATGAAAAAACTACTTCCGGCAAACTTATGCCTCTTCTCTTCCTTTCCGCTCCGGGTATAGGAACAAGATATTCTGATAGCTACTCCGAACACCTCCCTGCCGTTGTCCGTTCCCGAAAACGTGAAGCCATTATTACCTACAAGAAAATCCCTCCGATGATACAGCTGGGCAATTTATCATACCGTCTCATCTCGCCTTACAATGATAGAGGTGCTTTCTCACTGATGCTCTACACCCCACAGAAAAAACATGCCGTGTTCTTGCCTACAAGATTCAGCATTATTGCAATCAGATTATTCCCCGTTTCCGCATGGACAGGCTGAAAGCCGACAAGCAATACCGCATCACGGAACTAAACCGGAAAAGATGCCCGTCCGCTGCCACTGGACAACAAAATGTTCTCCGGAAGAATACTGATGAAACAAGGTGTCGAGCTACCGCTACAACATGAGTACGCCAGCCGCATACTGGAGCCGCCCGAAGTGAGCTAAACCTTCCGGTTGATATTGACAGACAAAAAGAGGATGTCAAAACTCTGTTTTTGAAAATACGAACTTATAATCTGGCATTTGAACATCCTAAAAGGCTAAAGAAAGGGCCGTATCATTACTCAATACAGAGCTTGATACGACCCTTTTTTAAGTGTTATAAATACGATCTGTAACTTTGCGAGGTAGCCATTTTAGTTTTGACACATTTACCCTTTTTTGTCTATCAGTCCATTCCGATACGTTTCATCAACTCATCATATTCCTTCTCTTCCCTGCACAACGGCCTGTACCAGGTATATTTCAACACCACGGTGGTCACCACCAGCAGCAACACCGACGCAATGAGTCCCCCCGTACCGCGCACCACCAGATACATGGGCACAAGAGTGAGACAGCACTGCCACACGATACCAATCGCCACATTGAACATATCCCGCTTGAAATGGCGGTTGCGCGTCACCTGCGGATAGCGGGCTACCGCCTTGGCCGCCACCGGTTTCCACCACCCCCACGGACGTACCCGGATATAGAAGTTCACCAGCGTCTCCTCGTCAGTAGGAGGTGCCGAATACGTACCCACGATACAACCCACCAGCGAAATGCCGAACAACACGGGGAAAAAATAAAGTACCAGCGAATCGGGCACCGTGAACTTCATCACAATGGCAGCCACCACACCCGAAGTCATTCCCCAGAAATACCCTTCACCATTAAACCGCCACCAGTGCCACTTCAACACATTGGCGGCAATATATCCGCCGAACAACGCGCCCACAATCCACTGGAAAATCTCGTTGATATCCTTCAGAAAAAAGCCCATCACCGTACTGATAACCACCACCAGTACCGAAACGAGGTAACTCGCCCGTATCTGTGTCCTGACGGAAGCCCTTGGGTTGATATACTTCAGATAAATATCATTCACCACATAGGCCGGTGCCGCATTCACCGTAGAAGCGAATGTAGACATGAATGCCGACAGCAATCCTGCCAGTAACAAACCCGCCAGCCCCACCGGCACATACTTCGTAATCAGGTGAGGAAGAA
>ERZ780052.591-NODE-591-length-13475-cov-2.959091_pt1 | contig 13475 bp, 14 predicted proteins | sample MGYA00511845_ERZ780052 | MGnify/ENA primary metagenome ERZ780052 (study PRJEB29588, sample SAMEA1970897) | human gut metagenome | biome: human gut; feature: human-associated habitat; material: faeces | place: Denmark | collected 2008/2010 ...
TTCCCTTTTTTATTAATATACCCATATTTTTTACCAATTTTTACTGCCGCAAGATTTTCACTAAATGGATTTGCATCTTCATATACAGCAGAAAATGCATTTTTCCCTTTTGTGTTAATAAATTTATATTTTTCTTGATTTTTTACAACTGCATATCCACACGAAAAGCTACTCGCATATTCATATTTAGGCTGTACAACAATATTTCCATTTTCACTAATATATCCATATTTATCATCTTTGCTTACGAGCGCCATTCCATTATTAAAATCATATGCCTGATCATACACGGGATCAATCATTACCAATCCCCCGTCATTTACAAATCCATATTTTCCGGTATTTGGACTCATATATAAATATAAATTTTCCTTTGTTGCTGCTAATGTTTGTATTGGTGCGACCTCTGTACAAACTGAAAGTAACAACACCCCACACAATATTCCCCCTATAACTTTCTTAATCCACTGCTTTTTCATAGCTGGTCTCCTTTTAAAATATAGATGACAATACATTCTTTGGTGACTTTGGCTTCTTATTATACGCCCAGATATGAGAACGTCCTCCTACCGTTGCAGAATAATGCTTCAACTGAGCATCAGTGACCAGACAAAATCTTCCACCAGCCTTACGTGGGCAGGTATCAAAGTGATAAAAACCACCATTTACATATGCCATATTCCACCAGTGATGTCCATACCCCTGCACACGCGTCACCTCAATATTTGGAATTCCGGCACGCGTGAGCAATGCTCTGGACACACAGTAGTAAGTGAAACAATCTCCGCGTCCATAACGCAAACCGTTAGAAGCTTCTTTCTCCCAGCTTGATTTGTTTGAATTTCCGGTATAAGCAATATGACCTCTTGTATAATTGTAAATAGCAGTCGCTTTTTTCTGATTGGACCAGTCTTTTTTTATAATACGTCCCAGTACCGTATCTGCCATCTGATCAAGAGAATCGTTCACACGTACCGCAATTTTTGCAGTTTTTTTGCTGACATTTCCAGCTTTATCCTCTGCCATATAGGTAATCGTATAGGTACCCTTTTTCTTGAAATTCACCTTACTGGTATCCACTTTCAGTGTTACCTTTGCATCGCGGTTATCTTTTACACCTACATATTTGAAATAATCATACGTTTTTTCCTGATCACTGTATACTGTCTGATATGGGATATTTCCGTTGTAACTGTTCTTTCCAACAAATCCGCTGATCACCGGTGCCTTTTTATCCGGTGTCGCGTAATCACTGCTCAATTTTCCACTGGCATAACGATAGGTGCTCACCATACCTTTTGCATATACCTGAAGTTTCTGACATTGAAACTCCGGGAGATCCCTTTCGGTTTTGCCTGTGAGTTCAAAACTTTTTGAAAGTGATACGGTCTTTCCAGCTTTTAGATTCTTTGCCGTAAATGTCAGAGTTTTTCCATCGGATTTTCCGGTCAGCACCAGTTTTCGAATATCTGCTTTCGATTTATTTTTTACGTTCAACGATACCTTGTACCGATAGGTAATGCTTGCGATTTCCGGTTTTTGCGGTTCGGTTTCCTGCGTATTTTCGATTGCCTCCACACTGTTGTTTTCTCTGGCTGTCTCTGTTATTTCCGTTGTTTCTGTTGTCTCTTCTTCCTGCTGTGTATTTTCTTCTGTCGAAATCTGTGTATCTGCAGAAGTTTCCGGCTGCTTAATTTCTGCCTCCTGAATCTGTTTGTCAACCTCTTTGACTTTAATTGAAAATACTTTTACTTCATCCGCACGAACCAATACTTCCGGTTTCTTTACTGATTTATTTTTTATGGTCTTCTGGTACGTTGCTGCCTGCACGGTCTGTGTGGCTGCCATTCCCGCTTCCGAAAACAGGCTAAACACCATTGTTGCTGCAAGCACTATTGCCGCTTTTTTCATCCTTTTTTTTCTCATTGATAACTCTCCTTTGTTTTTTAATATGCCACATACTGGATTGCAGAAACTTTTCCGTCATCAACGGTAAATGTAATTCCCATTTTTCCCTTTTTGTAAGTGTACACGCCGAAATTGTCGCGTGCTCTTCCATATTTCTTTTTCATTGTTTTTTCTTTGCTTCCAATCTTGATTCCTTCTTTGGTCTTTGCCTTTTTTGAAGTAAATTTGATGGATTGTACATATTCTGTGCCACCGTTTTTCTCTGTATAAGTAACCAATGTGAACTCGTCATACACATATTTGATATCTTCCCCATCATACGCACAGCTTTTTGACTTGCTTTTCTTATTTGGCTCGCCCATCTTATCGATCAGTCCGGATGCCTTTCCATGAACATATACCGTAACTCCGGCATATCGAAATCCATATCCCTTTGGTGCTGCCGATATAACACTGACCGGTACCAGTAATACCATTGCAATTGCCAAAACCAGACTTATAATTTTCTTACTTTTCTTCATCCCTATAACCTCTTTCTCTCTTTAATAGTTTACAATTTCTCCGTATTTTTTCAGTTCCTTATACTGTGCCTTTTTCATATTTTCATAAAATATTGTCTTATTTTCCCAGTCCGAATAAATCGTTTTATCTGATCTTAAATCCTTAAGTCCATACGTTTCTGAAAGAAATTTTCCCAGATAATCCGCACATTTCTCTGCTCCGCTTAAATTCATATGAAGGCCCTGATCATAAGTATCGGTATTGTAATCAATTCCGATTTCATCCACCAGATTCAAAAAATTGATATAATCCAGATCATATTTGGACGCATATTCCAAAATCTGTGATTCCCAGGTGTCATACCAGACCGGAGACTTGCTTGGTGCCTTGACCAGAAGCAGACGAATATGGTTCTTTTCACACAACATCCGGATTTTATCCAGATATGCCATTGCATTTTTCCCCAACGTGTCACTTTCCGGTTCTTCTTCCTCCCAGATTCCTTCTTCATACGGCGCTGTATCCACTCTCATATAATAACCGGCAGTTGTCCGCGTTTTGTCTTTGAAATAATATTTCCAGTCATTTGCGGTAAGTTCTGTAACCCGGCTGTGATAACGCAGCAGTGGAAAAACATAATCAATAAAATGTTCCTCCGGCAGCATGGATGCACGGATTGCCTGTACCTTACTTACTGACCAGCGCATTCCATCAAGCGTCATGCGATTGTATTCCTCTCTCTGCGGTTCATTATATTTCAGTTCTAACACATTAAATACAACCACATCCGGCGTTTCATATTTCAGTGCGTCTTCTAACAGATAATACGACTGCCAGGTAAGCTGCTGGGCACTTCCCCGAATATAACTTGTAATTCCATAGTTTTTCCACATTGTGACTGGACTGAAATTTTCATATAACTCACAATCTCCTACCATCAACACCTCATGCGGATTTTCTTCCCGATAATATTCTGCTGTAAATCCACCTTCGATCACATCATCCACATACTTTGGCATCACAAGCCTCTGCATTGCAAACAGCAAAATCAAAAGTATTCCAACAGAAACAATCCTTCTAACAGCGGTTTTCAAAACATTTCTCCTCATCTAAAACTGATTATAAATAAATTGCGCAGCATCATATCCCACACCGTAAGATCCAAACAGAACAACGGCAAGAAACAGTGCCGCTACTGCTGCATACCTCACAACATACGGCTTTCTGCTCAATTGTTCACGCACACTTTCCTTTCGTCCGATCACGCTTGCGGCAAACATTAACACCGTACCCGCAAACACAATCACATATTGTGGGATATTCAGTCCCAGATCCAAAAACTCATTCACGGTCAACGCACGAAGATCAAAGTCCCGGAACATGCTAAAAAACATTGAAAAACTAAGAGGCACATCCCCGTAACAATCAAACATCCGAAGCGATCCCATCAGGAAAAAGGTCCGTACAATCTGAAATGCCTGATATCCTTTTCTTTGTCCAAGTGAAGGAAACTGCTTATGAAACCGCGCATACAACGGTTCCAGTTCCTGAGAAATCAGGATGATCACGCCATTCATAATGCCCCACATGACAAAGTTCCAGCTTGCACCATGCCAGATTCCGGTTGCGAACCAGGTAACCATGGTTGCCAGATAAACCGGCACCCTCTTTGCTACTCCTTTTCCAAAATGAGTCTTACAAAACTTTGTCAGCTTTCCCATTCGTTTGGAAATGCTCATTGGATAAAAAATATAATCCCTGAACCAGGTTCCCATGGAAATATGCCAGCGCCGCCAATATTCCGCAATATTTTTTGAGAAATATGGACGAATAAAGTTTTCTGCAACCTTCACTCCGAATACCTGCGCAATTCCTATGGTAATATCAATGCCTCCCGTAAAATCGGCATACAGTTCAATGCCATAGAAAATAATTCCGACCAGCACCCACGCACCGTTGTAATATTCATCTCCAATCACGGCAGTGGTTGCTGTAAGGATTGTATCTGCCACTACAAGTTTCTTGAAATATCCCCAGAGAATTCTTTCCAGTCCAAATATCACCTGCTTTTTGTCAAATACATGTTCTTCATACAACGTCTGTGATAAATTGGAATAACGGCTGATCGGTCCCTGTACCAGTTGTGGAAAAAATGACACAAACAGCAGATGTTTGAAAAAATTCTTCTGTGCATCGATTTTTTCCCAGTATACATCCAACAGATATCCCAGCGACTGAAATGTATAAAAGGAAATTCCCATTGGAAGCAGTAAATCCAGATATTCCAGCTCCCGGTCACTTCCAACCGCATAAAAAACAGCATTTATATTGTCAATCACAAAATCCGCATACTTAAATACTCCAAGAACAGCAAGTAAGATCAGAAATGCTGACACCATAAGTTTTCTTCGCCGTTTTTCTCCTTTTTGCTTAAACTCCTTTTTCTCCTGCCGCGATGCAAACCTACCGCCATTTTCCCGGATGTAATCTTTCTCCTGTTTTCGGTCTCTTTCGATCCACAGTCCGGCCAGATAGGTCACCGCCGAACTTACAAGTAAAAAGATGGGATAAAAAATTCCTGCCGATGCATAAAAGCCAATGCTGATTATCAGAAGAAACGGCCACTGCCATTTGCGTGGAATCCGATAATACAGAAAAAATGCGACAGCGATAAATGCAATAAATGCATATGATGTAAAAAGCATACCGCCTCCCTGTTTTATTCTTCCTGTAAACGTTTTACCATAGTTACCAGCGTATCCAGCGAATTAAAATTTTCTTCCACAAAATCTTTTGCTGTGATCTCAATATCAAACGCATCGGTCAATTCCGAGACAAGACTGACCAGATCAAAAGAATCCAGAATTTTATCTGTCACCAATGCTTTTTCTTTTTCATAATCGATATCTTCATGCATTTCCTGTAAAATATCCAAAATGATTTCTCTTGTTTCCATAACTATTTTGTTCTCCTTCTTTTGTTTTTTTTATGATCCATATAAAACTGCTCCATTGCTTTGCGATTCATTTTTCCATTCGGGGTAAGCGGAAGCTGTTCTATAAGAAACAACACATTTGGAATCATATATCTTGGCAGACGCTGCTTTAATTCCGTCAGAAGTTCTGCCTTTTTCAGCGTTCCTGTATAGAACAGGACGATCTTTTCATCTTCTTTTGGATAAATGCAGCATGCTGTCTGAATGCCATCGACCAGAAGTACATTTGCCTCAATCTCTCCCAGTTCAATCCGGTGCCCCATGTGTTTAATCTGATAATCTTTACGGGACACAAAGACCAGCTCTCCTTTTGCATTTCTTTTTCCAATATCACCTGTACGGTAAATCAGCTCCGGATAATACGGATTCAGCGGATTCTGGACAAATGCTTCTTTCGTTTTTTCCTGATTGCCATAATATCCGTGGGTAAGACAGGTTCCCCGAATACAGATTTCTCCTTCTTCCCCCTGCACAGCCTCTAAATCTCCTTTTAAAAGTAAAATTTCCGTATTTTCAAAAGGCTGTCCGATTGGGATCACCTCATTCTCCGAAAACTCCCGGTCTGCATGATAATAACAGCTCATTCCGGTTGCCTCCGTCGGCCCATACAGATTTGTAAATCTTACCTGTGGCAATGTCCGTTTCCACAGATTAAACTGCCGGATTGGAAACACTTCACTTCCAAATGCAACTGTGCGCAGATATTCCGGAACTACTTCTTTAAATGTCCCAAATGCAGAAATCATTGTAAGTGCAGATACCACCCAGCATATGGTATTGATTTTATGTACATTCAGATATTCCACCAGACGGACCGGAAACAGGAACAGTTCATGGGGAATCAGCCAGGTCGTTGCACCAAACTTCAGTGTCGGGTAAATGTCCTTCATACAGGCATCAAAATAAAGAGGTGCCTGATTGCCAAATACACTCTCTTCATCAAAATCCAACACCGCAGAAAGCTGGTCAATATAATCAATGACACCTCTGTGATGTCCCACTACCCCTTTTGGCATCCCTGTAGATCCGGAAGTAAAAAGCACATAAAGCGGATCTGTATCCAGTGCAGTTCTTCTTACCTTATCCAGCTTTTCCTTGTCCTCTCTTTTCTTTGCCAGTTCCTCATGCAGCATAATTTCTCCATCAAAAGGAAGTTCCTTTACACGTTTCAGATTCTCCTGATCACAGACGATAACTCTTGCTTTCGTATTTTCAATAATCAGTTCGATGCGTCTCTTCGGCATCTCTTCATCCAATGGCACATAAAAACAGCCGCTTTCGATCACTCCGAAAAACCCCTCCAATGCTTCCGGGCTTTTATTCATATAGATCAAAACCGGCTCCTTTTGATAGCCTTTCCGAATTAATTCACTGCCAATTGCACGTATGTCATCTGAAAATTGCTGAAATGTCAACTGCGTTTTATCATTTGCAAATGCGATTTTATCCGGCACTCTTTTTACTGTCTCTTCCAAATATTCCAAAACATTTCTCTGCATTATTTTATCTCCTGTGTCTGTCTGTGATATTCTTTTACTGGCAATCCGTTATAGGTAACTACAGCAGATGCCAATATTTCCAATACGTCCGCATATGCCTGATTCAGGGTAAAATCTCTTTTTAAAAGAGATAATTCTGTACATCCCAGTAACAGTTTCTGTGCGCCTCGTTGTTGTAATTGTGTACCAATTTGTTCAAATTCTTCAATTTCTACCGATCGTCCGGCCTTAATCTGCTTATAGATAATCTCCATGATTTTCTGTTGCTGTCTTTCATCAGGCAGCAACGTCTGGATATGTTTTTTTCCTAATGCCTGCTGGATAATCTTACTCATTACCGTACCCGATGTTGCCAGAATTGCCACCTCATCAACACCCTCTGTCCTGAAATAATCAGCGGTTTTTTCCAACAGAGAAATAATTGGCAGATCTATTTGCCGGCAAAGCTCCCTGTAAAAATAATGTGCTGTAACACACGGGATTGCAAGATACGCTGCTCCCGCCTCCTTCAACCGTTTTCCGGCTTCTACCATTTGCGGAAGTGGATTTTTTTGTATATGATCCAATATGTACGAAGTACGATCTGGTGTCTGCGGAATACTCTGTAACACTATTGGAATATGTTTCTGATCGCAGTCGACATCTGTCATTCCTGTCACAAGCTCCATGAAATATGCAGTCGCCATTGGTCCAAGACCGCCAATAATACCCAATGTTTTCATAACTGCTCCTAACTTTCGTTTTTCTCTTTCAGTTTATCAATTTCTCTCCTCTTTTCAATATGTGCCTTTTATTGTGCCTTTTATTTTTAGTACCTATGCACTAAAAAGCTCATTCCTTCCTATCTTCTATTTCTATTTCTCTTTCTATCTGTTCCACCTTTTCCTCCCATTTTGTTATGGTTTCCTCAATCGAATATACATATTGGGACTGTACCAGATTATCAAAATAACTGGCAAACATTTCACTGATACCCGGTTCATCAATTGAGATAAAACCAAATGGAAACTCGTCAGATGTTGAACAGAATGCGACCTTATTTTGTCCAAATACATCAATTCCAAAAGAACTGTTTATTTTAAATTTATCCCCATTGATCATATAATACTGCCGTGTATGCGCCAGAAGATTTTTATGGAAATTTTCAAGCATTTCCTTTCGAAGTTCCATGGACTCCGCATAAAAATAATGATCAAACACTCCCGGCAAATGACCGGTTTTCATAAAATGCCTTACCTCTTCCATTCCAAAAATATTAATGTACTGGTTTTCTTTTACTTTTGGCATATCAAAAAATGCTGTGGCATATGTTCCAATCTGCGGATCTGCAATCAACTGCTTTTTTATTTCATCGGGGATCATAAGTGCCAGACACGGAAATCCCTCGTAAGTTACATGTGTTTCATCATGATCAAGCAAGGCGCGGTATTTCCGAACCCCTTCACCGGAATACCCCTGATAACTGAACAGCGGACGATATGCACTCAGCATACGCCCGACTTCCTGCCTGTATGCCTTTGCAATCATTTCATCGGAAATGACAATCATTTGATAATCCTGTTCCGAACACAAAATTACATGTCTGCGTGTAATAATGTAATGTTCCCATAAATGCAATTTCTGATCTTCGCTGTTTTCACTGATATAAGCATAACGGATATCATAGGTATTATGTGTTGTAAATGCATATGGAAGTACCTGATGCAGCATCTGAATATTTTCCAGCATCCCGTCTTTTACATGTTCTGTCTGCTTTAAATTCACAAGTTGATGGCAAGTTAATTTTTCCGACTTATTTCCCTCACTTTGCCTCAATTGACATAACACCAGTTTACTTGCCCATGAAACATCCATATAAATTTCGGCTTGATCCGGATCTTCCAGTTCCTGTTCCATGACGCACATAATTGCTTTTAAACAATCCATTTCCGAATCGCATTTCTGCACAATTTGGGCATTAAAACTTTTCAGGCTTAATTCATCAAAACGAATATGCCAGGAACTTTTTTCATTTTTTCTGAGCTGGTAAATATCAAGAATAATCTGCTGAATTTCATCCCATGCTTTTACTGTACTGTGTCCCAGCTTTTCAATCTTATAGAGACGAACCAGTTCCTCTTCCTGATTACTGGATATTTTTATGTACTGGCATATTTCCCTAATATAATCCAAAGACGGAAGTCTCTGTCCTTTTGCCGTCTTCTGCAATGTTGTTCTGTCTAAAGATGCTTCTTTTGCAAGCTGGTACACATTTGATCCGCTTTTTACAATATACTCTGATAACTTGTCACTAAACTCCGACATTCCTGCCTCCATTTTTCTTTTGTAACGCTTTTATTTTATCAATATTTATAAGCATTTCAATATGTGCCTTATATTGTGCCTTCCAAATATTTTAGACCAAAATGGTCTAAACAGCAATAGACCATTTTGGTCTCACATATACTATTAGCATGGGGGAGGTGACAAATATTTGATATATAAACGCATTCGCGACTTACGGGAAGACAAAGACTTAACACAGACAGAGATTGCCAGAATCTTAAATATTACACAACGAACCTACTCCAGATATGAAAATGACGAGCGACAAATTCCAACGGAAATTCTCTCTTCTCTGGCAGATTTTCATCACACAAGCGTGGATTATCTGATCGGACGAACTGACCAACGGAAACCTTATCCGCTCTCCAAATCACATATTTCATAAATTTAAAAAATCCGCATCGGCAAAACCGGCGCGGATTCTCACTTTTAAGTATAAAAACCCCCATCTGCTTTCGCAGATGGGGGTTCTCATTGACAAATTTTAAACTAACTCAAGTAATACTTCCAGAGCGCCGTCACCTTTACGCTGACCAATCTTTACGATTCTTGTGTAACCACCGTTACGGTCTGCATACTTTGGTGCGATCTCATCAAATAACTTTGCAACAAGGTCAACTTCCTTTGCACCCTTCTTGCTTCCGTCATTTGTCTTTACTGTGTAAAGAACTTTAAGCATTTCTCTTCTTGCATGAAGACGGGAAGGCTGATCCTTCTTAATCTTCTTCTCTACTTCGTCATAAACAGTAACTTTCTTTCCGTCTACAACCTCTTTTACTCTCTTGCCATCTTTGTCCTTGCGGGCAACCTTAGCAGTAACAGTAACGGTATCGAAGTTATCTTTCTCCTTGATGCCCAGCGCAATGATGCCCTCAGCGATCTTACGGATTTCTTTTGCCTTAGCTTCAGTGGTAACGATTTTACCTCTGTACAGCAGGCTGGTTACCTGGCTTCTTAACAGAGCCTTTCTCTGATCAGATGTTCTGCCTAATTTTCTATACTTTGCCATTGTATTATTTTCCTTTCAATCCTGGTACATCCGGCCATGCCCTTTGGTCTTACTCACCGAATGTTTGTTTACGCCAATCATGTTTTGCGACCGGACGTGCCTTTTGGACTTACCGCCGACCGAACTTTCCTATTTACAAAATGCGATATAGCTTTTAGAGCCAACCGGTGTTCACCGGCTGCACAAACCCATTTCTGAATTTGCCTTACTCCTCACTGGGTCTGAAATGGAAACCCAGCTCGCTGATTTTTGCCTGTACTTCTTCGAGAGATTTGCGGCCCAGATTACGAACCTTCATCATGTCTTCCGGAGTCTTATTGATCAGCTCTTCAACCGTGTTGATACCAGCACGCTTCAGGCAGTTGTAAGAACGAACAGAGAGCTCAAGCTCATCGATGCTCATCTCCAATACCTTTTCCTTCTCGTCATCTTCCTTCTCTACCATAACCTCTGCGGTCTTGGCATTCTCCGAAAGATCGATGAACAGGCTCAGGTGCTCGCTGAGTACCTTCGCAGCCAGACTGACAGCCTCATCGGGAGCCAGTGTGCCGTTCGTATAAACATCCAGGGTCAGCTTATCATAGTCTGTCACCTGACCGACACGGGTATTCTGTACTGCCATATTTACTCTCTCAACGGGAGTGTAAATAGAATCTACTGCGATAACTCCGATTGGCAGATCTTCTGATTTGTTCTTTTCAGCACTTACATATCCTCTGCCCTTGGTGATTGTCAGCTCCATGTAAAGCTTGCAGTCCTTGCCACCGCTCAAATGAGCGATGACAAGATCCGGATTCAGAATTTCGATATCCTGATCAGCCTGAATATCGGAAGCGTGTACCACGCCTTCGCCCTCAAACTCAATGTATGCGGTCTTAGGCTCATTGGTCTCGCTGCTGTTCTTGATTGCAAGACACTTGATATTCATGATGATCTCAGTTACATCTTCCTTCACGCCGGGAATGGAACTGAACTCGTGCAGCACGCCTTCGATTTTCACCTGGCTAACTGCTGCACCGGGTAAGGAAGACAACATGATTCTTCTCAGCGAATTGCCCAGGGTAATTCCATATCCTCTTTCCAGAGGCTCCACCACGAACTTGCCATACTTCTTATCTTCGGAAATTTCGGCAACCTCAATATTGGGTCTTTCAAAATCAAACACTGTAAATACCCTCCTTTATGAACAATCTGAGATGGACAGTTATCTTCTAATTATTTGGAGTACAACTCGACGATAAGCATCTCGTCTACCGGAACATCGATCATTTCACGGGTAGGAAGCTGCTTAACAGTGCCCTTGAATGCTTCTTTTTCTACATCCATCCATTCGGGAGTCAGTCTGCCTGCAGTTACCTCAAGGATGTCCTTGTATCTCTGCATGGTCTTAGCGCTTTCCTTCACTTCGATCACGTCACCAGCCTTTACCTGGTAAGAAGGAATGTTTACGCACTTGCCATTTACCAGAATGTGCTTGTGGTCAACAACCTGTCTTGCTTCTCTTCTGGTTCTTGCGAAGCCCATACGGAAAACAACGCTGTCCAGTCTAGCCTCAAGCATGGTCATCAGGTTTTCACCGGTCATGCCTTTCATTCTGTCTGCCTTCTTGTAGTAGTTACGGAAAGGCTTTTCCAGAACGCCGTAGATGAATTTTGCTTTCTGCTTCTCTCTCAGCTGCAGACCGTACTCACTCATCTTCTTGCCTGTTCTGGCGGTTCTGTTAGATTTCTTATCATAACCCAGGTATGCGGGCTCCAGTCCAAGGGATCTGCATCTCTTTAAAACAGGGACTCTATTTACTGCCATTTTTATAATCCTCCTGATTATTGTTTACAGCACGGCTCCTGCCGTGTCTTCATCCAACCTACTTCTGATTTGTGTCTATTCCAACGATGGGAATATGCAGCAGCCATCTGAAACCGGGAGCTTCCCGGTCAGATTCTGCAAAGCGTCGATTAAACGCGACGACGCTTGGGCGGGCGGCAGCCGTTATGCGGAACAGGAGTCACATCCTTGATGCTGACTACATCCAGACCGCATGCGGACAGCGCACGGATTGCAGCCTCACGGCCTGAACCCGGTCCCTTTACAAAAACATCTACGGTCTTTAATCCATGGATTAAAGCTGCCTTTGTAGCTGTTTCTGCTGCCATCTGTGCAGCATATGGAGTAGATTTCTTTGAACCTCTAAATCCAAGACCACCGGCACTTGCCCATGATAAAGCATTACCTTCAGCATCTGTCAGAGTAACGATTGTGTTATTGAAAGAAGACTGAATATGTGCCTGTCCGTGTTCAACGTTTTTCTTGACACGCTTTTTTGTCACTTTTTTGGTAACTTTCTTGTTTGCCCTTTAAACTAACCTACTTTCCCTTGTTTGAATTATTTTTTCTTGTTTGCAACAGTTCTCTTAGGACCTTTTCTGGTTCTTGCGTTGGTCTTTGTCTTCTGACCACGAACCGGAAGGCCTTTACGATGACGGATGCCTCTGTAGCAGCCGATTTCCTGCAGTCTCTTGATGTTCAGTGCGATCTCTCTTCTCAGATCACCTTCAACAGTCATGGTTTCGTCGATCACTTCGCTGATCTTCTTAACCTCATCGTCTGTCAGGTCTCTGCAGCGAGTGTCGGGATTAACACCTGCCTGAGCTAAAATCTTTGTTGCGCTGGGTCTGCCGATACCGTAAATGTAGGTCAGGCCGATCTCAACACGTTTTTCTCTGGGTAAGTCAATACCTGCAATACGAGCCATTTACATTTCCTCCATTCTGTGTGCGCAATGCGCACAGCTGCACAGGCCAACTCTTTCCTGTGCGTCTTCAAATAATAGTTACTAATTGACTGGGGTACCATGTACCCAACCGGTAAACCGGTCTTTCCGATACTCTCTCACAGATTGCTCTGTGCGGAAACGATGTGCTTTACACATTCTGTTTCTTCACACAGTCGTTCCCGACCCTTGGATAAAGGTCTCTTTTCGGTATCAAAAAGTAATCTCCCGTAATAAATGTGCTCTACTACGTTCAATTATTTTCAAGCGGACCTTAGTAACAATCCGCTGCCAGCCGTCTTAGATGCGACGGGGTAAATCGCTTTCTTCCAATTAAATTAGAAAGAACTACTCAACCCTGTCTCTGTTTGTGCTTGGGGTTCTCACAGATAATTCTGATGGAACCTTTCCTTTTGATGACTTTGCACTTTTCGCAAATCGGTTTTACGGATGCTCTTACTTTCATTC
>ERZ780052.592-NODE-592-length-13469-cov-5.808707_pt1 | contig 13469 bp, 8 predicted proteins | sample MGYA00511845_ERZ780052 | MGnify/ENA primary metagenome ERZ780052 (study PRJEB29588, sample SAMEA1970897) | human gut metagenome | biome: human gut; feature: human-associated habitat; material: faeces | place: Denmark | collected 2008/2010 ...
CAGCACGAAAAGGACGGCGACTGACCATGCAGGTGCTGCACATTCTGCTGCTGGTATTCATCATCGGCTGCGCTGTCTCCGTCTCGCTGACGAAGAACCTGCTGACGGCGCTGGTCATCTTCATGGGGCAGTCGCTGGCGATGAGCGTTATCTGGATTCTGCTGGAATCGCCCGACCTTGCAATTACCGAAGCGGCTGTCGGCGCGGGCATCACAAGCCTGCTTCTGTTCGTGACGCTGAAGAAAATCCACGCCATCGACATCCAAAAGGGCACGGACAAGACCACAAACAACGTTCAGGAAGGGGTAACGCGGCATGGCGAAGATCAGGAATAATTATGAAAAAAGCTGGTTTCCGCGGCTGCTGAAGTGGCTGGACGGCGGTTCTGGTCTGCTCGATGACGCCATGGCGCACGAACTGGACGAAGGCAGTGAAGAGCACCTGCTGCCCGACTCGCAGGACGCGCTTACCCGCGAAACGAAATTCGAGCAGCACCGTCAGGAGAGCTTGGACAAGGACGAGACGCTGTACGAGCGCTACCATCAATGGGCGCACACGCGCGGCAAGAAGCTGCTGACGTGGCTGTACCGTCTGCTGGCGGTGGTTGTGTGCTTCTCCATCATCTGGGTGCTGCTGCAGACGGCCAGCTACCTGCCGCCGTTCGGCAATCCCGACAACCCGGTCAACAACGAAGTCAGCCAGCGCTACATTGAGAAGGGCATGGAGGAAACCGGCGCGGTCAACATCGTTGCGGGCATGATTCTGGACTACCGCGCATTTGACACCTTGGGTGAATCGAACGTGCTGTTCATTGCCGCCTGCTCGGTGCTGATTCTGCTGCGCGTATCCGGCAGCAAGGACGGCAAGCCCTCCACCGAACAGCTGGAAGCCGAAGCCGACGACCGCATGTATGAGCCGAAGAACGACGCCATCCTGCAGCACGCGGCGAATTTTCTTGTGCCGCTGATTCTTATGTTCGGCGTGTACGTCATTTTGAACGGACATATTTCCCCCGGCGGCGGCTTCTCCGGCGGCGCGATTATGGGCGCAGGGCTGATTCTGTACCTGAACGCGTTCGGCTTCAAGCGCACGGAGCGTTTCTTCACTTTTACGACGTTCAAGATTGTGTCCTGCGTCGCGCTGTCGTTCTATGCGCTGAGCAAGGCGTACAGCTTCTTCACCGGCGCGAACCATCTGCCGTCCATCATCACAACGGGTACGCCCGGCATGATTTTCTCCGCAGGGCTGATTCCGTACCTGAACATCGCCGTCGGACTGGTCGTCTGCTGCACGATGTACGCCTTCTATACGCTTTTCAGAAAGGGGGACATGTAAGCCATGAATTTTACAAACTACGAAGAAATGGCTGCCATGATTCTCTTCGGCATCGGCTTCACAACGCTGCTGCTGCACAAGAACATGATTAAGAAAATTATCGGTTTCTCGATGATGGACAGCGCCATTTACCTCTTTCTGGCTGTCAAGGGCTACATTGCAGGGCGGAAAGCGCCGATTGTGGTGGACGGCATTACGTCCATGGAAGCCTACATCAACCCCATTCCGGCAGGTCTGGTGCTGACGGGCATCGTCGTCTCCGTGTCGGTGACGGCGCTGATGCTCGCGCTGACCGTCCGGCTCTATCGGCAGTATCACACGCTGGATATTGACGAGATTACCGCACTCTGCCGGAAGGAGGAGGAAACCTGATGTCGCAGCCGCTCTGGCATTCCATCCCCTATCTGTGCATCCTGCTGCCGCTGGGTTCGGCGGCAGTGACCAGCGTCCTCAAGCCCCGGTGGGCGCGGTATTGGACGATGTTCGCGCTGCTGGTGGTCACGTCGCTCTCCGGCGTGATTTCCGCCATTTTCGCATCCGGCGCGGAGAGCTACACCTACATGATGGGTCACTTTCCCGCGCCGTGGGGCAACGAAATCCGTGCGGGTCAGCTGGAGGCCGTGACCGCCCTGTTCTTCAGCCTGATTATGCTGCTGAGCCTGCTCGGCGGCTTGAAAAAGATTGACGAACACATCGACCAGAACAAGGTCAGCCTGTACTACGTCGTGCTGCTGCTGCTGACGGCGGCGCTGATGGCGCAGGTGTACACGAACGATATTTTCACCGCCTACGTCTTCCTTGAAATCATGACGCTGGCGGCGTGTGCGCTGATTGCCATCCGCAAGCGCGGGCGCACGCTCGTCGCCGCGACGCGCTACATGATCATGAACCTGATCGGCTCAGGTCTTTTCCTGCTGGGCATCATCCTGCTGTATGACCTGACGGGTCACCTGCTGATGAGCAACATGAAGGAAGCGGTTGCGGCGCTGGCGAAGTCCGGGCAGTATCAAGTGCCGCTGACGGTTGTCGTCGCGCTGATTTCCATCGGTCTGTCCATCAAGAGCGCCCTCTTCCCGTTCCACACATGGGTGCCGGATGCCTACGCCTATTCTACCCCGACGTCCGCTGCGGTGCTGTCCTCCTTGGTCAGCAAGGGCTACATCTTCCTGCTGATGAAGATTATGTACCGCGTAATTGGGCTGGACGTCATCGTCTCCACTGGGATTCAGGATGTGCTGTTCGTTTTCGCGCTTGTCGGCATGGTGATGGGCAGCATTTCCGCCATTCGTCAGACCGACATTCGCCGGATGATTGCGTTCTCCTCCGTCGCGCAGATTGGCTATGTCTTCATGGGCATCGGCTTGGGCACGGATGAAGGCATGATGGCGGCAACGTTCCACATCTTCAGCCACGCGGTGTGCAAGAGTATGCTTTTCCTCGCCGCGGGCGGCTTAGCGGACGCTTCCAACAACTCCAAGAAGTTCCGTGACCTGCGCGGTGCAGGCTTCCGCAGTCCGATTGCGGGCGTGGCGTTCACCATCGGCGCGCTGAGCATGGTCGGCTTCCCGTTCCTCGGCGGATTCGCATCGAAGCTGAATTTCGCCCTTGCCGCGATGGATGTCGGCGGTGCTCGGACGATGCTGGTGCTGATTACACTGGCAATTTCGACGTGGCTGAACACGCTGTACTTCCTGCGCACAGTGATTACGCTCTACCGCAAGCCTGTGCCGGGGGCGGTGTATTCCGTCGCCCGCGGTCAGCGCGGCTTCTGCTTCAATGCCTCGCTGGTGGCTTTCTCCATCGTCAATGTGGCGCTGGGGCTTTTCGCGCAGACCTTCGTCAGCGCCATCACCGCGGGTCTGGCAACATTTGGGTAAGGGAGGAAACGAATAATGAATCTATGGCTGCTTCTTCCTCTGCTGCTGCCCATGCTGGCGGGGCTGCTTCTGCTGACAAAGCCGTTCGCGGAGGGGAAAATCCGCCGCCTGACGGTGCAAATCGGGTTGATTTTGACGCTCGTGTCGCTGCTTCCGGCGTTTCTGACGTCTGGGCGCGAGCTGACGCTCTTCACGCTGTCGGACAACGTGGAAATTGCGCTGCATGTGGACGGCATCGGCATGTGCTTCTGTGTGCTGATGGCGTTCGTCTGGACGGCGGCAGGGTTCTACTCGTTTGACTACATGGCGCACGAGGGGCATGAAAAGCGCTTCTACTGCCTGTATCTGCTGACGCTGGGCGTGCTGATGGGGCTGTGCATGTCCGGGAGTCTGGTCACCTTCTACATGTTCTACGAAGCCATGACGCTGCTGACCATGCCGCTGGTGATGCACTCCGGCAGCAAGGAAGCGGTCGCGGCAGGCATTAAGTACCTGATTTACTCCGTCATCGGCGCGTCACTGGTGCTGCTGGGCATTTTCGCGATTGCCCCGTACGCGCAGTCGCTGTCCTTCGCGCCCGGCGGCGCGCTGGACATGGCGAAAGTCGCGGGGCACGAGGGCTGTGTGCTGGCGATTGGCGGTGTGATGCTGCTTGGCTTCGGCGCGAAGGCGGGTCTGTATCCGCTGCACGGCTGGCTGCCGACGGCGCACCCGGCCGCGCCTTCCCCGGCGTCGGCGGTGCTGTCCGGCGTGATTACGAAAGCGGGCGTGCTGGGTCTTTTGCGCGTCATTTACTGCTTCCTCGGCGCACAGAACCTGCGCGGAACGTGGGTGCAGACGGTGCTGATGGCGCTCTCGCTCTTGACGGTTTTCATCGGTTCGCTGCTGGCGTACCGGGAGCATCACCTCAAAAAGCGGCTGGCATGGTCTACGGTCAGTCAGGTGAGCTACGTCGTGTTCGGGTTGAGCACGCTGCATCCGCTGGGGCTGCTCGGCGCCATGCTGCACGTCGTGTGCCACTCGCTGGTCAAGGACGTGCTGTTCATGGGCGCTGGCGCAGTCATCTTGAAAACAGGCGAAACGCAGGTGGATGCCCTCCGCGGTATCGGCAAGCGGATGCCGGTCACGATGTGGTGCTTCGCGATTGGAAGCCTTGGGCTGATTGGCATTCCGCCGTGTCTGGGCTTTTTCAGCAAGTGGGAGCTGGCGCAGGGCAGCCTTGCCATGACGGGCGTAGCTTCATGGCTGAACTGGTTTGGACCCGTTGTGCTGCTGCTCTCCGCCCTGCTGACGGCGGGCTACCTGATGCCGATTGTCCTGCGCGGCTTCTTCCCCGGAAAAGACGCACAAGTCGGCGAAAAGTGCGAAGCGTCCGCGTCGATGCTCATTCCCATGCTGGTGCTGACGGTGCTGTCGGTGGTGCTGGGCATGTTCCCGTCGCTGCTGACCGGCCTTCTTTCCCCCATTTTGACCGCACTGCTGTAAGGAGGAAGCGCATATGCTGTTATTCCTGACCATCGCGCTGCCCATGCTTGGCGGCGCGGCAATGGGACTGATGCGCTTTTCCAGCGCGAAATCCCGCGGAATCTACGTTGAAACCATCGTGCTGGCGACGAGCATCCTGACGTGGGTGCTGCTGCTCACCCGCACGGATACCACCTACGTCCTCTGCCACATGAACAGCGAGCTGGCGCTTGCGTTCCGTGTGGACGGCATGAGCTGCATTTTCGCAGGGCTGGTATCCATCCTCTGGCCGCTGGCGTCGCTGTACGGCTTTGAGTACATGCAGCACGAGGAGCGCCCGAACACGTTCTTCAGCTACTACACGATGAGCTACGCCGTCACGCTGGCCGTCGCGTTCTCGGCAAACCTGTTCTCGCTCTACGTCTTTTATGAGTGCCTGACGCTGATTACCCTGCCGCTTGTCATCCACAAGAAGGATACCATGTCCATCCGCGCAGGGCGCAAGTACCTCACCTTCTCCATCTCCGGCGCGGCGCTGGCGTTCATTGCGCTGGTGTTCATCATCTACTACGGCACGACAACGGACTTTGTCCTCGGCGGCGTGCTGGACGCGGAAAAAATCAGCGGGATGGAAGAACTGCTGAAATTCGTGTTCCTGCTGGCGTTCGTCGGCTTCGGCACAAAAGCGGCTGTTTTCCCGATGTACGCATGGCTGCCGGCGGCTTCTGTCGCCCCGACGCCCGTGACAGCGCTGCTGCATGCGGTGGCAGTCGTCAACGCGGGCGCGTATGCTGTCCTGCGCGTGATTTACTACTCCTTCGGCGCGTCGTTCCTCTACGGAACGTGGGCGCAGACGGTCGCTTTGCTGCTTAGCTGCTTCACGATTCTCTTCGGTTCGACAATGGCGGTTCGCGAACAGCACTTCAAGCGCCGTCTGGCGTACTCGACCATCTCCAACCTATCCTACATGCTCATGGGCGCGGCGTTGATGACTCCCGACGGCATGACGGGCAGCTTGAGCCATCTGGTGATTCACGGCGTGATCAAGATTACGCTGTTCTACTGCGCAGGCGCGATTCTCATCAAGACCGGCAAGGAGTATGTGCAGGATCTGCGCGGATACAGCAGGATTATGCCTGCGACGTGCGGCATCTTCCTGCTGGGCAGCATTGCGTTGGTCGGCACGCCGCCGCTGGCAGGCTTCGTCAGCAAGTGGAATCTGCTGACTGCCGCGTCCGCCACGGAGCTGCCAATGGGAACCGTCGCGATTGTCTGCCTCATCATCTCCGCCATCCTGACGGCAATCTACCTCTTCACCGCCGCACTGCCGATGTACTTCCGCCCGCTCAACGCGGATCAGGCGCAATTGGCGGGGCAGAAGCTCGACCCCAGCTGGATGATGCTCGTGCCAATGGGAATTTTGTGCGCGCTGATGATAGGTCTGGGACTGTGGTCGCAGCCGCTGGTGACATTCCTGCGGAATATTTCCGCTGGTGTGATTTTCTAAGGACAGGAGGAAAGAAAGATGACATCGTGGATTCTGATTTTGCTGACCTTCCTGCCCTTCCTCGCCGCCATCATCGCCTATATGCTTGGCCGCCGGGATGAACGCTCCATGAACGGGTTCGTGAGCATCACGGGCATTGTGATTTTCACACTGAGCGCGGCACTGCTGTTCCTGCCGGAGGGCGAAGTCGCCGTGCCGGGCTTCTGCGGGCTGGGGCTGTACCTGCGTGCGGACGGCTTCCGCGGGCTGTACAGCTGCGTCGCCGCCTTCATGTGGATGATGACGGGGCTGTTTGCGCCAGAATACTTCCAGCATCACGGCAACAAGGCGCGGTACAGCTTCTTCACGCTGATGACGCTCGGCGCGACGCTGGGCGTGTTCCTCTCGGACAACCTCGGCACGACGTTCCTGTTCTTTGAAATCATGTCCTTCGCCAGCTATGCGTGGGTCGCACAGGAGGAAACGTCGGGCGCACTCCGGGCGGCGGCGCCGCACCCTGCGGCGGGGGGCAGCTGGGGGGTGGCGGTCATCGGCGGTCTGACGACGCTGATGGGCTTGTTCCTCTTGCAGCATCAGCTGGGGACACTCGACTTTGCGTCCCTGCGCGCCGCCATGGGGCAGCAGGATGTAACCGTCGCGGTGTGGCTGACGCTGGTCGGCTTTGGCGCGAAAGCCGGTCTGTTCCCGCTGCATATCTGGCTGCCGAAAGCGCACCCGGTTGCGCCTGCACCCGCGTCGGCGCTTTTGTCGGGTATCCTGACCAAATCCGGCGTATTCGGGCTGATTGTTCTGTGCGCGAACCTGATGCAGGGCAACGCCGCGTTCGGCAACGCGCTGATGATTTTCGCCGCGATTACGATGTTCCTCGGCGCACTGCTGGCGCTGTTCTCCACCGACCTTAAGCGGACGCTCGCCTGCTCGTCGATGAGCCAAATCGGCTTCATCACGCTGGGGCTGTCGGTGATGGTGCTGCTGGGCGACGAAGGCGCGCTGGCGGCGTATGGCAGCGTGATGCACATGCTGAACCACTCGCTCATCAAGCTGACGCTGTTCATCGCGGCGGGCGTGGTGTACATGAACCTGCACGCACTGAATCTTGATGATATCCGCGGCTTCGGGCGCAAAAAGCCGCTGCTGCACATTGCGTTCCTGCTGGGGGCGCTGAGCATTGCGTGCATCCCGCCGCTGGGCAGCGGGTACAACAGCAAGAGCCTGCTGCACGAAGGGCTGCTGGAACTGATTGGCGAAATGCAGGCGGCAGGCAGCGCGTGGATGGGCTACAAGGCGATTGAAGTGCTCTTCCTCATCAGCGGCGGATTGACCGTCGCGTACATGGCGAAGCTGTACATCTGCATTTTCTGGCAGAAGCACCCGACCCGTCAGGCGGAATTCGACGGCATGACGCACTACATGAACGGCACAACCGCGTTTGCGCTGCTGGGCAGTGCGGCGGCGCTCCCCTTCCTGGGCGCACTGCCGGGGCTGCTGCTCACGCCGTTCGGGGCAAAAAGCGCGTCGTTCTTCGGCGTACCCGCGCTGAAGGAAGCGATTGCGTACTTCTCGGCGGAGAATCTGCAGGGCGCGGCGATTTCCATCATCATCGGCGCGGCGGTGTATCTGCTGATTGTCCTGCCGCTGCTGACGCGCAAGGACGAAAGCGGCGTGCGCCTGTACGTCAATCGTTGGAATGAGAAGCTCGACTTGGAGAACGCCGTCTACCGTCCGCTGCTGCTGACGCTGCTGCCGCAGGTGCTGACACTGGTGTTCCGCTTCATTGCGGAGCTGCCGGAAAACCTCGTGATGGCAAGCCGCGCGACCATCTTCCGGATGCGCAAGACGCGCAAGCCCGTGCCAGTCGGCAACCGCTTCACCTACACGCTGGGGCGCGCGCTGAACGCACTGGCGCGGCTGCTTAACCGCACGATTCTGCACCGCCACCCGATGCGCACGGACTTCGAGTATGTGCTGGACGCTTCCTTCCGTGAAGTTTCCAGCGGCATCCGCAGCATGAGCGTGAGCATTTCCTTTGGGCTGCTGCTGCTGTGCATTGGGCTGTATGTAACCTGTTTGTATCTGCTGCAATAATCGGCATAATTATTTGCGGAGGCATTTCCGGGCTGCGAACCCTTGTGCAGCCCGGTTTTTGCTGCTAAAACAATGGGTTTTCGCTGTTTTCGATACTTTTCGTCAGCGTTCTTTGGCGGATTTGGGCGTTTTTAGACAAATTGTCGTGGAAGCTGGCGGGAAGCATACTTGTCATTTTCCCATTTCTGTGGTATGATACACGACGGCAATGCAAACAATGATTTTGCATCGCAATGTTTGATTCCGAAGCAGGGCATTCAACGGCATTCCACGAAAGCCCTTTGCAAATAAAAGGAGGATTCCCATGCCTACGACATCTTTTGACAAGGATTCCATCAAGGCATCCATTATCGGCAAGCTGCAGCGCTATAACGGCCGCACCATTGAGGAAGCATCGAATGGGCAGATTTATCGCGCACTGGCTTCCACCGTCCGCGACCAGATCATGCAGAAATGGATGATTTCCCGCGAAGAACGCAAGACGAACAACAACAAGCGTCTATTTTACCTCTCCGTGGAATTTCTGATGGGCCGCAGCCTATACACCAACATCCTGAACCTCGTCTCGCTCGATGCCTACAAGCAAGCGCTGGACGAACTGCACATCGACGTGGACAAGGTGCTTCAGGAAGAGCCTGAACCCGCGCTGGGCAACGGCGGTCTGGGCCGTCTGGCAGCGTGCTTCATGGACTCGCTGGCGTCCCTCGACCTGCCCGCGATGGGCTGCTCCATCCGCTATGAATACGGTCTGTTCCGCCAGAAGATTGTGGACGGTCAGCAGGTCGAGCTGCCGGACTACTGGCTGGGCAACGGCAACGTGTGGGAAATGCCCGTAATGGAGGACGCCTGCGAGGTGCACTTCAACGGTCACGTTGAAATGGGCAACGAGAACGGCCGCACGGTGTTCCGTCACGTCGGCTACAACACGGTCGAGGCTGTTCCCTACGACATGCCGCTGGTGGGCTATGACACCTCCACCGTCAACAGTCTGCGCCTTTGGAGCGCCCGCGCCCCGAAGCGCATTGACCTGAGCGACTTCAACCACGGCCACTATGTGCAGGCGTCGGAGGAAAAGGAACTGGCGGAAGCCATCTCCAACATCCTCTACCCCGAAGACAACCACTACGAAGGCAAGCTGCTCCGCTTGAAGCAGCAGTATTTCTTCACCTCCGCCACCCTCCAGTACATCCTCAAGGACTTCAAGAAGCTCAACGGCACGAACTGGAGCAAGCTGCCGGAGAAGGTCGTCATCCACATCAACGACACGCATCCGGGTCTGGCGATTCCGGAACTGATGCGCCTGCTGATGGACGAAGAAGGCCTCGGCTGGGACGAAGCGCAGCAGATTGTCAGCCGCACGATGGCGTACACCAACCACACCATCATGGCAGAAGCGCTCGAAAAGTGGCCGGAAGACATGGTGAAGAGCCTGCTGCCGCGCATCTATCAGATTCTGGTGGAAATGAACAAGCGTCTCTGCGCGCGCCTGTGGAACTTCTTCCCCGGCGAAGCGGAGCGCGTGGGCCGCATGGCGATTATTGCCTACGGTTACATCCACATGGCGAACCTGTGCGTTGCCATGACGTTCTCCACCAACGGCGTGAGCAAGCTGCACGGCGATATCCTCAAGCAGGAGACGTTCCACGACTTCTACCTCGTTATGCCGGAGAAGTTCAGCGCAATTACCAACGGCATCACGCATCGCCGCTGGCTGATGGCGTGCAACCCGGAACTGACCAAGCTTATCTGCGACACCATCGGCACAGACTGGGTGAAAGATCCGGAGCTGCTGCATGACCTTGCGCCTTATGCTGACGACGCGGCGTTCCGCGAGCAGTTTGAGAAGATTAAGCACAACAACAAGGTTCGCCTGTCGAATTTCCTGAAAGAACATCAGGGCGCAATCGTTGACCCGAACTTCATCTTCGACGCACAGTCCAAGCGGCTGCACGAATACAAGCGTCAGATGCTCAACGCTTTGCACATCCTTGTGCTGTACAACCGCATCGTCAATGACCCGAACTTCACCATGCGGCCGCGTGTGTTCATCTTCGGCTCGAAGGCAGCGCCGGGCTACAACCGCGCCAAGCTGATTATCCGCTTCATCAACGGTCTGTCCGCGCTGATTGCCAAGCACCCGCGCGCCAGCAAGATGCTGCAGGTCGTCTTCCTCGAAAACTACGACGTGTCCAGCGCGCAGCTGCTGATTCCGGCAACCGAAATCTCCGAGCAGATTTCCACCGCGTCCAAGGAAGCCAGCGGCACGGGCAACATGAAGTACATGATGAACGGCGCCATCACGATCGGCACGATGGACGGCGCAAACGTCGAGATTTCCGAGCAGGTCGGCATGGATAACATCTACATCTTCGGTATGCGTTCCGACACGGTGCTGGATATGTACCGTGAGCGCAACTACAACCCGATGACCATCTTTGAGACGAATCAGGAACTGCGTCTGGCGTTGACCCAGATGATCGACGGCACCGTGCTGCCGGACGCGCCGAGCGCCCTGCAGGATTTGTATCACAGCCTGCTGATTGGCGACTGGGGCAACATGGCCGATCCGTTCTTCGTCCTGAAAGACTTCGGCTCGTACTCGATGGCGCAGCGCCGCATCGACGCGGATTATGCCGACCGCGACAAGTGGAACCGCATGGCGGTCATCAACACCGCAATGTCCGGTGTTTTCTGCTCCGACCGCACAATTCGCGAGTACAACGACACCATTTGGCATCTTGACCCGCTCAAGCGCAAGGTATAAACTGCATATTTTCGAGAGCACTGCGGAAAAATATCCATCCGCAGTGCTCCCGGTTCAAAAGTCCGGAGCATTTCGGGCTTTTTTGCCGTGTTTCCGCAATTATTGATGATTGGATGGATGGATATCATGCTGCTGCACGATTCCCACAACGAATTTTATCGCACGCCGTCCGGCCCTGCTCCGGCTGGCAGCAATGTTCTGATTCGCCTGCACTGCGACGAAGCGACGAGCGTCGTCCTGCGCACTTGGATGACGGAAGAACTTTGCTACACCATGCTGCCGACCGCTGAGCATGTCTGGGAAGTTGCCATTCCCCTGCCAACCACGCCGGGGCTTTTCTGGTATTACTTCCTGATTTACCGCAAGGACGGTCGCACCATCCGCTATGGCAACCAGCCGGACAAACTTGGCGGCGTCGGTGTCGCGTATGACCACGGCGAGCCGGAATCCTTCCAGATTACGCTCTACGACCCGGCTTACAAGACGCCGGAAGCCTTCCACGGGGCGAATACCTACCAGATTTTCCCCGACCGTTTCCGCCATGCGCCAACAAAAGCCGTTGATGACCGCAAAGACCGCTATGTCCACCAGAATTGGGATGAAGAGCTGTTGGGCGTGGGCGACCTGCGCGGCGGCAAGTATCAGGAACTGGATTTCTACGGCGGCACGCTGACCGGCATTCAGGAGAAGCTGCCCTACCTGAAGGACATGGGCATCGACATTATCTACCTGAACCCGATTTTCCGCGCACGGTCGAATCACCGCTACGACACGGGCGACTACACGCAGGTTGACCCGCTGTGCGGCACGAACACGGAGTTCACCGAACTGTGCGAAGCGGCGAAGAAAGTCGGCATCCGCGTGATGCTCGACGGCGTATTTTCCCACACGGGCGAAGACAGCGTGTACTTCAACCACTTCGGGCATTATCCGACGCTCGGCGCCTATCAGGGGCAATCCTCCCCCTACTACGACTGGTACACCTTCAACCACTATCCGGAAGACTACAAGGCATGGTGGGGCATTCTCTCCCTGCCGGAGCTGCGCAAGGACAATCCGGAATACCAGAAGTTCATGTTCCAGCCGCACGAGGGTGTTGTGCCGCGTTGGATTGAGGCGGGCAGCTGCGGCTGGCGGCTGGATGTGGCGGACGAATTGCCGGTGGACTTCCTGCGCAAGCTGCGCGCCGCCGCAAAGGCCGCCGACCCGGAAGCCGTTGTCTTGGGCGAAGTGTGGGAGGACGCGAGCAACAAGGTTGCTTACGGCGAAACGCGCTGCTACTGCACAGGCGACACGCTCGACAGCGTGATGAACTACCCCGTGCGCGAGGCGATTCTCAACTTTGTGATGGGCAAAACGTCCGCCAGCACCTTTGTGCGCCTGATTCACCATCAGGAGGAAGTTTACCCGGCGCAGTTCCGTTACGCGCTGATGAACCTCGTCGGCAGCCACGACCGCTGCCGTGCGCTGAACATCCTTGCTGGACGCGAATGTCAGGAACTTAGCAAGGCAGATCAGCAGCATGTCCACCTGAACGTGGAAGAGTACGAGTTAGCTGTGAGGCGCTACAAGCTTTGCATCGACCTGCTGTGCGCGCTGCCAGGCTGCGCAACGGTGTACTATGGGGACGAAGTTGGGCTGACCGGCTGCCACGACCCGTGGAATCGCCGCGCCTTCCCGTGGGGGCGCGAAGACAAGTCGCTGCAGAAATACGTCGCGAACAAGCTGCGCCATCGGCAGGAATCCGACCTGCTGCGCCTCGGCTACTGCGACATCGAAGCGCCGGATGACGACACGCTGCTCATTACACGCCGCATGAAGGACGGTCACGACGCGCTTGGGCAGGAATCGACCGTCACGGGCAAGGAAATCATCAAGGTGTGCCGGAAACTGCACTAAAAGATACAATTGCATAGCAATAGCGCCGCTTGGTCTCATTGTGAAATCAGGCGGCGCCTTTCGTTACTCAATCCCCGCCGGGCGCACAGTCGTCCGCCCTGTCGGCTCCTGCCACACGTCATAGAAGCCAATCAGATTGCCCGGATTCGTCGTCCGATACACCTGCACGGCGCGGCGCAAATCCTCCCGCTCGATGCGGACGCTCGAACGCTCAGCCCACCCCCCATCGCCACCGCGCGCGGCGTAATCATCACCGACGCACGAACCCCGTGCTGGCGCAAATCGCGTTCAAACGCCATCACCTGCTGCCGCGAGCGGAATGCCGCAATGCAAAACTCCTCCCTCATCGGTTCTACCGCCTCCTTTTCGCCATTAGAATAATATGAAAAAACGCCCGCCGAGGTTCGCGGACGATGGAGGAAAAGCGTCGATGATTTATCTGGACAATGCCGCGACAAGCTTCCCGAAGCCGCCGGAGGTCATTCGGGCGATGGCGGGCGTAGAGGAGAAGATGGGCGCGAATCCCGGACGCGGCGGG
>ERZ780052.596-NODE-596-length-13401-cov-2.869474_pt1 | contig 13401 bp, 10 predicted proteins | sample MGYA00511845_ERZ780052 | MGnify/ENA primary metagenome ERZ780052 (study PRJEB29588, sample SAMEA1970897) | human gut metagenome | biome: human gut; feature: human-associated habitat; material: faeces | place: Denmark | collected 2008/2010 ...
TCGTACTTCAGGATGAACCCGTCCTGCCGTCTGCCTTCAAACCTCACTTCGTCAACACCCTTCACACGGCTCAGCGCAGGCTTCACCTTCTCCTCCACATACGCCGACAACACTGACACGGAAGTGTTGCCTCTGAGAGAGTAGCTCATAAACTCGGTGCCGCTTCTTCCGCCCGTTGTCGACACGCTAACGTCAGGATAATAAGCCAGATCGGAGATGCGCTTCCACACCTTATTTATATTTGTCATCACAAGAAAGCGCGCCCTCTTCATGTCAGTGCCCGGAAACATCGTCAGGTTTATCTTGCCCGAGCGTTCGGTAGAGGACGACGTGATGCGGCTCAGTCCCTCTATACGGCACAACACCTGCTCAAGTCTGTTGGTAATCTCATTCTCTACGATACTTGGAGAGAGCTGGTTTCTTGTATTGAACGACACCGTGATGCGCGGCAGCTCTGATGTGGCAGAGCTTTGGAACGGCACATAATACGCCAGTCCCACTCCTATCAATGACAAGCACACGAACAGGACCAATATTGAGAACGACGATATTTTGCGTGTGGTATGTGCCATATTCACATCTCCTTTATCACACCTGTGTCTGCCGGAACGACGGCGTAACGATGCTTTCTTTCCAGAATAAACTTATCATATATCAGCGGTATCAGGAACAGACTCACAGGGACGCCTATGCAAAGAGCCGCTATCATGGCGAGCGCGAGCGACTGCTGCAGCTCGGAACCGAGGTCGTTGGTGAAGAAGAAAGGCACCATGCCGATGACAGTGGTAAGAGATGTCATGATGATGGGGCGTATCCTCATTTTTCCCGCCTTGTGTATCGCCTCCTGCGGCTTCATTCCTTTTTTGACAAGCACATTGATGGCGTCAAGCTTCAAGATGCTGTCGTTGATGACGATTCCGCAGGACGCTATCAAGCCTATGCCCGACATGATGTTCAGCGAATATCCGCAACACATCAGGACGAGCATTGCAAAGGCTATGTCCACAGGTATTTCGGCAAGGACAATGAGCGGCTGCGTGAAGCTCTCGAACTGCGCGCACAGTATGAAGTACATAAGCAACAGGGACAACAGGAATATACCTATCAGTCCGGAGGTCATTTTGTTCTCCGACGCCACCTCTCCTCCTATGGCTGACTTCAGCTCTGGAATGCTGTCCAGCACATCAGTCCTTATGTCGCCTGCCACAGAGCGGGCGTCTTTAAGGTTCCACAGCTTGATGGGATACATCACTCCGTTCCCGTCAGCCTCCAGATTGGTGAGTCCTGTTGTGTAGGTGTAGCTGACAAGAGAAGACAGCGGGAATTCCATCCTACCGTCTTTCGAGGCAACCGAATGACTGCTCAGCAGGGTGTTCCAGTCACGTGCGTTGTCCTTCAGAACGACGGGAATGTAGTCTGTAGAATAAATCTCCGAGACCTCAGTACCCTTAAACGCCCTCATGAGCGCATTGACAACATCCTGCCGGTCGAGCCCGTAATAGTCGATGTTGCGTTTGTTGAGCGACACGACAATCTCTCTCTGCTTTGACGCAGTCTCCATCCTGCCGCCATATCTTCCAATCTTCCTCTCTATGTCAGCAGCCTCCTCACGGAACTGCGCTCCGTTCACATCATCGGGATAAAGCTTCACTATGACGGGAGCCTGCCCCGTGTCGAACACTCTGTCAAATATGGCGGCGGAGGTGGTGAGCGCGGCATCCGGATAGCGGCTCTTGACATATCCAGCCAACGAGTCCTTACACTCCTCCAGCTGTCTGTAGCCGGAAGCCTTCATGTATATCTCTGTCTGATAAGTGGAGAGGATGTCCTTTGTCTCCATCATATAGCCTTGCGTGCCTACCGATGCTGCGATATAGTCGGGGTGGGGGGTGGCGGGTGGATCCACAACTACCGGCTTGTCTTCAGAGGGGCGTGAATGCTTTTACAATTTCGTTGGTGCGCCGCACATTCTCTTCCAGCGGCAGGTTGGTGTCCCATGATATTTTGGCAAGCATCTCGCTGCTCTCCGTATGCGGCATGCGCGCCTTGGGCATGAGCTCATAAAACAGGAAGCAAAGGGGGATGGAGAGCAACGCCAGGCACAATGACAATCTGCTGCGACGGAACACGAAGCGTATGCCTCTGTCGTAAAAGCGGTCCAACATCCGCGTCAGCAGCCTGCTTAACCTGTCGTGGTTCTTGTATCTTGACTCCAAAGCCCTGTCCATTTTGCCGAACAGCATAAAGAGCACAGGCATGAGGAACAAAGCAAGGATATAAGCCACGAGGAGACCTATGCTTATAGCGAGCGACTGATCGATAAACAGCGCGCCTGCCATGTCGCTCAGAAAGACCAGAGGGATGAACACGACGATGGTTGTGAGCGTGGAGCTAAGCATAGGCGTTATCATCTCCGCAGTGCCTCTGGCGCACGCCTCGATGATTCCTTCACCTGCCTGCTCGTGCATAAGGATGTTTTCAGACGTTATCAGAATGTTGTCTATCATCATACCCACGACAAGGATTAGTCCCGAGAGACTCAGGATGTTGAGCGACATTCCGAACACGAAGAAAGCAAGAAAGGTGATGATGAGCGCCACCGTCATGCTGATAGCAGTGACTACAGGTGTCTTGAAGTCGCCCATAAAGACAAACGCCACGATAAGCATAAGCACAAGACTCGAGATGAAATTCTCCTTCAGCGTCACGATGGAATAGTTGAGCAAGGCTGTCTGGTCGCGGCTCTCCTGAAACTCTATGTCCGGATATTGTCCGGAGAACTCCTTCAGCGACTTCCTCAAATCCTCTCTCAGCCGGTTCACCTTGGCGTCGGTCTTCTTTATGACACGCATGCTGACACAGCGTTTTCCCTGTGACAATGCCACGCCTATGTCTTCCTGAGGCACGAGACTCACATCACACACGTCACCTATTCTGTATATGCGTCCGTTCTTTTTCACCGACACGTTCCTTATATCCTCAACAGACATCAGAGAGTTCTCTATGTGTATGGTGCGCTCAAAATATCCGTCTCTTATGCGCATGGCACTCGGGCGGACGTTGCTTGCCTGCACGGCGTTCTTTATGTCGGTGCCTGTGATGCCTGTCAATTCAAGGTTCCGCTTCTTGGGCGTTATCTGTATCTCCTTTCTCATGAGTCCGCTGATATCGACCATGGCTACTTCGGGGAGCTGTTCTATGCGCCGGCTGATGACCTTCTCGCACAACTCACTCATACGGACAAACTCATCGGTGTTTGTAGGTTCGAAAGGCCGGTCGCTCTTCAGGGTGAGTGTGACATACTCTACAGGAATATCCGTACTGTTGACCTTATCGATCTGCGGTCTGTCGAAGCTGGCAGGAAGATTCTCCGTCACCTTGCCTATCTTCTCGTTTATCTCCACCAGCGCGATGTCTATATCTGTATTGTAAGCGAATCTGAGATTTACAAATCCATGATTGTTGGACGATTTGCTGTATATGCTCTCGACATCACCCACCGTAAGCAGTTCTCTTCTTATCGGAGCGATGGCGCTTTGCTCCACCTCCTGTGCTGAAGAGCCCGATGCCGTCACCTTGACATTGATCTCAGGAACAGGTATGTGCGGGAGCAGTGATACGGGCAGATTGGCATATGCTATCACTCCGAGCAGACAGAACGCGAAAAAGGTCATGCACACAGCGACAGGACGCTTCAGCAGAAATTTTATCATATCCATACCACAGTCTCCTCCCGTCAGTTTTGTACTTTTACCGCACTTCCGTCCGCAAGGTTCTGCGAACCGGATATTATAACCTCCATTCCCGGCTCCAATCCGTCTGTGATGGTGTATTCCGTCATGTTCTCCAGTCCGATATTCACATAATGCCACTCCGCCTTATTGTCGTTTACGGTGAAGATGACATCCCGTTCAGACCGGCGCACCACCGCAGTCTTGGGCACGACAATCTGATCTGGAGCCGTCTTATTGACAAGCACCCTCACACTCATTCCCGAAATCAGATTCGCACCGGACTCTACTGTCGCCTCCACCGTTATCAGTCCGTCTTTGTCGACAATGGGATTGATGGCTCTTATGCGTCCTGCCAAAGGCTTCTCGCCGTCACCGTAAGTCAAGATGGTTACCGCATCGCCCACTCTGACAAGTCTTACCTCATTCTCGACAAGCGGGAACTTCACTTCCATACCGCTCTGACCGACAATACGGCAAACAGGCTCGGTTCCGGCAGAGCTGTGTGGCTTGGCATCAAGGTCTGCCACCAGACCGGCGAACGGAGCGCGAAGCGTGGTCTGCTCCAAATGTTGTTTGAGTTCCTCAAGCTCCTTCCTGTCTCTCAGGTATCCGCTTTTTATCATGGCAAGCCTGAGTATTTTGGCGGGAATCTTGTCCTGCTCCTCATATGAATAGCCCTGTCCGATAAGGATGTCTTTAAGCTGGAACTCGGACATCTCGCATTCCATCTCTTTCTTTGCGATGTCTCCCTGCAGGTCAGACTTGTCCAGCGACGCTATAGCCTGCCCTTTCTGCACGTGCTGTCCGTTCTTCACATAGACACGGGATATTATCCCGTTGGTTCTGAACATAAGCTCGGCGATGTTTGTCGCCTCCACTTTTCCGTTGCTCACCATCTGCACCTTGAAATCGGACGGCTTCACCTTGACGGTCCTCACAACGCCGGTTATCGTGTCAGCCTTTAAAGGAACGTTCTGATCTACGGTCTTATTACCTTCGCCCTTACATCCCGGAAATACAGCGGCAAGGAACATCAGTGCCACCGGCGGGAGTATCTTATATATTGGTTTCTTCATAGTTTGAATATTGTATGTTGTCAGTATTGTCGTGAACGGTAAGGAGTTAATGTCCGGCATTGACCGGAGCTGTAATCAGAGTTTTCTTTCCGTCATCATAATCTTTCCTCGATTTGAGTATCTCACGAATGTTCTGTTTAAGCATATCGGTATTTCTCCAGTGTCTCTCATATGTCAGAGTCATTGCCGACAGACACACCACATACACTGCAAGCGCAAGTTTCACCCATCGTGTAAATCGGAAGCGCGTCGCCGACAGATAAGCAATCATGAAAGCGCAGCCTATCAGCGAGAGGTATGAATATCTGTCGGCAGTGACAGCAAACCTTGATATCGGTACTATATGAAGAGCCACAAGAACATGTATGACAAAGAAAAGGGCTGCAAAAACTATCATCCTGTCACGTCTGAAGACAAAGACAAGATAGCCCAATGCAAGTACATATAAAGGATAAAGATAAATTCCGAACGGAACGGCGTCACCGGGCTGGAACGGGAACGGATAAATATAAGACAGGTTGTAAGGCACTATCGCTTTGACAATATATTCAAACAGTGAGTAAAACGCAAGAAGACAGCGTTCCATAATATCATACTGCGGCATGGAACCGCCGGAAGTGTCGCCCTGAGAAAGAATGGTAATCAGTCCGAAGAACAGGGCAAGAAACAACATCGGCACTTTCTCCGCAACCATCAACAGCACCGGTTCACGCCTGCGCATGGCGTAGTCGACAAGCGCGCAGCACAGCACAAGTACCACAGCCTGTTCCTTTCCGGCGAACGAAAGAATGTATAACAGAAGTACAAGCAGATAGGACGCCGCATCCTTTCGCTCGATGTAGCGTATGTAGATGATGAGTGCCGTAAGATAGAACAATGAATATACGAGTATCTTGGACGCGCTCAGCCACGCCACCGACTCCACGCATACAGGATGGACAGCGAACAACAATGCCGTGACAAACGCTATTCTGCCCGCGACAGTCGTCTCTCCATTCTGTGTCTTTAATGACAACAGGAACACAAAACGGTAGGTCAACAGTACGTTTGCCGTATGCAACAGCACGCTGCCGGCATGAAACGCATATGAGTTATATCCGAAAAGACTGTAAATGATGATATAATAAAGCTCGTTGGCGGGAGCATACTGACCGTGATAAAACTGTGTCACAACATCCCATATGTTGCTCCATGACATTCCGCGGTCTGTGAACGCGTTTATCACAACCCACTGGTCATCCCAGTGAAACAGGAAATCGTTCCACACAGTCTGTATATATACGGCAACGGTGACGGCTGCCAGCAGCAGGTAAGGCAACATTCTTCTAATACAGACAGACTGCGTCCGGCAATCCGAAAGCGAGCTTTCATTGCGCTCACCGGCACTCTTTTGGCGATAATAACCCATAGTCATTCTGATAGTTTCTTACTGATGAAATTATGAAATCTGCGTGTGAAGGGAAGCGTTGTCGTACTGACTACGTTAGATGTCACTATTCTAAGCCCTTCAGTATAAAAAAGAATAGGGAACTGAGGTTCATCTTCTATCCCGTCACACAGTTTTCCTTTGCAAATCTCGTAGAATCCTCCGGCAGGCATCTTACGGTTTCCCATATGACTGTGCATGTCATAATCGAACACGAACACGATGTTGTCACGGCAAGGAAGTTTTGAGAGCAGGGACATCTCAAGCCTCGAACAATCAGAACAACTGTTCATGGAGAACAGTGCGAGACACTTGCCTCCTCTCATGACAGAATCCAATGGTATATCAGACTCCTTCAGTTTCCCTGTTCTGTCATAACAGTTCAATGTGGTGTTTCCGTTCAGATACAGTCCGTCATAATTCAGATGACTCATCACCACTTCCGCATCATACTCTCTGTCAGCATCCGTCTGTGTCTGCCCTCCATTGCTGTCCTTTCCAGACAACATCACCACAGCGACACCGGCAATCAATGCTGCTGCCGCTACCGTGACCGTTGCAAAGAATTTCAAATCAGTCTTCATACATTTTTATTATATAAACATGAAAGTATTTTTATATGTACGGTTCCGTTAGATTCCGCATATCAGTTCTCATAGAACACCAGACACGGATTGCCATCCGGGTCTGCCTTCTCAAAGAACGTCCTCATCTCCTTCTTATAAAGCTTCACGTCAAGATTCTTGGCGAAGATTTCATCACGCATACACTCTATCCATATCGGAGCGAACCAGCTTATGAACTCATTGCGGTTGGAATCGATTACAGACGGCATAAGTCTTCCCTCAAGAAACATGACACCTTCCACTGCCAGCTCGGCAGACCCTTTGATGTGAATACCTTCAAGAGTCTTCTTGTTTATCAGATAATTCTCTCTGCCTTGAAGCGTAAGAGGCTCGGTAAGGACAAGTATGTAGTTTTTGTCCTCATAGAGTTCACAAAGAGCCAAAGAGTAACCGCTCTTGTAAAGTTTTGCCGTATTCAAAAGATTATAAGGTCCTGTCTTGGCAAGGATTTTCTTATCCGGCATCTTGCGTCCCAAATTCAACTTGCAGAAAGGAACAACCTCGTCACCTGACAAAGTGAAGATTGTATCATTCAAAAACTTGAAGAACCGCAGACCGTCCTCACTCTTGGCGATAGGATGCCTGGAGACTTCAATGGTCCCTATTTCAGCCTTAACCGGAGAGAAAACGTCCACCCCTGTCGACGTACCGTCAGGACGAAGCATCATATATACATGGTCACGGGAAGTTTTCTTTGCTGACATACTCAAGGAAAGCAGCATGTTGCCGTCCGGAGCACAGTCTGCAAAAAACGTCAAATTCACACCTTTAGCGGTTTCTTCGTCAAGCTTTCTGTCACCGAGGAATCTGCCGTCGAGAGCGTAATTGTGTATCGCGCCTTTATAATAATCCACAACGCAGATGCACTTTTCCTTCTCGTCATAGCAGATATCCATAGCACTGACATACTCACCCGGACCTTCTCCAAGACGTCCTATAGTGCGTATATATTTGCCGGTGGCACGGTCGAAACAGAATATCTCGTTGTTTTTTGTAAGAACATAAATCTTTCCTTCCGCGTCGACAACGCGCTTGATATCCGAGATGAGACATTCCTCTTTGGCTTCAAGCTGTATCATGTGGATGTTCTTGAAGCTTGAGGCGATGAGAAAATCCTTGGGGGCTTCCTTGAAAGTCACCTCCTTCACATCAGCACCAGTCGGGGCACTCTTCTTCTGCTCGCGGCATGACACTACCAGAATGCCTGCGCAAAACAGTACTAATAAACGAATGAATGTATGTTTCATTTCCATTTATGTTTAAATAACCAAAAGCCAGAAAGCCTGATGTTACATTTTCAATTATTACATTTATATGTATATATGTATTACCGGGTCAGTTCTCATAGAACACAAGGCACGGATTGCCCTCCGGATCTGCCTTCTCAAAGAACGCCCTCATATTCTTATCATACAGTTTAAGGTCTTTATTCTCACTCAACTGCTTCTGAACAGCCTTAATAGCTGTTGCTCCGCAGAAAGAACTTATCAGCTCTTTTTCGTTTGAGTCAACCAGTTCTATTATGCTCTGACCTTGAAGGAAACGGTTACATTCAGCATCGAAATTATCCGAGGCAATGATGTGTATGCCTTTCTTTGTGTCCTTTTCTATCCAATAATAACCGTCAGTTGTATAATGTTGGGGCATCAGGACAATAAGATTTCCGCATTCATATATCTCATCCAGCGGCATGGCATAGCCACTCTGATTCAACTTTGACAACTGAGAATAACTATAACTTCCCATCTTTGCCACAATATCTTTCGACGGCATTTTGCGTCCTAAGTTCACTTTGCAGTATGGCACTGCCTTACCGGAGGACAAAGTAAATATCGTATCGTTGATGAACTTGAAGAATCTAAGCCCGTCCTCACACTTTGCAATGGGTCGTTTTGCAAAATCAACAGCGTATCCGTTGACCTTCACCGGTGCGAAAGCGTCAAACTTAACAGCCGTTCCGTCCGGTCTGACAACTGTGTAAGCATAGTCGTTGGACGGTTCCAGACCGCCTATCAACTTTGAGGCAACCATCACACTTCCGTCTGCATAATGTTCCGCACGCATAGCCCAAGTCATGGCAGAGGTAATATCCTCATTCGTTCCGAACGTCCTGTCACCTATAAGCCCGCCATCAAGAGTGTATGTATGAATCGAATTTCTCAGGCGATCAAGCACACAGATGCTTTTCTCATTCTCATCATAGAACATGTCGGTAGCCTCAAGATACTCACCAGGTCCCTCTCCAACCTGCCCTATTCTGCTGAGATACTTCCCCGTAAGACGGTCGAAACAGAATATCTCATTATCTTTAGTAAGCACATACAGCTTGCCGTCGGTGTCTATTATCCGGTGAATCTCGGAAACAAGACAGTCGTTTGTGGTTTCCAACTGAACCATATGCATACTTTTGAAGTTGGAAGCTATCTGGTAATCTTTAGGAGCCTCCGTGAAAGTTATCTCCTTAATCTCTGATGGCGCGTTCTTATGTCCGTCGCACGAAAGCAACAGACACCCGGCAGAGACCGACGCCATAAAAATCTTTATTACACTTCTCATATCATAAATCATATTTTACTATTATATATTTGCATAGTCCTTTTATAAACATTTGGCATATAACAACTCTTCATTTAGAAAATATTTGTTTTAATCAGTAGTTGTCCCATCCCCTTCTACGATTCCTTCCACATAAGTTGTTTCCTCAGATTTTTTGCATTTATTATTGCTATTTATTAAAGACTCACAAAGTCTGTCTACTAAAGAAACCTTATAAGTGGTGCTGCTTTTGTATCCATTATACTCCTTGCCTAAAATGAAAATCGTACCATTTACGTTTGATGTCACATATATATATCTTGTATTGAAGTTCAAATAAGCAGAGCATACATAAATGTCAGGGTCACACGTTCCTCCACCACTTCCTCCTCCTGACGTTTCGTCTGACTGCGCAACAATCGCACTGTGCAGTTTGTTCTCTTTCATACCATAGTCGTTTGCCGCCTGATAAATACTGAATGCAAATCCTGAACACAGAACCGCGCAGGATGCCATAACTAATTTTTTCTTCATAATGATAAAATTTTATTTAATTAATAATTATTATTTAAGGAGCCTTTTATAAAAAACTCCGTTCTATTTTAGTTTCAATTCGTAAGCGACTGGCGTATTACAGAACTCCGGATCATACATCCGCAGTAATCACCGGCACGTCAGTTCTCATAGAACACAAGGCACGGATTGCCCTCCGGGTCTGCCTTTTCAAAGAACGTCTTCATCCTCTTATCATACAGTTTCAGTGTTTTCCCATCACTCAACTGTTTCTGTACAGCCCCTATAGACGTCGCGCCGCTGAATGCACTTATCAGTTCTTTCCCGTTAGACCCTACAAGTCTTATTATGCTTTGTCCCTGAAGAAAGCGGAAGCACTCGTCACCGAAATCGCCCGTAGCAAGGATATGTATACCCTCCTGTCTCTCCTTGTCAATCCAGAAATATCCGCCCGTCATCATGTAAAGTTCCGGTACAATCGCGATAAGATTCCCGCACTCATACATTTCCCTGAACGTCATGGCATAGCCACTTGATTTATACAGGTTGTACAGGTTTGTTTCCTTGTAACTTCCCATTTTCGCCACCACGTCCTTAGGCGGCATACTGCGCCCTGTATTCAATCTGCAATAAGGCACAGCCTCACCGTCTTTCAACGTGAAAATGGTGTCGTTGAGGAACTTGAAGAACCTCAGTCCGTCCTCACATACGGCAATGGACCGCGTGGCAAAAGGCATGGCATAATCCTCCACCTTCACAGGAGCGAAGGCATCCATACTGCTCAGCGTTCCGTCAGGGCGCACAACAGTGTAAGCATAGTCGTTTGAGGGATAGCCGCCAGTCATTTGCGAGGCTATCATCAAGCTGCCGTCTGCCGACCGCTCCGCACATATAGCCCAGCTCAAGGCTGCGATGGCGTCACCACCTTGTCCGGGAGTCCTGTCGCCGTTATACTTTCCGTCAAGAGTGTAAGCGTGAATTGCGTTCTTGCTGCGGTCAAGCACGCATATGCGCTTCTCTCTCTCATCATAGAAGATGTCTGTAGCATCAACATACTCACCGGGTCCTTCACCCACGCTCCCTATAGTGCACAGATATTTACCGGTGCTGCGGTCGAAGCAGAATATCTCATTGTCTGAAGTCAGCACAAACACCTTTCCATCGGTGTCTATTATTCGTTTCACATCAGAAACCACACATTCGTCCTTCATCTCAAGCTGAACCATATGTATGTTCCTGAAGTTGGAGGCTATCAGATAATCGGCAGGAGCATCCCTGAAAGTCATCTCACTTGCCTCCGCAGGCATACACATCTTTTGCTCTGCGCACGAGAGAAGGGCGCATCCGGCACATAGTGCCGCCAACAAACAGCCAGTAACCTTTTTCATATATTAACTATCATCATATATCAATTATTAATGTACGCGTACATATTATGTCTCTCCCCGGTCCAATTCTCACTCTATCATTCTTATCTCTCCCGGTGTCACGAAACAAGGCTGGTAAGTCCACAGAGGACGATGCCCATACTTGGAGCTTCCCGGCAAATCCTTCATACTTGCCCTATTCTCGACATAGGTGGCATTCATACTTGAGAATGCCGCCCGTCCGGCATACTTGACGCTCTTAGGCACTACAAGCTTCTTCATCTTCGTGTTACCGGAGAAAGCGTCGTCGAGTATCGTAGTGACAGAGGAAGGGATGGTCAGCACCTTGTTCACCTGTGCGACAAACACCAGCACGGTCTTTTTCTTGTTGTATATGCAGTTGCCCGCCGAACAGTAATATTTGTTGGCGGCCGACACGGTAAGCCTTTTCAGTTTCAGAAGCACCTGGAAGGCACCCGGCGCAATCTCTTGCACAGTGGACGGTATATGTATTGAGCTTACGTTTATGAGCTGTCCGAATGCGAACCAGCCTATCTTCCTGATGCCCTCCGGAATCTTCACAGACGTCACCTTGTGGCAGTAGCTGAACGTGCGCTCGCCTATCTCCGTCACCCGGTATGTACGGTTCTTGTATTTCACCGTCTTCGGAATGACTACATTTCCCACATATCCGCCGTCGCCAGACACATACGTCAAATCCGGATTCTTGTAAGTCAACGCCACCGTCCCGTCTTTCTTTATGTTATAGGCGAAACCGTTCACAATGAAATCATAGGCAAAGCTGTCCGCATGAGCGGCAAATGCCACAAGTAAAGCAATGATAATTCTGTTCATAATACATTTAGAATTTAAGTTATTTTCCTCTGTTTAATGATATAACAACTTCGAATAAACAAAATAAAAAATATTGTGATAAAATTTGTTAAAGCTGCAAATATTTTTCCTTCAAGTGTTCCCGTTATCCCAAAAATATGTAAATTTGGGAGCCATAAATAGAAAAACGTCTAAACAATATAAAAACAACACATGTCCGGAATGACTGACATAAAAACACACATGCACAAACTTTCAGGAGAGATTCTCCGGTTCGGCATTGTCGGCACAACCGCGCTGGTGATACATTACGGTGTATACTATCTTCTGCTACGCCACACATATCTCAACGTGGCATTCACATCAGGCTACATAATAAGCTTTCTGTTCAACTTCATGATGACCTCATGGTTCACGTTCAAGGTAAGACCGTCATGGAGACGATTCCTCCGCTTCGCCGTGAGCCACGGCATCAACTACCTCATACAGATAACCGTATTCAACATATCGCTGCTTCTCGGCGTAAGCAATGAGCTTGCCCCGATACCGGTCTACATCATATCGGTGCCAGCAAGCTTTCTGCTGGTGAGATGCGCGATGATGAGAAAACGCGACACAACAGCATGATGGGGCACAGACATAAGACATGGTCCGACGCCCGCACCGCGCTGACGCTTCTTTCCGCAGCCGTATTCCTTGTAACAGCATACAGCAGCAACGGCTATTTCTATCCCGACGAGCACTTCCAGATCATCGAGTTCGCCCGATGGAAGACAGGAGCGTGCACATCGGAGACAGTGCCGTGGGAGCTTGCCGCACACACCCCCCCGACGCTGCAACCCATCATCACCATCATCCTGTTGAAGGCGATGGAGCTTTGCGGGGCGTCAGACCCGTTCGTGCTCGCACTGTCCCTGCGCGTCATAATGGCGGCGGCGGTGATGTGGTCGGTGTGTCATTTCATCAGGTGCACACAGTCCTCCATAATGCCCGGGCACATAAACGCCTACACCGCGCTGTCATTCCTGTTATGGTTCGTCCCGTATATAAGCGTGAGATACTCCTCCGAGACTATGTCCGCCGTGTTTCTGCTCCTTGCTGCGGGCATGGCATGCAGGATGGCAGAATCGCCCGGCGAGGTCTCCGCAAAGCGTGCCGCCGTCATGGGCATACTGCTCGGCGTCGCCTTCGAGTTCCGCTATCAGACCATGTTCGCCGTTCTCGGACTGCTGTGCTGGTATGTGTGCGTGTACAGGCGTGCTTACACGAGGATTGCCATTGCCGCGGCGG
>ERZ780052.601-NODE-601-length-13357-cov-3.105698_pt1 | contig 13357 bp, 11 predicted proteins | sample MGYA00511845_ERZ780052 | MGnify/ENA primary metagenome ERZ780052 (study PRJEB29588, sample SAMEA1970897) | human gut metagenome | biome: human gut; feature: human-associated habitat; material: faeces | place: Denmark | collected 2008/2010 ...
CTAACAAACAATCATATAGAAGTTACAGGTGATAAACATAACTTAGAAGCTCTGTGGAATAAAGTGAAAGATACACTTACTCAAGAGGACATTAACGAAACTGTTGAAGGTGTGGAACAAATCGTTTTAGAATTACAACAACATGATCCTTTAGCAACAGCATTTAGGTATCCTAAGAAACTAAATACTCTGTTTGAAAAAAGAAAGATAAAAGATATTGGCACATTGATAGACATTCGTATTTTACGCGAGAGATTTTTGCAACTTTACAGATTCTTCGATGGACTATATGACTTGTCTATAGTAAATATAGAGAAATAAGCTATCAAAAACAAACAACAATGAAAAAGATTATCATGTTTTTCATGGCACTCTGCATGGTATTGCCTGCATTGAATGCCCAGAACAACAAGGCGCTGAACAAAGCCTTGAAGAAGGAGTACAAGGTGAAGATGAAGGAATTTAAGAAGGGAGGATGGATGCTTTACGGCTCGTCTCGCTCTCTTGATGTAGCCCTTCTCAACCACTATGGTAAGCTCAACAAAGAAGGAGAAGACGCCTACGAAATAGTTGGTACCTGCTCCAAGTTTAGGTCAAAGAATGTGGGTCATCAGACTTGTATCAACAATGCTTGTAATATTTATGCCCAACAGGCTGGTAGACAGTTGAAAGGGCGTATTGTGAGTGATATTGCTGGTAATGGCGATGACGTTTCAGGAGAGTTTGACCATTTCTATGCAGCCTACGAGAGTCTTGTGCAAAAGGAACTCAACGGCGAGTTGCAGGAGTCTTTTTCCGTTATCCGCAGCAACAAGGATGGAAGTTACGAGATGCAGACATTCTTTGTAGTAAGCGAAAGTGCTGCCACCCGAGCAAGAATCCGTGCATACGAGAATGCTGCAAAAGAAAGTGCAGCCGCCCAAAAATATGCAAAGAAGGTAAGCGACTTCGTTCGCGAAGGATTCAAACCAACAACCGTTTCTACATCCACCAATGACTAAACGAATAATTGTTTTACTGACAATGAACTTTTGCCTCATTTCAGCTTTCTCGCAAAGTTGGGATGAGGTAATACGTAATACCCAAACTTATCTATCGGGAGAAGGTTGGGGAGCGACAGTTGAGGAAGCTGACCAACAGGCACTCGCTGCATTGATAAGCAAAATATCCGTTGTGGTAAGTAACGACTTCTCTATCACAGAAGACGAGCGTACAACCAATGGGAAACTTGATGCAGCAAGTTATACGACCTCGAAAGTGCAGACATACTCAACCGCCACTTTGACCAATACAGAGCGCATTGTCATAGACAACAATCCAGACCAAGCTCATATCGGTCGATTTATCAAACGAAGCGAACTGAACAAAATCTTTGAAGGGAGAATTCGTACCATAAAAGAGTATATCCGTTTAGGAAAGGTTGCTGAAGATGCTTGCAAGATAGACGATGCGCTAAGAAATTATTATTGGGCATATTCTTTGCTCAAATCTGTGCAGCGACCGTCGAGTGTCGTTTATTCGGATGAAGAAACAGGAGAAACAATGTATCCTTTAACCTGGCTTCCGCAGCAGATTACAAATATCCTAAAGGATTTAAGCGTTGAGGTTACTGGTAACGATGGCATAAATGTCGATTTAATGTTCAAGTATAAAGGTCAACCCGTCAGTACACTTGACTTCACCTACTTCGACGGACGCAACTGGAGCAATATCTGTAGTGCGAAGGACGGACGTGGAACGATGGAATTCAGTAAAGGCTTGGTTCCAGACAACGTTCAAATCAACTACGAATACGCCTATCGTGGTCAAGCGCACATCAATCAGGAAATACAAAGTGTTCTGAATGTCGTAAAAGGGCAATCTATACGTGCGGCAAGGGTAAACCTGCAAATGGGAAAGGCTAAAAAAAGTACATACAATACACTATCTTTGGGTAAGTCACGGGCAAATAATACAATGTTGCCTGTTGCAAATGATGGTTCTTATAGAGCTGTGCTAACCAAAGTGCTTAATGCGATAAAGGGACACGACTATGATGCTGTACGCACTCTCTTTACTGATGATGGCTGGAGTATGTTTACAAGCCTTGTAAGATATGGCAATGCCAGAATACTCAATGCAATGGATTGTCAGTTTAGCCAACTGCGTGACAATGTAATTGCAAGAAGCATACAAATGTCTTTCTCTTTCAAGAAAGGGTTAAGAAAGGACTTTGTGGAAGATGTGGTCTTTACTTTCGACAAAAATCAGAAAATAGACTGTATTGCTTTCGGTCTTGACCGCAAAGCCAAACAAGACATCATGAAACGTGGCGCATGGACTCCTATTGCTCGTCAAACAATTATGCAATTTCTTGAAAATTACAAAACAGCATACGCACTGAAGCGACTTGACTATCTCAAAACAATATTTGATGACGATGCCGTCATTATAGTAGGTCATGTAGCAGAAAGACTTGTTGCGAACAGACAGAGCAAGGATATGCCAGTAACATTCCATACGCAGAGGCATATCCGTCGAGTTCAGTATAGCAAGGACCAGTATATGAAGAACTTGGAGGCTTGTTTCAGAAGCAATGAGTTTGTAAACATACGATTTGCGAATAATGACGTTCGAAAGGCAAAGAATGGTGAGGAGTATGGCATACAAATTAAGCAGGACTATTATTCAACCAACTATGGTGACCAAGGCTATCTCTATTTGCAAGTTGATTTGGAGGATCCTCAAAAGCCCATTATCAAGGTTAGGACATGGCAACCTGAACCTGATCCCGAGATAGGCTTGTTTGGAATTGGTAACTGGTAAACTATAATATAACAATTATGCGTAAGTATTTTTTTATACTACTGTTGTGTTCTTCGTCAATGATGGCACAAAACACAAATTCAGACTATCAAGCATTCCGTAAAAGAGTTCTTGATAACTATGGTAGCTTCAGAAAAACAGTGTTGGAAAACTACGCAAAATATCTACAAGGTGTCTGGGATGAATATGAACAGTTTAAAGGTATTAAGAGGGACCATGAACCCAAACCATCAATTGCACCAAAGGCTGACGTAAGACCTCAAGGTGTCACACCTGTTCAGTCTGAACCCGAGGTAAAACCCACGATACAACCAACGCCAACAGATAACCCCATATCTGTGGAGCCTATTGCCCCCAGTGCTTTGCCAAATATGTCTTTTTCCTTTTACGGAATGAAACTAAGTGCAGTTTTATGTCATGCACAAACGATTGATGGCATTGAACATCAAGCAATAGCAAAGGTTTGGAACGCCTATCGACAAGATAGAGTGATGAAAGATGTTATACGCTCTTTGCAATCACTAACTATGGCGTATGGTCTCAACGATTGGTTTACATTTGAGCTTGTCAGGAACTATACGGAGTCAACTTGTAAGAATCTTGCAAGTAAAATAGTACTGCAACATTTTCTCCTCGTAAATATGGGATATGATATCCGTTTGTCAAGTTGCGGAAATCAACTTTTATTGTTGGTGCCATTCAATCAACAGGTATATGAGCGGAGCTATCTTTTTATTGATGGTAAAAAATATTATGTCTTTTATGACGATTCTACAAGCAAGGTTCAAAATGCAGGAATTTATACATGTCGTTTACCTAACGAAACAGACAAAGGGCGCAATATAGACTTAACCATTAGAGGTGGAAATATAGGGATAAAGACAGGTGTGGCGCATAGGTTTAGTATGAGTGATGGCAAAATCTCATTACAAGGTTCTGTTGATGAGGGAACTATGGAGGCCATCCGCCGTTACCCCCAGATGGATATTCCTTTTTATGCTATGTCAACTATTGATTCAAACTTCCATCGATCTTTACTTACACAGGTTAAAGAACAAATACAAGGTTGTTCAGAAAAGGAATCGGTCTATAGAATCCTTCATTTCGTACAATATGCTTTCGACTATGCTACAGACGGAGAACAACATGGATATGAGAAGCCCTATTTCATAGAAGAAAACTTTTATTATCCGAAGAACGACTGCGAAGACAGGGCCATCCTTTTTGCGTTTCTTGTGCGTAACGTCTTGGGACTTGACGTACACCTCGTACAGTATCCTGGGCATGAATGTACCGCAGTAAACTTCACAACCTCTCAAATGAATGGAGATGGATATATGTACAAAGGCAAGGCTTTCTATATTTGTGACCCGACATTCATCGGTGCTTCAATAGGTCAATGCATGCCTGATTATAGAAATGTCAAACCTATAGTAGAACAATGGTACTGATATTGTTTCTCTTTTCAGTTCACTATTCGCACAGTTCTCACAACTCGCATAGTTCACACTCGTCTCACTATTCAAGTCGTTACCAAGGATAGTGATTCGCAAGATTATTGCGAGTTGTAAAATAATTTGGGAGGGGCGTGTTCGAATGCGCTCCTCCCTTAATATTTTATCTACTCAAGCCTTTCCTATTCATAGGCTTCATCATCTTTGTTACCTGTCGCAAACATCGTCTTATCCATACTATCTCATCTTCGTCCTTCTCACGTCCCCAATCCTTGGTATCGCTACCGCCTCCACCTTGGCTTTTTGCGAAGTTGGTGGCTTCGTTAATGTAGCCGATGTACAAGTACATTGCACAATAGATGATTTTGTCGCCATGATTGATAAAATCCATTGCAAAGCTATCGTCAAATAGGCTGCTGTCGTGAATGCTCGTAATACGTGGATAGATGTCTGCTATCTCTGCCAACGCCTTCATACCAGCCTGCGCCCAAATCTTATTGATCATCTGTTGCTGGTATGAAACAGCTGTTTTTTCAAAATCGGCTTTAATCTCCCTGTTTCTTGCTTCGATGTTGGAGGTGTTCTTCTGCAGCTCATCAAGTTGCAACTTAGCCTGTTCAAGTTTCATCTTCTTGTCGTTCAATTTGTCACGAACATCCCAGAGTTCCTTTCTGGTGGCGGTAATCTTTGCCTTTATCTCAACTGCATCACCAAGATGATTCTTCATGTAATCTTCAAGTTCGGCTATGGTCGCTTGCTTATCTGCTTCCGCTTTCTCCAGATTGCTGACCATAGTCTGCAGAGCCTTGATTTTTGTCTCTGCTTTTGTAATGCTACGATTAAGACCAGAAAGAAGCGTCTTCTTCATGCCTACTTCATTTGACAAAGTGCGGCATTCTTCAGCCAATTCCCTGCGATAAGTTTCTGTTGACTTGTGCTTAGCTCCAGTTATGGTGATGTCATCACCACGCTCCAGTCCATACTTTTCATTAACCTCTGCAAGTCGGCTATGAAGTTCACGCATCCTTGTTCTTGCTTGATTCATGTCGTTTCCACCAAACATATCTTTTGCGCTCAGTCTGCCGTCTTTTGTGATGGGGACAATGACCGCATGTGCATGAGGATTTAGTTCGTCTAGATGAACAATGAACAATGAACGAAACGACATTTTCTTCACCAAACTCCCGACAACAAAAGTCATATATGTCCTTTGCCCATCTGTCTATGCCACTGCAACTGTCAACATCCCAGTTGTTGCCGTACTCACTGATTGCCTGGTCGCCAAATACAAGTTTACGCATCTGCTCGCGATTACCCCCAAAGACAATGCTCACGGCACGGTTTGATGTGGCATTCACTCTGCCTGTCACTCTGTTCTTGATGGCTTGCTCGATTTTGTCTGTTATAGACTTGTTCTTGTCTATTGGTCCAAGTTCTCCGCCTTTCGACACCTGAAAGTTAAGTCGGGTGCGGCTACGGTCATAGTTGTACTTCGGATCGTTTTCCTTCCTTGAAAAGAGGTCATCGCCCCAATTGCGCTGATGCTCATCGCTGACAGCAACGCTTAAAGACTTGACCTTTTGAATGTCCATCATCTGTTTCTTATTATCGCTCATAAAATTGCTTGTTTTAATTGATTGTACATATGAAATTCAGCTTGCTGTACACATATAATGGCTGTTTGCCCTAATTACTGAGCTTGCTCGGTGTATTAGGCTCCACCCAAGGGATATGTTCGCAAGCGAACTCGTTATAACTGCGCCAGTAGTGCTATGGCTCTTCCACCAACACCAACCCAAGACTGTCTATCAGATGTTGGAGTGGCGGATATTGCTTTATCAGCCTTTGTAGCGCCATCTGCGGTGTTTCCGTCATCAATAGGAAGTCGGCAATGTCAAGACCATTGACCTTTTGTTCATCGGTGGCATTGTCTTCCAAGATGTTGCTTATGACAACCCTTTTGCAAACAGATTGCAGCAATGGAATTTTTGATTTCCATTTGTCCGTTGCTCCAAGGTCAGGGAACAGAATGATGTCCCGACCTCCCAATACCTTGACAGCGATTTGGTTGAGACAGCCATGCATACCTCCAGTTGCGAGCCAGATGAAATTGGGGATGAAATGTAATGCGATTATGGCAGGTTTTTTTTTCTCGACAATAGCGACCGACATTGTGGGATGCTGTGCCAGCAAATGCTCACCAAAGAAACATTGGCACAAGTTGAAATCTGGAAGATGAAGAAAAGCATGCGCCCATCCAACATAAGAACGTGGCTCTTTCACACGATGTCCGTCTTTGGGATTATACAGCATGACCTTGCCAGTCCTCACCTTATCATCCTTGTCAACTTGCCAATAAATGGTTGAGCCTCCCCACTTATAGGATGTTCCGACATGATACATCTTCATCAGCCTTTCTGTCTCTTGTTCACCAAAGACCTTGGAAAGGTACTGGTATAACGGATTGATTCCGTAATGAGACAAGGAACGCTCCATAATAGCGTTGGAGATATAGGAAATAGGCTTTTCTACGACTTTCGGTTGAGTATTCCTTCTTGTCGGATATGGCAATTTGTCCTTAGACAGAAAGTCTGGATGCTCACGGAAATAGTCTTTAGGAGTATAGTGATACCCACAACTATGCTCATGGTCACATTTGCCTACATTGTCAGGGAAGGATACTTCCCCCTCATCATCTATGTATCTTGTGAAACAACGCTTGCGCTCACAATTCTGGCATGTGTAACGATTACCCAATCTGTATTTCTCCAAGTGAAATCTATACTCGTTCATCATCGTAACTGAAATGAATTATTGGTGAATTTCAGCTTTCAGTTCTTTCATGTTTTCAGTTACGCACTTGTCAACTGAAAAACTGAAACAAATGAATACTGAAAACAGTTTGGTTTATGTTTCAGTTGCCTGTCCTGTTTGGAACTTTACTTTTTCGTAAAATCCTTTCTTTGCCTTTGTGATTAGTCCAGACTTCATAAGCTCCTTTATATAGTTCATCACAGTACGGTCTGTAACATGCAGATTCTCCATTCCTGTTTTTATGGCTGTTTTTGTGTCAAAACTGTCTTCCAACAGATACAGCAACTCCTTGGACATAGAATCACAGGTGTCTTCAGCAACAAAGGCTCGGCAGCGTTGATAACAATTCTCACAATATTCATTGAGCTGTAATGCTCCTTTTATGGAATCCACATCAATACTTTGCAGATGGCTCTCGCCACAGGCGTATCTTAAAGCTTGGAGCAATAAGGCAATGCGTGCGACGTGGGTATTGTGCTTCATCACCCTCGTTTCAACTTCTTCATCATCCTCTATGGCATTGATGGCATCCACATTTCTGTTCCACCAACCAAAGAAAAGGGAATGTGCGTCCTTGTCCATATAAAGGATATTTGGACAACATTCATTTGTGTCATTACACCTTGCATAGTCAAGTCCAAAGATTTTCCCGATGATGTCAGCCCATTTTCTTGAAGCCTCGCTCTGGCGCACATGGCTGTCTTCCTCATCCAGCCAGTGTGGAACTTTCTTGGATTTGGGATATACAACCAGAATACGGTCAAGAAAACCTGTATCCATGAATTTGGAACCATCAGTTCCTTCATTCGTTTGGTCTGTGTTGTACCGATGATGTTGACACATGGCTCTTCTACACGTTGTGGGCGGTCATTCTTGACACGTGTGTTCTCCAAGTGGCATCCGCTCCAGATGGAAAGTAGGCGTTCAAGCATGGGATTTTTCCCATACCTGTCTGTATTGGCAAGCAGTCCGAGAATTTCATCATAGTTGATGGCTATGCCACGCAAGTTGTTGTAATGCTCCAATACCAGAGCCTCCAATGTAAAGTCATCCAATGTGACCCTTTTCAGAATAGGCTTCTTCATTTCCTTGCTTCCGCTTTCCTTTGTTGCACATGCTGCCTCATATAGGTCAAGTTCATAGCAAAACTTGTCAAACAGCTTTCGTTCATACTCCCGAATTGGCTTGTATGCAAGCTGTAATGGTGGAGTTTTGCCCATGCCAGGTCTGCCAACCAATATGATATAAAGGGCGGCATTCGTGTCCCAATCCTGCTTAACGTGAATACGATAGGTATTGCCAAGAGCCGCAGATGCTGCCGAAAGCATGGACATGGCGACATAATCCACCTTGAAATTGCCGTGCACCACCATGTCTATGATGATGGACTGCATTTTTTGTGGAAATACCTCAAGAGGGAAGCCTGAGTCCGCTAAAGACTCGGCTTCCATGTTGATTTTGTTACAGAGTTCAAGCGCATCCATGATATTACCAGTTTAAGGGTTTCGGCTTGCGCTTGTTTCCTGCAAGAATGGCTGCATTCTCCTCCTCTGCTGTGAGAGGTACCGGATTCTTGCGGTTAGTCTCCAGCCACTTGTCTAGTTCATCCTGATAGAGGCAATAACGCTTGCCAGGTTTAGTGGCAGGAATGCTGCCGTTGCCAAGTTTCATGTAAAGGGTAGCCATCGGCATTTTCAGGTATGCCGATGCTTCCTCCACACTCATAGGTATGTGCGTATTAGCCTTGTGTGGCTTGTTCTGTGATTGCAGACTGATGATCATCTGCTTCATGCCCACCACTTCGTCCCGAAGCTGGGCAACGACCATTGGAAGGTCGTTGAAAGTTAATTCCTTTGTCATATACAAGTTGTTCTAAAAAACTGGGACAAAGGAACAGAATGATGCTTCCGTTACTGAGGTTCGTGACAGTCATTTGTCATTCACGAAGGAATAACTCTAACAATGGGGATTATTCGGGAGTTTCCTCTTTAACATCATGAAACTTATATCTACTATTGGCAGGCTCGTCAATAGGAATGAAATCATTGGAACATGGTGCTTTCAGGTTCTTCAATGTACTGTAGTCCAAGCCTTCAAACGGTTTGGGGAACAATGCCTTGATAAAAGCTATTCGCATGGCCATTGTGTAATCACGTTTACCCAAACGTTCTGCGATATTCCACACGAAGTGCCTTAAAGGGATATTCTCAACATTTTCCTTGAAACGGTTTATTGCTGTCGGGGTATAGTTGGTGTCGTTGCTCCATTCCTTGACAGCCTCAATTACCTTGTACAAATCTTCCTCATACAGAAACCTTGACATGGTACGATGCACATAGTCAAATACGGCTCTCGTTCGTTTTTCCTTTATCTCCTGTGCTTCTTTTTCTTGTGCCTCTACACACTTGGCATAGTCCTCATGACTGTATTGTGCTGACTCTGTTTGTGGTAATGTTTGTTTTGGCTGTTCTTGTTCTGTTGCTGGCTCTGCTTCTTCCAAGTTTTTCTTTGTCTTGCTGTTGCTACCAATGGTCATCAGTTCATAGGGATAATTCACCATAGAAATGAATATCGCCCAAAGCAGGATATTGCTCCCTACAAAGATGATTGACTCGACAAACAGACTTTTGTGGAAGTCATTGCCTACATACATAGCCACGACAAGAGAGATGGCGAGAATTGCAGTACCAACAAAAGCGTAGATGGTACAATCTGAAGTTGTCTTGTTTTCTATCATTATTGTATTCGTTTTATTGTTATTCGTTCAAAAACTTCCACAAAGTTAGATGCAGAAGCATGTAAAAACAGCATTTACGTTCTCTGGCACTTTTTCTTTTACGCTTTATTAGCGTTCTAATATGATTTCATACTCTGAATCATACTTGAAACAGCTCGTTAGCGTCAGTTGTTGCTGATTGTTGGTTGCAAAGGTAAGGACGAGGAAAAAGAAAACTTGAAGTGACTCCCAAATACAGATAGTTTTTTAAGGCATATTTGTCAGATTGGTTCTATTCACGACTACAAATAGAACCAACAAAACGAGAAAAGGACTATTGGAACACTATCATTCCAACAGTCCTTTTCTGCGTGTTATTGTCAAATGGTTACTTCTTCAAGGTGATACAGCCAACCGAAGCACGCTTCTGTGCATCGGAAATCTTGGCATACACCTCTGTCGTTGCCACATTCTTGTGACCGAGATAACGCTGCACTACGGCAATACTTGTTCCTGCGTCCAACTGGAGACAGGCAAAGCTGTGGCGTGAGCAATGATAGGAGATATGCTTGGTAATCCCTGCATCTTTCAGCCAGTTCTTCAATGGTGCCTGCGTCATGGAGTCTTTGAAATCGGGGAACACCTTGCCTCGTTTATCCGGTGAATAGCCTATAAGTTCCAAGGCTTCCTCACTGATTGGGTTATGCACGATGTCCTTTGTCTTCTGCATTCGTGTAGTGACATACATCACACTATCGCTGCCGTATGGCTGTATTTCTTCCCAAGTGAGCTTCTTAATGTCGCTCTTTCTCAAAGCCGTTAGGCAAGAGAACAGGAAGGCTCGCTTCAAGGCAGGAGCAGAGCATGGTGTGGATGCCAAGCGGATAACCTCGTCCTGTGAAAGATGCTCCTTGTCAGTCGGGATAGTCTCGATACGTTCCAAGAAGCCATTTGGGTTCTCCTTTATCTTGCGGTCACGATAGGCAGTGTGGATTGAAGCACGGAAAGTTGACCAGTAGTTGGCTGCTGAGTTTATATGTAGCTTTCTGTTCTTATGCAGTCCCTGTGGTGCTGTCAGCAGATACTCACGAAATCTGTTGCACAAGTCCACGTTTATCTCACCGAAGGTACACTTGCCTTGCGTGAATGTACGAAAGTGCATATAGACGTGTTGCCACTTGGAGTTCTTCTTGTCTGCCAGTTTCTTGAAGTAGGCGAGGAAATCTCCTTTCATCTTCTCCTTGTCGAAGAAATCGTAACGCTCGTTGACGATAGCCTCAAAGCGACGGCAGCGTATCGCCTCGGCTCTTGCCGTAAGGTTGAGGTTGTACTTCTGTTCCGTCTGGTTCTTCGGTTTGGCATAGATGTAGATGCCAAGCGACTCATGGCGGATGACTTTCATCGTGCTCTCGTCACGATAGCTTGGATAATAGTCAAGATAATAGGACAGCATGCGTCCGTCCTTGATTTTGCGTGTACGCAATGATACGGTCTTGCAAATGTTGCTCATAACTGATATGTATTATTGATGATTATTCGTGGTGAAGTGTCTCTTCACGGCTGCAAAGGAATAAAATGAAGCATCCGTGACTCCAATTATTCATAGTAACTGATGGATAATGCTGAAATCACTTGCTTTCACAGTCCTTTAGCAGCTCTTTCTGCCATTGCTCGCTCCACATCCGTCTTCAAAAGCAGATTCTTTACGCCCACTTTTACCTTGCTGATATGGTGAACTCTCACTATATGGCAGATGTTGGCACTTGTCAGACCATACAACTGCTGCACTTGTTCTGTGGTATAATAGCTGTCATCGCTCATGAGGTCAGTCCTGCGAAGTTCTTCAAGATGTTCCTTGGAATAATAGGTGCGACCATACTCACGTTTGGTCGGTATCTTATGGCGGTAGGTGTATGCCCTAAGTGCTGACTTGCTCATGCTAAAGGCTTCCTCTACGTCATCAGCAGTCACCCACTCGGTGATGCTGTGGATGTCAACGGCAGTACCGAAGAACTCATCAATATGCCGTTTGCTGTAATAGTTCTTGCCAGCGATACGGCACATCGGTATCTGGTTGCGCTTGGCGGATGTATAGAGCCAAGACTTCTTGACCTTATAAATGGACATCACTTCCTCGCCCGAATAATAGTCAAGCACCTCATTCTCCTCTTTCCCTTTTGTCGATTCCTGCTTTTGTGTTGGCTTTTCTGTTTTTGCCTTTTTACTGGGCTTGCTCTTGTTGGCAGGAACCACACGCTTGTAGGGATTACCCTCAAACATCTTCTCTATATCAGCCTTTCTAACGAATGCCATTCTGCTGCTCAATCTTGATGCCTTCAACTTGCCATTAGCCACAAGTTTGTAGATATACTGTCGGGTGCATCCCATCAGAATGGCAGCCTTGGAGAAGGTAAGATACTACTGATGTTGCAAAGACATGATCGGCTCAATACCGTTAATCAAGTCCTGCTGTCTTTTTTTTCTAAGACGTTTTGCCTCTGCCTGACATTCCTCGGAACAGTATTTCTGCATACCGCTCCTTGGCACGAATGTCTTGCCACAAAATTCACATTTTCTTGTCGTTCTCATACTCTTTGATATTGCTATGTTCTACATACTTTGAGTATTCCACCGATGGAGTAAACGGAAGTGAACCATTGACAACCTTTGTCAACCCAGTCCACGATATAACGCTTTTTGCCTGTCAGCTTCAAATCTGTCCTCCATCGTAACCACTCGTAAACCCTTGTCAACTACGTTCACGATATGACAAAATAAAAGCTCCGCAAATTCTCCACGGTAGAAATACGCTGCAAAAATATGTGGAAAATCGGGAACTGCCAAAAAGCACTCAGAAAGTGTTAAAAATCAAAGAGTATTGAAAGTCAAGGCTTTATGGTTGGTTAGTCATAGTAAGTTATGGTTAGTTATATGGCTCTAAATACAGTGACTCAAAAGAAACACCCCATAGTGAAACCATAATATCCACCGTTAACAGGTATTGCAACGGGCGTAAAAACAAGGTCGTTTTCTTTCTTTCCATTTGTTTGAAAGATTTTTTGCCACAAGCGGCAACTCCATTCACCGACACGTGCGCTCAATATACCGACTCCCGCACCAGCCACAACATCATGCAGCCAGTGCCTTCCGTTATACATCAGCATAAACCCTACCCCAGCTGCGATGGTATAAGCACCGATTCCATACCAACCACCGTATTCCATTCGCACAAGTTCAGCACCCATGAAAGCTGTTGCAGTATGTCCTGAAGGGGAAGAGTTGTGACCTGCAAACTCCGGCCTTTTCTCATCAATGCAGAATTTCGGAACATTTGTAAGAACTGCCAATGTCGCATAGGAAGTAGCAACAATAAAAAAACTGTCGCGGAATGGATGCTTTGCCTTTATGCCAGCACAGCCCAACATTAAAGAACCGGCAACCGGAAGATACTGTATGTAATCGTCAAACTCGAGCCGTTTGTTGCTTCCCCGTATATCTATCATGTTGTTTGTGATGTCACGGCTACCGTTTCTGATGAACCCAGGGGCGAGCGCAACCGCACCGGCAC
>ERZ780052.614-NODE-614-length-13233-cov-5.987934_pt1 | contig 13233 bp, 7 predicted proteins | sample MGYA00511845_ERZ780052 | MGnify/ENA primary metagenome ERZ780052 (study PRJEB29588, sample SAMEA1970897) | human gut metagenome | biome: human gut; feature: human-associated habitat; material: faeces | place: Denmark | collected 2008/2010 ...
CCCCGTTATAATGAAAAAAATGAAAGTAATTGCCGAAAACAACGGCCGCAGCGTCAACAAGGAAATTGAGCAGATTTTAAAATGGGTTGTTGACGACTACGAAAACCAAAAAGGCAAAATTAAAATTGACGATTAAAACAAGCAGTTACAAAAATACGCAGAAACCAATTAAGGCTTCTGCGTATTTTTAATCCATTTTTAAAATTGCCATAAAGGCTTCCTGCGGCAGTTCCACGCTGGCAACCTGTTTCATGCGGTTTTTTCCTTCTTTTTGTTTTTCCAAAAGTTTGCGTTTACGGCTTATATCGCCGCCATAGCACTTTGCCAAAACGTCCTTGCGCAAAGCTCGCACGTTTTCGCGGGCAATAATTTTGTTGCCGATAGCGGCCTGTACAGGTATTTCAAACATCTGGCGCGGAATGTTGTCTTTGAGCTTCTCGCAGATGGAGCGCCCGCGCCCGTACGCCTTGTCGCGGTGGACGATGATGGAGAACGCGTCGCAGATTTCGCCGTTGAGCAGAATATCCAGCTTGACCAATTGGCTCTCGCGGTAGTCCTTGAATTCGTAGTCGAACGAGGCGTATCCGCGGCTGCGGCTCTTAATCTGGTCAAAAAAGTCGAAGATGATTTCGTTGAGCGGAATGTCGTAATTCAGCTTGACGCGCGTACCCTCGTATTGCATGTCAAGGAAGATGCCACGCCGGTCTTGGCACAAGTCCATAATCGTGCCGACGCTGTCCTGCGGCGTGAAGATTTCCGCGTGGACGAACGGCTCTTCCATCATGGCAATTTCGCCAATGGGCGGCAGCGCCATCGGGTTGTCGCACATCAGCACCGTGCCGTCGGTTTTGGTGATACGGTAGATGACGCTCGGCGCGGTGGTGACAAGGTTCAAGTCCCATTCGCGCTCCAGCCGCTCGGTGATGATGTCCATGTGCAGCAGCCCCAAGAAGCCGCAGCGGAAGCCGTAGCCCAGTGCGACGGACGTTTCCGGGTCAAAAGAAAGGGAAGCGTCGTTCATGCGCAGCTTCTCCAGCGCATCTTTGAGCGCCGGATAGTCCGCGCCGTCCGCCGGATACACGCCGCAGTAGACCATCGGCGTCACCTGCCGATAGCCGGGCAGAGGGCAATCCGCCGGATTCATGGCGTCGGTAATTGTGTCGCCGACGCGGGTTTCACGCACATCCTTGATGGAGGCCGCGACATAGCCTACGTCGCCCGCTTTCAATTCGTCGCACGGCTGATAGCTCGGCGCGAACGTGCCGACTTCCACAATATCGAACTCGCCGCCCGTCGCCATCATGCGCATCCGCATTCCCGTGCGGATTGTGCCCTGCTTGACGCGGATGAAGCAGATTGCCCCGCGGTAGTTGTCGTAGAACGCATCGAAAATCAGCGCCTGCAGCGGCGCATTCTCGTCGCCCTGCGGCGCGGGAACGTAATTCACGACTGCTTCCAGCACTTGATCGATGTTCAGGCCGGTTTTCGCGCTCACGCACGGCGCATAGGACGCATCCAGCCCGATAACGTCCTCAATTTCCTGCCGGACTTCTTCCGGCTGTGCGCTGGGCAGGTCAATCTTGTTGATGACCGGGATGATTTCGAGGTCATGGTCGAGCGCCATATAGCAGTTCGCCAGCGTCTGCGCCTCAATGCCCTGCGTCGCGTCCACCACCAGCAGCGCGCCTTCGCACGCCGCCAGCGCACGGCTGACTTCGTAGGTGAAGTCCACATGACCGGGCGTATCAATCAGGTTGAGCGTGTAGGTTTTGCCGTCCTTGGCGGTATAGTGCATATGCACCGCCTTGGACTTGATGGTGATGCCGCGCTCGCGTTCCAGCTCCATGCTGTCCAGAATCTGCTCCACCATCTCGCGCTTCTGGAAAACGCCCGTCGTTTCCAGAATGCGGTCAGCCAGCGTAGACTTGCCATGGTCAATATGGGCGATAATGCAGAAATTGCGAATCTTCGATAATCTATCGGACACGCTGAAATCCCTCCGTCAAAAGCCTTATCACAGGCTCAAAATACCACAATCTTATCATAGCCGATTTTGGTTTGATTTGCAAGGGGAACGGGCAAAAGTGACGCTTTTTTCCGCAATGAAAAACGGATGAGAAGCAAAAAAGCCGCCAGTTGATTGGCGGCAAAAAGGAAAAATCACGTTTTCGGCGGCTGAGTCGGCGCATCTGCCGCAAACGTCGCAGCATACTGCGATGGCGTCATGCCTGTTTCATTGCGGAAAATCTTGCTGAAATACGACTGGTCGTCATACCCGACGCACGCCGCCACTTCATGCAGCAGAATGTCCGGATGGTCGCGCAGCATCTGCTTCGCGGCGTCCATGCGGCACTGCGTCAGGAAGGTGTTGAACGTCGTTCCGGCATACTTGCGCAGCAGGCGCGACAGGTACGTCTGGCTGATGCCAACATCGGTGCAGATACGCGGGATGCTCAGCGGCTGGGCGTAGTTCTCGCGAATGTAATTCAGTGTGTATTCGCACAGCTCGTTTGCGCTGACGTTCTTGTCACGGATGAACCCTTCCTCAAAAATCAGGGAGTACAGGCTCGCCAGCAGGTCGCCGTAGGAGGAGGCGCTGCCGTATAGTTCGTTTGCCTCGCGCAGAATCTGCTCGCGCTTCCTTTTGGGGCCGGGAACGCCCAAGTCCGCCGTGTACAGAATCAGCTGATAGCACAGGTCTTCCGCCTGAATCTGCGGCAGGCTGTTCTGATTCCATTCGATTGCAAGGGACACAAACAGCTCTTTCAGCATCCGTGTATTGCCTGTTTCGACGAATGACGCAAGGCGCTTTTTTGTCGCAGCGGACAGGACGGAAGGCTGCAAGGCGCTTTGCAGTGCGTTCAGCGGGACAAGCTGCCCCTTGCTGATGACGACGGTATTCACCATGCGCCCTGCAGCGCGGCTCAAAAACTGCGGCAAGGTGAGGATGTCGGCATCTTCCGGCGCGTAAATCGCCGTACAGGGCAGATCCGGGAAGTCGGCTTTAAGCAGGTCGGACAGCTCGTCGGGAAAACGCTTCTGCCGGTCGGCGCTGCTGCGCAGGAGAATGGTTTCCTGCTCATCGCGCCCATAAAACGCAATCCAGCCCGCCTGATGCACCTGACGAAGCTGCGCTGTGCGGAATTTTGCGAAGCGTACGGTGAACAAATTGCCCTGTCGGACAAGCGCAAAGCGCATCATACGGCTGGAAAACAGAGAGCAGAGCAGCGGCTCATCGACTGCTTCACCGCAGAGCAGGCGAGTCAGCGTTTCCTCCATCAGGTTGTTTGCTTCCGCGTCGAGCGTTTCGCGGATTCGGTCGAGAATTTGCCGGAAACTCTGGATTTCCACGGGCTTGAGCAGATAATCATCCACGCCCGCCTGAATTGCCCCGCGCGCGAACTCAAATTCCGCGTAGCCGGAGACAATCACTGTATGTGTCCGCGGATACAGCTGCCGGACGCGCTGCGCCAATTCAATGCCATTGATGCCCGGCATACTGATGTCCGTTACCAGCACATGGACGTGCTGCTGCGCCATCAGCCGGAGGGCATCGTCGGCGCTGCCGGAGAGCAGAATGGTGTCAAACGCAGGGCAGTATTTCTGGCAGATGGCTTTGAGGAACGTCTGCGCGGGACGCTCATCATCTACGATCAGAATGGTGTACATCGTCTTCCTCCTCACTGGTGCGCGTTTCAATCAGTTCGACTACTGCGCCGCCGTCATTGCGGACGCGCATCCGAATTGCGCCGCGGCTGAAATAGAACAGGCGGCGATAGGTGTTGACAAGCCCAATATGGGCGGACGTGTTTTCCGGCTCGGTCAGTTCACCCGCTTCAATGTGGCTGAATTCTTCCCGCAGGTGCGACAGGATTTCCTCCCCGAAGCCGCAGCCGTCGTCGCAAATCAGCAGATGCAGGCAGCCGTCCTCATCGACCGTGCCGGAAATGGTGATGTGAATTGTGCCGCTTGACCCCTGATAGCCGTGGGAAATGGCGTTTTCCGCGATGGGTTGAAGGGAGAGCTTCGGCAGTGTCAGATGCGAGAAAGCGTCCGGTATGTCGATGGTGTATTCCAGCCGATCCTCCAAACGAGCTTTCGCGAGTGCCAGATAATTGCGAACGTGGGCGATTTCCTCCTGGAGCGTCGCGGTTTTGCTGCGCAGGTCGGTGGAGTAGCGCAGCATCTGGGCGAATTTGCCGCAGATGTCGATGACCTCTTCGTTCCCGGCTTCCATCGACTTTGCGGAGATGATGTTGAGCGTGTTGTAAATGAAGTGGGGGTTAATCTGCGCCTGCAGCGCGTTCAGCCGTGAACGGAGATTGCTCTCGCGCAGTTCTGCGTCGTTGCGCATGGCAGTTTTCAGCTCCATTACCTGCTTGTCAAACACGTCCTCCAGTTCGCGCATCTCCACGTCGCGCGGGTTCGTGACCTTCGGCATTTCTTCGGGCAGCAGGGGACGCTCGGCTATTGCCGCCGGGTCGGACAGCTGGGAAACCTTGCGCGTCAGGCGCAGAATCGAGCGGCTGAGCTGATGCGACGAGAGGATGATGAACACTTCTGCGATGAACAGCACCAGCAGACTGACCAGCACATGGTGGAGGATGACGGAGTGGATGGACGACTCGAAAACCGCGGTACGCTGGGCGGCATAAATGTCGAAGCCCAGCCAGCTGCAATGCTCCTTGACGACGTAGTAGGTGTCGCCGTTTTTGTCGCTGCACTCGGTCATGCTGCCGTATTCGGCGGCGGAGTAGTCGATGGTGTCATCGAAACTGCGGTGGAACAGGCGGCCGTCCGCGTCGTAGGCGGTGGCGCGGAATCCTGCCATATCGTTGGAGGAGAAAATGTCGAACAGGTCGGTTGAAAGCGCATTGACCTCCACAAAGCCGATCTGTTTGCCGTGATAAACGGCAGGGGACATCAGCGTATAGATAGAAATCGGGCGCGCGACGAACCACGGGTCAATGTGCGGGCGGACAAGCGTCTTCTGGCTTAGCCCCCGGTTGCGCTCGTTCAGGTAGGGCAGGCGGAGCATGACGGTGCGCAGCTCATCCGAGTAGTTTTCCAGCAGACCAATCGTTTCGTAGCGGCTGGACAGGTAGAAACCGTCCATTGTCAGCACGTTGATACGGTAGAAGTAGTCGTTCAGCGGCTCATGGAAAAGCGCGGCGGAAAGCGTGTTTTGCGCCTGATGGTATTCGGACGTCGTCTCCATGTCTTCGCCTAATGTGTAGATGGTATTGAGCGCAGCCATGAAGTCATTATCCTGCTTCAAGCCGTCCAGCGCATAGCCCATGACGGTGATGTTCTGCTCGAACGCCGCGACAATTTTGCTCGCCATCGCGTTCAAGTTGTCTTCCTCGTACAGCAGAATGTTCTGTATTTCGGAGAGCGTCGCCAGAACAGAGTTGACGGCAATCATGCAGGCGGCAATCACAGAAAAGAGGATGGTCATTTTCGCGCTTATTCGCATACACGTCAGTTTTCGCATACATGCCGTCCTTTCTATTTTGCATTGTGCTGATGGAAGCAGTATAGCACATACGCAGAGAAAATGCAAAGGAAAAGTACCCCGTGTTGACGGAAGCGCACAAAAACCGAATACCGCATAAAGAAGTTTGGTTGTGTTTTGTATTTTCCCAATAGCAGTGCTGGATTTTCCCTTGTTCAAAACAGGCGCTGGGATTATACTGAATCACGAAAGCACCGCCATGGTGCGAATTGAGTTTGTTTCCGATGTTGAAAGGGAGGAACGAGACATGAAACACTTTGGATGGCTTCGCAAGGCAGCCGCATCCGTGCTGGCACTGGCTATGTTTGCTGCGGCCCCCGCTGCACTGGCGTATTCCGACGCGAATCTGGAAGCCCCGCGCGCTAAGAACGTCGTCATTGACGGCGACCTGAGCGAGTGGGACACGAGCCGCTGCCTGCGCATTGACAGCGAGAAGCAGATTGTCGATCAGATTGAGCACTGGGACGGCGAAGCGGACTGCTCGATGGAAATCTACGCTATGTGGGATGAAGAGAACCTCTACATCGCCGCGAAGGTGTGGGATGACACGCCGTTTGTCTACCGCGAAGGTTTCCCGCTGGATGAATTGGATGCCATCATCCTCTTCTTCAGCACCAACCCCAACGCCGACCCGAACCGTACAGCGTACGAAGCGACCGACTGGCGCATCGTGCAGTCCACGGATGAATATGACTTCTTCAACTATATTGACCGCGACATGATTGCTGACAATCTCGGCTGGGAGACGCAGGGCGAATACGGCGACGAGCTGGTGTTCGACGACTACGAAGCCGTGACCGTCCGCGACAAGGAAATGGGCGGCTACATCCTTGAAAGCAAGATCCCGCTGCACAACCTCTCCAATGATAAGATCGCGCAGCTGGTTCCCGCTGCGGGCACGACCGTTGGTTTCGACTTCTCCATCCTTGACGTTGACCTGCCGTGCCCCGGCATTCACAGCCTGCGGATGCAGTACTCCGCGCAGCTGGACGGCCGCGACCGCAAGCCCACAATGCACAACGTGGACGAGAACCCCAGCCTGTGGGCGACGATGACGTTCGTGGAAGAGTAACAGATTTCCTGTATTCTCAGAGGAGGAACAAGCAATGAAGCTGAAAAAATTCGGTGCGCTGCTGCTGACGGGTGTGCTGGCGATCACATCGCTGACGACCAGTGCCTTTGCCGCCAAACGCGAGAAGCGCAGCGCCGATGACATTGATTTCGCCGCCGTGCTGGAGGATACCTCTGCAAAAGGCACGGTCAACGTCTACCACTGGTGGACGGCTGGCGGCGAGAAGGATGCGATTGAATCCGTCATCGACGAATTCAAAGGCGCGTACGGCAAGGTGAAAACGAAGTCGAACGCCATTCCGGGCGGCGCTGGCGGCGCCATGGTCATGAAGGTCAAGGTGCTTCAGCAGGCGGGCAAGAGCCCTGAAACATTCCAGGCGCATCCCGGTCAGGAAATTCAGCCGTACCTCGATGCGAACATGCTGCTGGATTTGTCCAAGCTGTGGGACTACGCGAAGCTCAACGAGCGCATCCTGCCGGGCATCAAGGACTTGCTGACCGCGCCCGACGGCAAGAACTACGTCGTGCCGATTGGCATCCACAAGACGAATGTTATCTTCTACAACATCCATGTGTTTGAGAAGTACGGGATTGCGATTCCGGATCACGAGAACATCACATGGGACGAGTTCTGGGACATCTGTGACCAGCTGGCGGCGAAAATGCCCGACGGCGAGTACCCGATTGACCTCGGCGACCGCAAGGGCTGGCCGGCATGTCAGGTGTTCGAGGATATCATGATGGGCACTGACCCTAAAATCTATCAGGACTTCATCAACGGCATCTATAACGTCGAGGATGTGACGAAGGTGCTGACGACTTACGCCAAGCTGATGGATTACGTCGCGCCCGACCATTCCAGCCGCGACTGGTACGAAGCGAGCGGTCAGGTTGTCGCCGGGACGTATGCCATGCAGATTATGGGCACTTGGATGCAGCCGCTGATGACCAGCATGGGTCAGGAATACGGCAAGGACTACGGCATCTTCACGTTCCCCGGCACGGACGGCTGGTTTGGCATGAACATCGACGGTTTCGTCGTCAGCAATGACTCGGCGGATGTCGAGGCGGGTCTGCGCTGGGCGTACAACGTGTCCAGCACGCCGGGTCAGGAGCGGTTCTCCGCTTTGAAGGAATCCATTTCGCCCTACACCGATACCCCGGATGACTGCTACAACGAACTGACCCTTAAGTTCAAGAATGAGCTGATCAGCGACACGATCCGCAGCTATCCCAGCTTCACCCACGGCACGGCGCTGCCTTGGAGCGCGTCTATGAGCCTTCAGACGCAGGTGCAGGAGTTCGCTACGTCCAGTGACCACGACGCGGAATATTTCGCGAATAAGATCGTCAACATCCTCAAGGAAGCTGGCGTGAAAGGAGAATGGAACCTTGTTGACTAAGAAATGGATGCGGCGCTCGCTGGCGATGCTGGGCGCGCTGACGCTTACAGCCGGACTGTGGGCTGCTCCCGCGATGGCGGAGGAAAAAACCTACACCCAGCCGACGCTCAATCCCCATGTGAAGAGCATCATCGAAGTTGACGGCTACCAGTTTATCGACCTGAACAGCAACGGCACGCTTGATCCCTACGAGGACTGGCGACTGGATGCTGACACCCGCACGGCGGACTTGGTCGGGCAGATGACGGTGCGCGAGAAAATTGCGCAGATGCAGCACCCGACGTACCTGCCGCGCGCCGATGGCAAGATTCCATCCTACCTGAACAAGTGGTGCAATAAGGAAGGCATCGGCATGCTGCTGATTCGCGAACTGAACAGCGTGGAAGCGGCTGCGGTGTCCATGAACACAATTCAGGAGTACGCTGAGGGGTCTCGTCTGGGCGTGCCGGTGCTGGTGTCGATGGACTCCGTGCATGGCCTGTCTTACGTCTCCGGCGCGACCGTTACCGGGCATAATCTGGCGCTGGCGGCAACCCGTGACGAAGACCTTGTCACCCGTCTGGCGGAAATTGCCCGCGATGAGCATATCGCCATCGGCGTTCGCATGACGCTGTCTCCCGAAGCCGACATTGCCTCCGAACCCCGCTGGGGGCGCGTCATGGAGACGTTCGGCGAAGACCCTGACCTTGTGACGAAGATGGTCACGGCGCAGGTCGTTGCGTTCCAGAATGGGCGCGATGGGCTGAACACCGGCGCTATCGTGGCCTGCATGAAGCATTTCCCCGGCGCAGGGCCGCAGATGGAGGGCAAGGACACCTCGCCCATCATTTCCAGCGCGGAAACCCTGCAAATTCACCTGAAGCCGTATTATGCGGCGCTGGAAGTCAACATCGCTTCCATCATGCCGTACTACTCTGTCCCGCTGGAGCTGGACATGGAGAACTCCGCCATCGGCTCGAAGGCGACGCTGCAAGACCTGCTGCGCGACGAAATGGGCTTTGAGGGCATCATTCAGACCGACTGGGGCATGATTTGGGCGATTCAGGAAGGCCGCGGCACGATGATGGGTGAAGAAGTGTCCGACGAAGAAGCCATCCTGATTGGCATCACCGAGAGCCGTGTGGACGGCATCGGCGGCGAATCCATCCGCCTGATTGACCAGATGGAAGAACTGACGAACGCGGGCAAGATTGACGAAGACATCCTGACGGCGGCGGCGACGCGCATCATCAAGGCGAAGTTCGAGCTTGGCGTGTTCGAGAATCCCTACTGCGACGTGGAGTACGCCGTGCAGTTCGTCGGCAACAAGGAACATCAGGCGGTGAACCTTGAGGCGGCGCGCAAGGCGATGACGCTGCTCAAGAACGATGGCATCCTGCCTCTCAAGCAGAACGAGAAGCAGACGATTCTGGTCTGCGGTCCGCGCGCCGGCGACATGGACTCGCTGGTCGGCGGCTGGTCTTCCGCGCAGGAAGGCTTGACCATTGCGGACGCAGTGGCGGCTTACGCAGGCGAAAACGCAACGGTCATCTATGAATCCGACAACGTTGAGCGCATTGCAGAGCTGGCGAAGGATGCGGACATCATCATCGTGTCCGTCGGCGAACCGAGCTACCAGCACGATCCGCCGTGGGGCTACGACACGCTGGAAATCACCGGCAGTCAGCAGGAAATCCTCGAAGCGGCGAAAGCCAGCGGCAAGCCGATGGTGACGGTCGTCACGGGCGGACGTCCCTACATCCTGACGTGGTGCGACGAGAATACGAACGCGATTCTGGAAGCGTACTATCCGGGTTCGCAGGGCGGCATCGCGATTGCGGAAACGCTCTTCGGGCTGAACAATCCCACGGGCAAGACGCCCTTGCAGTTCCCGCGGGATATGGATTCTGTCCGCAATCAGGAAGGCGATGTGTCCTTCGACCTTGAAAACCCGCTGTATGACTACGGCTGGGGTCTGAGCTACGGCGAATGATGTATCAGCCCGTACAGGCGCAGCGGAATTGCCCAAGCCTGTACGGGCTTTCTTCAAAGCTGATAGCAAAACCTCGAACAGAATGCAACAGAAGGGGATTTGCCCATGGAACAATTTTCTGAATTTTTTGAGAATCTGGCGTTCATGACCTTTTCCCATGACAGGTTCTGGGTTCTCTGCGCCATCATCGTCGCGGTGATTCTCGTGTACCAGCTGCTGCTGCGCTTTGCGCCTAAAACAGTCGGCCCGGTACACCACTTTCTCCAGCGGCATCCGCTGATTTGGATCTGCATCCCGGCGGCGCTGCTGATTTACTTCGTGTATGTCTCGCTGGGCTGGAACCTGTGGGTTTCCGTGTCCGACTGGGAGTCGGGGCAGCTGGAAGCAAGCTACGGCTGGGGCGGCTTCGGCAACTACGCGAAGATGTTCTCCAGCCCCGACTTCTGGCCGTCGCTGCGCAATACGCTGCTGCTGTTCTGCCTGATTCCGCTGTGCCTCCTGCTGGGTCTGGGGCTGGCGCTCATCATGGATCAGGGGCTTCGCGGCACGGCGCTGTTCCGCACGCTGATTCTGCTGCCGTTCGCGCTGTCCTTCGTCGTGACCGGCACGGTCTGGGCGTACATGTATCGTCCAACGGGCGGCGTGCTGAATTCCTTCCTCTCGATTCTGGGCGTGGATGTATCCGCCGCGATGAAAGCGGGGCACCTGATGTGGGCGTCGAGCAACTCCACCATCATGCTGTCCATCATCATTGCGATGGTCTGGCAGTTCTCCGGCTACGTCGCGGTCATCTTCCTCGCCGCCATCAAGAACGTGCCGGTCAACGTCATCAACGCCGCGAAGCTGGACGGCGCGTATATGCCGCGCATCTACTTCAAGCTCATCATTCCGCAGCTCAAGGGCGCGATGGGTTCCTGCATCACGATTCTGGCGATGTACGCCCTGCGCTCGTTTGACTTCATTGTATCGCTGGTGGGTTACACCACCTCCGCCGCGTGGACGCTGCCGATTTGGATGTACAATGAAGCGTTCCAGAACAACAACTTCGCGTATTCCGCGGCAATCAGCTGCTTCCTGCTTGCGCTGGTGCTGGTGCTGATTTTGCCGCTGACCTACTGGACGAACAGAAGGAAGTGAGCCTGAAATGCAAAATAATTTGAGTATTGAGCGCAGCAAGCAGGAACAATCGGCACAGACGACGAAAATTAAGCCCAAGTGGCACATGACGGTGCTGCATGTGGTGTACTACCTCATCATGATTGCGTTTCTGGTCTTCTACATGCTGCCGTTCTGGGGAACGGTGATGACGTCCTTCAAGTCCAACAGCGAAGTGATGACGACCACGCCCATCACACCGCCGTCAGAGTGGACAATGGAGGGTTACGAGAGTGCGATGGAGGAGCTTGCGCAGCCGCTGATGACCAGCCTGCTGGTGACGCTCTTCGGTGGAGCGGGATCGGTATTCCTTGGCTCCATCTGCGCCTACGCACTGAGCAAATGGAAGTTCCGGTTCAACAACGTGTTCTTTATCGCGCTGGTCGCGGCAACATACTTGCCCTTCCAAGCGATTCTGATTCCGCTTTTGCAGACCATCAACGCCCTTGACCTCTACGATAACCTCTGGGGTCTTGTGCTGGTTCACGCCGTCTTCGGTATGCCGATGTGTACGGTCATGATGCGCGGGTATTACGCCGACGTGCCGGACGCGCTGATTCGTCAGGCGATGATCGACGGCAACGGCGTATGGCAGATTTACCGCAAAATCGTCCTGCCGAACACGAAAATCGCGACGATTACGGTCTTTGTCTTCCAGTGCACGTCCATTTGGAATGAGATGCTGTTCGCGCTGGTGCTCGGCGGCTATGATTCCAAACCCGCGACCATTGCCTTGAACGAGCTGGCGGGCACGATGGCGGCGGAATTCAACGTGCAGATGGCAGGCTCACTGATTCTGGCGCTGCCGGTGCTGGTGCTGTACATCTTCATGGGCAAGTACCTCATCAGCGGTCAGATGTCAGGCGCGGTCACAGCGTCGTAATGCGCGGCGCAATCAACAAGGAGGAAAGGTTCATGAAAAAACTGCTCAAAAGCGTCGCGGCGCTCTCCCTTTCCGCGATGATGCTGCTTTCGCCCGGTGTGCTGGCGGAAGAGGACGAGGAAGAAAGCAATGTCGTCGAATTGACGACGGTCGTGCAGGAATATGAAGGAAAGCAGATTGTACTGAAAACTGCCGGACTGGATATTCTGGAGCAGGACGGCTACAAGTTCAAGGACTTGAACAAAAACGGCGAGCTTGACCCGTATGAAGACTGGCGTCTGACGCCTGAAGAGCGCACGGAAGACCTGCTGAGCCGCATGAGCGACAAGAACAAGGCGGCGCAGATGGCGCACATGACGCTGGTCACGCTCAAAGAAAGCTGGTTCAGCGATCTGGACATCGGCTTTGCGCTGACGTACACTTACTTCGCGGAAAGCAAGGAGTCGGCGGGCGAGAAGATGAACTACGTCCAGTCCCTGTGCGAAGAAAGCGAACTGGGTATTCCGGTCGTTTTCTCCATGGACTCGGTCATTGGCGCAAGCTGGATTAACGACACGACGATTCTGCCGGACGCCATCACGCTGGGCGCGACGGGCGACGCGGAACTCGTGCAGGAACTGGCAGACATTCAGCGGCAGGAAATGAAGGCGCTGGGTGTCCGCATGAGCCTCTCCCCGAACGCGGACTTGGCGACTGACCCGCGCTGGGGGCGCAATCAGGAAACTTACGGCGAGGACGCGGATACCGCCAAGGCGATGGTCGTCGCGGCGATTACGGGCTTGCAGAACGGCACGGATGGCATTGGTGCTGATTCCGTCATGTCCTGCGTGAAGCATTTCCCCGGCTCCGGCCCGCAGACGGGCGGCGTGGACGGTTCTCCGCTGGTGTTCGATGACGAAACGTTCGCGCTGCACCTGAGCATCTTTGAGGCGGCGCTGACGGTGCATCCCGCGTCTATCATGCCTTACGGCTATTCGACCGTCCCGTATCTGGGCGGCGACGCGGTGGAAAATTACGCGCATGAATCCTCTGTGGTCATGAACGATGTTCTGCGCAAGCGTCTGGGCTACGACGGCATTATCCAGACCGACTGGGGTCTGAACCACATCGTCGCGATGCAGGCGGGCGCGGACGTCATGGGCGGCATGGGTCAGCGCGACGTCACCCGCATGGTGGATCAGGTTGACCCGTCGCTGCTGACGGATCGCTGCCGCCGTCTGCTGCTGGCGAAGTT
>ERZ780052.656-NODE-656-length-12662-cov-3.403506_pt1 | contig 12662 bp, 7 predicted proteins | sample MGYA00511845_ERZ780052 | MGnify/ENA primary metagenome ERZ780052 (study PRJEB29588, sample SAMEA1970897) | human gut metagenome | biome: human gut; feature: human-associated habitat; material: faeces | place: Denmark | collected 2008/2010 ...
TATCCAGTTCCGCTTCCATCTTATCCATGTTTGTAGCCATGTAAGCAGACAAATAACCACGGTCAAACTGCATACCTTCTACCATATCCAGTTCTGTCTTCATTGTCTTGGATTCTTCAATTGTAATAACACCGTCACCGGTTACTTTTTCCATTGCATCGGCAACCATTTCACCAACCTGCTCATCACCGGCGGAAATTGCTGCAACTTTTGCAATCTGCTCTTTACCGGAAAGTTTAGAACTCATGCTGCGAATGGAATCAACGGCTGTCTCTGTTGCCTTTTTCATTCCCTTGCGGAGAATAATCGGATTTGCTCCGGCTGCTAAGTTCTTCATTCCTTCATTAATCATAGCCTGCGCCAAAACGGTAGCTGTTGTTGTACCATCACCGGCAACATCATTTGTTTTTGTTGCTACTTCTTTTACGATCTGTGCACCCATATCCTCAAATGGATCTTCCAGAGAAATCTCCTTTGCAATTGTCACACCATCATTTGTGATGAGTGGTGAACCAAATGACTTTGCAAGAACTACATTTCTTCCTTTTGGTCCAAGTGTTACGCTAACTGTATCTGCAAGCTGGTTTACGCCTGCTTCCAAAGCCTTTCTGGCTTCTGCTCCATACTTAATTTCCTTTGCCATTGTATTACGCCTCCTAGTTTTTTTCGCATCTTCTAATGATAACGGCAATACTTTCTTTGTACCCATACTGCCTTACCTGCTACTGAACGATTGCAAGAATATCTGCCTGCTTTACAATGATGTACTCATCATCTCCAAGCTTTACTTCTGTTCCTGCATATCTTGAATAGATTACTTTATCGCCAGCCTTGACTTCCATTGGAACCTTCTCGCCATCTACGACAGCGCCAGGGCCAACTTCAACAACCTCTGCATACTGTGGTTTTTCCTGTGACTGTGTTGGAAGAACGATACCTGATTTTGTCGTCTCTTCTGCAACGGACTGCTTTAATACAACTCTGTCTCCTAACGGTGTTAACTTCATAATATACCCGACCTCCTAATTTTTACTTTTAGCACTCATATTGGTTGAGTGCTAACATAATTCTTATTGTACTCATTTTTCTGAAAAAATCAACCCCTAATTTGTAAATTTAACCAAATGGACACAATTTGCCAGACAGCCTGTATATAATGTATGATTCCTATCCTGTTTTTATGCTATTTCGTTAGGATTCTATGATCGTATGGTTCGTCTTGATGATGCCACGTGGCAGCGAATCCTTCGCATTCTTCCACGGCTCGTCCTTAAACCGGTAATCAAACTTATCAATAAACCAGCCGATATCACCATTTACACGCTCCATACCCGCAAAATATGTCTTGTTCAAAATCTCCTGAAACTCCGCATAGGCATCCTTCGGAAGCTTCACACTGCCCTCATCATACAGGATTCCATAATGATAGGTACAAAAGCCCTTGCAGTTTGCAAACTTCTCACGGAACTCCGGCTCCTTCTTCCACAGATGAAAGATTGTATCAATATACCGCATCGACGTCTCTTTCATCCGGTTACAGATGAAACACGAATTCTCCAGCCGTTTGATATAATCACTGACCGAAGAGCTTGCCTGCTTCTTAAAAAGTCCTCCCGATACAACTGGTTTCCCTGTACTGAGCGCTTTCAGATCCCGGATTGTCTTATCCGTATGTGTCTTTAACATCAAGGCAAGCCCCAGCCGGTTCTTCTCTGCATAAAGCATCCGTACATGGTGCGCACAAAAGCCCTGCTCGTCTGTCATTGCACGGTTATCATCCTCCATATAGCTTGGTCCCATCGTGTAATCGATTGCATTCCGCTCCAATTGCCGGTTCATCTCGCAGATTGGACATTCACAGTCCGTCGTAAATGCGTCATTCACCGGAATCGTATACAACTGTTCTGCCATTTTTTGTTCCTCCCTTTTCTTGTATCTCATTCAGACGGAAATTTCCCATCTTATTGCGCAAAAGAGAGCACAGCGATCCCGTTGTGCTCTCTTTACTTAGTTTACAATATAATCTCCTGTCTCTGCATCCCGCAGGAAATGCAGCTTCAGATAATTCCTGTAGTTCCGCAGCTTGCCTTCATAGATGACTTCAAGTCCTTCGCACATCCTGAAATCGCGAGGACAGGTCAGTCCCGGTTTCTTCGTAATCAGAGGAATTCCTGCTTTGCGAAGAACATACGATACAAACTGTGAACAGAAATAATTGTATCGACGTTCCACCGACCTCCGGCACATCACACCTAAAATTCCAAGATAATTATATCGATAAAATACTTTTTCACTCTTAAATTGTTCCAGTATTTCCATGATCTTTTCATACTGTTGTTTGGTCACACGCAGTCTCCCGATTCTGCATGTTGTCTGGACATCACGCCCAAATACCCCCGTCGTGATATCCTCATTGATAAATCCGCAGTCAAACGGATTATGTAAGTGCTTTCTTGCGAAGCTATACATTTCCTTTAGTTCCACATCCATCGCCAGTGATGTATGCGCATATGGCTCCCGCGTCCATAGCTTGATCACACGTGACGGAAGTGTCTGTGTCTTGGACAACACAATATAAACACTGTAATCTTCCTCTTCTGGTTCATACACGTGCAAAGGAATGCCTGTCATAATATTATTTGCATCCATACTAAATCAATCTGTTATTACAGATTATGCTCCATCTCATTTATTGTTCTTAATACTCTCTCGAATCATATCCTTCAGCCTCAGCGCCTCATCCTTCATACGGGAAGATGCCGACCGCGAAGTAATCACCATTGACAGCAGGCGAAGTGCATCTTCGTTCTTTCCAAGCCTGCGTGCCAGATCTGCAAGTAGATAATTCAGTGTATTTTCATCCATTCCCGCAATCGGGAAAGTCTCTGATGAAATTGCTTTCAAAAATCCCTCATACGCATTTTTTAAACATTCTCTTTCATCCATATACAGGGAGCGATTTTCCTCCAGTGTGATACCTTCCGGTCTCGCTGCCAGATACTGCCGTTTTCCACGCAGTACCCATGCATATTTCAGACAGGTATATGCCCGTTCACTGTTTTTCGCTTTTTTCACCATTGCTGTGATCAGCGCCAACTGGTAGCGCGTGATCGCGTCATCATATGTAAAGATATCCTTCTGGATTGCTGGCTCTATACCATTGAACTTCGAACCGATCTGTTCGCTGATATCCCGGATCTGCCGGTTCATCAGCTTGCCAAAATATCTGCCAAGCGCAGAATATCCACACTTCTCGCAGGTAATCACATCATACTTGATTGGATCTATATGATTATAAATCGGTCGAAGATCCGTATCTTTGCTTTCCAGCCGGACCTTTCCAGCTCGCACGCATTTCGTCTTAAATGTCAGATTACAAATCGGGCATTCATAAGTCTTATCAAACAGTGCTTCTTTCTCCAGCTCCTCCGGTGACTTTGTCTCCTTTTGTTCCGCTGCCCCGCGGCGTGCGGCTGCTCCGGAATCATTATCTAATATCTTTGATTCGTCAAAATCACCAAGGCCAAGATTTCCGATTGTGGAAAAAATGCCCATCTCAATCCTCCTCTGCCTAACACCCCTGTTACTTCTCTTATTTGCCCGGCTTGTATGAACTCTTTAATGAGACAATCCGGTTAAATACCAAATGATCTTCTGTCGTATCTTTCTCGTCCACACAGAAATATCCATGACGCAGGAACTGGAACTTATCACCCTTGACAGCCTCTCCCAATGCTGCCTCAAGCTTACAATTCTTTAAAACTGTCAAAGAATTTGGATTGTAGTTCAGGGTACCATCTTCATTGAGTTTTCCCTTTTCTTCATCCACAATATTCTCGTACAGACGAACCTCTGCATCCACTGCACTTTCTGCAGATACCCAGTGGATCGTTCCTTTGACCTTTCTGCCCTCAAAACCGGAACCACTTCTGGTCTCCGGATCATAGGTACAGTGGATCTCCGTTACAACTCCATTTTCATCCTTCTTGTAATCCACGCACTTTACGAAATAAGCACCCTTTAAGCGCACTTCATTTCCAGGGAACAACCGAAAATACTTCTTCGGCGGCTCCTCCATAAAGTCTTCGCGTTCAATATATAACTCTCTTGAGAATGCAACCTGACGCTTGCCAGCAGATTCATCCTCCTGATTGTTATCGATATCAAAATATTCGACCTGACCTTCCGGATAGTTATCAATAATGAGCTTGATTGGATCTAATACCGCCATCATACGGTTTGCCTTCAGACGCAGGTCCTCACGGATGCAGTACTCAAGCATTGCATAATCCGTAGAACTGTTTGCCTTGGAAATACCTCCAAGTTCGATAAATTTCTGAATGGATTCCGGTGTATATCCCCTGCGGCGCAGCGCTGCAATGGAAACCAGACGTGGATCATCCCATCCATCTACAATCTTCTCCTCAACCAGACGCTTGATATAACGTTTTCCGGTTACAACATTTGTCAGATACAGTTTTGCAAACTCGATCTGCTTCGGAGTCCCTTCCGGACTGGTCTTATATCCAAGTTCTGTCACAACCCAGTCATACAACGGTCTGTGATCCTCGAACTCCAGAGTACAGATGGAATGGGTTATTCCCTCGATTGCATCCTCAATCGGATGTGCAAAATCGTACATCGGATAAATGCACCACTTGTCCCCGGTATTGTGATGTGTCATATGCGCCACACGATAAAGGATCGGATCTCTCATATTGATATTGGAAGAAGTCATATCAATCCGTGCACGAAGTACACGACTTCCATCCTCACATTTTCCTTCCTTCATTTCTTCAAACAGCGCAAGATTTTCCTCTACGCTTCTTTTGGCATATGGGTCTTCTTTTCCCGGCTCTGTCAGAGTACCGCGATACTCACGGATTTCGTCTGCAGACAGATCGGATACATATGCTTTTCCCTTTTTAATCAGTTTAATCGCTGCTTCATACATCTGATCAAAGTAATTTGATGCAAAGAAGAGGCGATCTCCCCAATCTGCTCCAAGCCATTTTACGTCTTCCTTAATAGACTCTACAAACTCAAGTTTCTCTTTTGTCGGATTTGTATCATCAAAACGGAGATTGAATTCTCCTCCGTACTTTTTTGCTAACCCTGAATTTAAAAGAATGGACTTTGCATGTCCGATATGCAGATATCCGTTTGGCTCCGGTGGAAAACGGGTTTTTACCGTCTCACAATGTCCCTCTGCCAGATCCTTTTCAATAATCTGTTCAATAAAATTCTTGGAAACCGCTTCATTTTCCATATGTCTATTCCTCCAGCACTCCTCAAATAAGAATAATTATAAGGATATTCCCGATATTTGTCAACCGGAACGCGCCTGTGTACGCTATTGCTCCTGTCCTTTTTCGGATTCCAGAATTCCGTCCAGCGCACGTGTTGAAAAATATGCAATCTGTTTCTTCCCGTTTTTTATTTTTTCTTCCGTTTTTTTCACTCTGTCACCGGTTCCGGATGATGCACTTTTTCCCAGTGTAGAAATTGTAACCGCTCCCTGCGCATATCCGCCATTCCAGTTCTGTTCCATATAGCGGCCATTCAGCTTTGCATCAAACAGCTCTGTATAATAAACCGACCACACACTGACAACCGAAGTCAGCGCGGCCTTTCCTGCCATCTGACGCATATCAGAGTTTCTTCCAACCGCGTATACACATTTTCCGCTTTCTTTTGCATTTTCAGCCATCTGCATAACAGCATCCAGATCGGTATTAGATGCAAGAACCACACACCCGCTCCGGATCAGATCTCCGGCCGCGGTTGCCTCCGCATCACTGTTATTCCAGGCATCTATGTATTCTACCTGTAAAACAACCTTTTTACAGACGGCCTTTACTCCCAGGTAATAGGCATTAATATCTGCATGTGCATCATCGTTTGCCTCTGCCGCCACATATCCCAGTTTTACATTTTTCTTTTCGTCAAAACTCTTTGCGGGAATCTTTTTCTTTTCCTTCAGCTTTGCTACTTTCATTCCGGCCGTGACTCCTGCCACATAAGAAGCTTCGTAGGTATCCATATGTACATTGTAAAGATTTGTGAGTTCTGTTCCGTCTTCCGTTACCGTACTCTGTGTCTTTGAATCGTTGATAACTACAAAATCAATTTCCGGATTCTTTTCTGCTTCACTTTTTATTGCTTCTTCATAGATGGCGCTGTTTGCAATAATAATCTCACATCCCTGTCTGATAAGATCCTTTACCGCACTTTTGCAGCCATCATTCGCACCGACACGCTCTTTCCAGATAATATCCTGCTCCGGAAGACTGACATTTTCTGCTGCTGCCCGGATTCCGTCAATATGTGCCAGTGTATAGGCTTCTGTCTCATCTCCGTTTAAGATAACACCGATCCATCCCTTTTGTTCTTCCTCATTTTCCGGTGGAATTTCCACTTTCGTTTCCGCAGTCTGTTCGTTTTCCTGCTGCTTTTGTTCTTTGTCTGCTTTCTGTTCTCCTGATTCTGTCTGTGTTCCGCTGACACCTGCCATTCCTATCAGAACCGCAACGATAAGCAAAACACTTAAAAACTTTTTCTTCATGATTTTTTTCTTTTCCACTCACTAAATTTTATTTTACATGCTGGTGGGTAAACAGATGATCCTGACAGTATTCACGATTTCCCACGCATTTGCTGCAATAACGGAACTGTAATTCCGGATTTGTCAGCTCGGTTCTTCCACAGATGGCACATTTGTGACGTGCAATGCCGGACCCCGGACGAGGCTGACTGAACTGTGCCCGGAATTCTTTCTGGCGTTTCTTTTGTTTTCCGGACAAACGGGTCTTCATTGCATGGAAAAACCAGAACATATTGAGTACCGGAACCACAATCTGTACGCAGTTTAAAACACCCGCGAGAATTCCCATTCCGGTTCCATAACTTGCAATTCCGATCGAGAATATACGAACCACCTGATATCCCAGATATACCAGTTCAAAAATTAACATCCATTTCATCCTGATCGGAAGGACAAAATACAGGCGTACCTCTCCCTCCGGCATGCACATGGCCAGCGCCAGCAGCATGGACATCAGAATATAATACGTGGACAGATACGGAGAAAAACCATATCCCAGCAGAATCCGCGTAACAACATATACGATCGCGCCCACAATGTCACACAAAATCACACTTCCCCACAAAAATACATTCATGCGGAATGTTCCAAGCATGGATTCCAGCGAACTGCCCCACATAAGCACACAGAACAGAAATAAGATTCCAAAAACATCCAGCGATGCCGTCGGTGTAAAAATCCATGTCACAACTCTCCAGATCTGTCCGTGCAGAATACTGCCCATATCAAAATTCATATAACTCATGAGTCCGGGTGCCATCAGCTGTACCACGTATCCAATCACCTGCGCAAGTACAAAATATCTGCTCAGATTGGCGACCGCATGTCGTCCCCATTTGCGTTCCAGTTTATCCATCCAGTTCATAAATCTGTCTCCTGTCTACATAGAATAGTGTATGTATGGTTACGGTCACTTCTGACCTTTCTGTCAACCAATTATACGGTTTTCAAATCCCTCTTGTCAACGCAGCGGCACGTTCTTTCCAACATTTTATAAAATCTTTATGTTTTCAGTCGTTGTCTTTTGTCAATTCTTGTCGTATAATGTTTTGGGTTTTGTTTTGAAATCATACTTATTTATAATAAGTTTAGTTACTTACACATGGAGGTTACATTTATGAGTGACAAGCAGTTACATAAACTTGGAATTGATATCGGTTCCACCACCGTCAAAATTGCAATCCTCGACTCACAGGACAACATCCTGTTTTCCGATTACGAGCGTCATTTTGCAAATATTCAGGAGACACTGGCGTCCTTAATTGCCAAAGCATCCAACAAACTGGGGGATCTTTCTGTTTCTCCTGTTATTACCGGATCAGGCGGACTGACCCTTGCAAAGCATCTGGAGGTTCCGTTTACGCAGGAGGTTATTGCAGTATCCACTGCTCTCACTCATTATGCGCCACAGACCGATGTTGCAATCGAGCTCGGCGGAGAAGATGCCAAGATCATCTATTTTGAAGGCGGTAATGTCGAACAGCGTATGAACGGTATCTGTGCCGGCGGTACAGGTTCGTTCATTGATCAGATGGCATCCCTGATCCAGACCGATGCTTCCGGATTAAATGAATATGCCAAAAATTATAAAGCAATCTATCCGATTGCAGCGCGCTGTGGTGTATTTGCCAAGACAGATATCCAGCCGCTCATCAATGAGGGTGCAACTCGCGAAGATCTGTCTGCCTCTATTTTCCAGGCAGTTGTCAATCAGACGATCAGTGGACTTGCCTGTGGTAAACCGATCCGCGGACATGTGGCATTTCTCGGTGGTCCTCTGCACTTTTTATCCGAACTGAAAGCAGCGTTTATCCGCACGTTAAATCTCGATGATGAGCACGCAATTACACCGGAAAATTCGCATCTGTTTGCAGCGATCGGTTCCGCATTAAATTATAAAGAAAACGTAGAGACCACTTTAGGATCTCTGCAGCAGCGTCTTTCCACCGGCATTAAGCTGGAGTTTGAAGTTGCCCGTCTGGACCCGCTGTTTGCCAGCCAGGAAGATTACGATGCTTTTACCAGCCGGCACGGAAACAATCATGTAGAAACCGGTGACCTGAAAAACTATTCCGGAAACTGCTATCTCGGTATTGACGCAGGTTCCACGACAACAAAGATCGCACTTGTCAGCGAGGACGGAAAACTTCTGTATTCATTCTATGACAACAATAACGGAAGCCCGCTTGCAACTGCCATCCGTTCCATTCAGGAAATTTACCGTCTGCTTCCGGAGAGTGCGCACATTGTACACTCCTGCTCCACCGGATACGGGGAAGCTCTTTTGAAAGCTGCATTGATGCTTGATGACGGCGAGGTAGAAACCGTCGCCCATTACTATGCCGCCGCTTTCTTTGATCCAAAAGTTGACTGTATTTTAGACATCGGCGGTCAGGACATGAAATGCATCAAAATCAAGAACCAGACCGTAGATTCGGTTCAGTTAAACGAAGCATGTTCTTCCGGCTGCGGTTCTTTCATTGAAACTTTTGCAAAATCCTTAAACTTCACGGTGCAGGATTTCGCCAAAGAAGCACTGTTTGCCAAACATCCGATTGATCTTGGTACCCGCTGTACCGTATTTATGAACTCAAAGGTAAAACAGGCACAAAAGGAAGGCGCCTCCGTTGCCGATATCTCTGCCGGACTTGCCTACTCTGTAATCAAAAACGCATTATTTAAGGTGATCAAACTGTCCGATGCCAAAGATCTGGGAGAAAATATTGTTGTTCAGGGTGGTACTTTCTACAATGACGCCGTTCTGCGCAGTTTTGAAAAAATTGCCGGTGTCCACGCAACCCGTCCGGACATTGCCGGAATCATGGGTGCTTTCGGTGCCGCACTGATTGCCCGCGAACGTCACGAAGCCGGCTATCAGACGACGATGCTGTCCATTGAACAGATCAATAAACTGTCCTACACTACCAAGCTTGCACGCTGCCAGGGATGTACAAACCACTGTCTGCTGACGATCAATAAGTTTTCAGACAACCGTCAGTATATTACCGGAAACCGCTGTGAGCGCGGACTTGGAAAAGAAAAAAACAAAGAGAATATTCCAAACCTCTTCGAATATAAGAACAAACGTATTTTTGCTTATGAACCTCTGTCAGAAGCCGAAGCAACCCGCGGGACCGTCGGACTTCCGCGTGTACTGAACATGTATGAAAACTATCCGTTCTGGGCAACGTTCTTTAAGAAGCTCGGTTTCCGTGTGGTTCTCTCTCCGCAGTCCACACGAAAAATCTACGAACTCGGCATTGATTCTATTCCAAGCGAATCCGAATGCTACCCGGCGAAACTGGCGCACGGTCATATTTCCTGGCTGATCCACCAGAATGTAGATTTTATTTTCTATCCGGCGATTCCTTACGAGCGCAACGAGTTTCCGGATGCAAACAACCACTACAACTGCCCGATCGTAACTTCTTATTCCGAAAACATTAAAAACAATGTTGAGGAAATTACGAGTGGACAGATGCGGTTCTTAAACCCGTTCATGGCGTTTACAAACGAAGAAGTCCTTTCCAAACAGCTCGTAGACTGTTTTAAGAAAGAATTCCATATTCCGGAAGCCGAAGTACGTGATGCCGTATCCGAAGGCTGGAAAGAACTTGCCATGACCCGTCTGGAGATGCAGAAGAAGGGCGAAGAAGTATTGAAATATATGGAAGAACACCATCGCCGCGGTATCGTGCTGGCCGGTCGTCCATACCATGTTGATCCGGAAATCAATCACGGTATTCCGGAAATGATTACTTCCTACGGTATGTGTGTACTGACAGAAGATTCCATTTCCCATCTGGGGAATCTGGAACGCCCGCTTATTGTCATGGATCAGTGGATGTACCACAGCCGGCTGTACTCCGCCGCAAACTACGTTAAGACCAGGGATGATCTGGACCTCATCCAGCTGAACTCCTTCGGCTGCGGACTGGATGCCGTAACAACCGACTGTGTCAGCGATATTCTGACCAATTCCGGAAAAATTTATACATGCTTAAAGATTGATGAAGTCAACAACCTCGGTGCTGCCCGTATCCGTATCCGTTCGCTTCTAGCTGCAATTCGTGTCAAAGAGAAAAAACATGAAAAACGCGAAATCAAGCCGGCAAATTACGAGCGCGTTATCTTTACCGAGGAAATGCGTAAAGATTACACCATCATCTGTCCACAGATGTCACCGATCCATTTTGAACTTCTCGTTCCGGCATTCCGTGCCGCAGGCTACAATCTGGTCATCCCGGATGTTCCGGCCAGAGAATGTGTCGATGTCGGTTTAAAGTATGTAAATAACGATGCATGTTATCCGTCCCTGATTGTCATCGGACAGATTATGAGTGCGGTAATGTCCGGCAAATATGACCTGAGCAAAACAGCAATCCTGATCTCACAGACCGGTGGTGGCTGTCGTGCAACCAACTACATTGGATTTATCCGCCGCGCACTGACCAAAGCCGGCCACCCGGATATTCCGGTCATCTCCATCAACATGGTCGGTCTGGAGAAAAATCCGGGATTTAAACTCACACCAAGCCTGATCCAGCATGGTCTGTACGCTCTGGAATTCGGAGACATCTTCATGCGCTGTCTCTACCGTGTGCGCCCATACGAAAAGGTACCGGGATCTGCCAACGCATTACACGAAAAATGGAAAAAACGTGTCATTGACTTTGTTGGCAACACCAAGATTCTGTCCCACCGTAAATATCGCAAAATGTGCCGTCAGATCATCCGCGACTTTGACAATCTGCCAATGACGGATGAGAAAAAGCCGCGTGTCGGTGTGGTTGGAGAGATCCTTGTCAAGTTCCTTCCGGCTGCCAACAACTATATTGTGGATCTGCTCGAATCCGAAGGCGCTGAGGCAGTCGTACCGGATCTGACCGATTTCTTACTGTACTGCTGCTACAATCAGAATTTCAAGGCGGATTATCTTGGAGCTACCGCAAAATCCAAGCGCATCAACAATATGCTCATCCGCTTCTTTGAGTGGCTGCGCAAGGATGCAAGGGATGAACTTGCAAAGAGTAAACATTTTGAGCCAACTGCATATATTCAGGATCTGGCAAAACAGGCAGAGCATATCGTCTCCTGCGGTAACCAGACCGGCGAAGGCTGGTTCTTAACTGGAGAAATGCTTGAACTGATTGCACAGGGAGCAACCAACATCGTCTGTGCGCAGCCATTTGCCTGCCTGCCAAACCATATTGTAGGTAAAGGTGTCATTAAGGAAATTCGTCACGAATATCCGGGCGCAAATATCGTCGCAATCGATTATGATCCGGGTGCATCGGAAGTTAACCAGCTCAACCGTATCAAGCTGATGCTTTCTACAGCACAGAAAAACCTGAAAAAAACAAATTCATAATTCTGCGATGTTTCATCATAAGTCGCAAAAATACCCCGGCAACGGAAATTCCGTTTGCCGGGGTATTCCTTTTTTATTTTTCCAGTCAGTCTAACACTTTTTCCAGTTCAGCAATCACGATCCTTAATGCTTTGATCCGTGCATATTTTTTATCTACGGATTCTAAGATATGCCACGGTGCATAGGTAGTGCTCGTCTTTTGAATCATCTCATTGACTGCCCCCTCATACGCATCCCACTTATCACGGTTGCGCCAGTCTTCCTCTGTAATCTTCCATTGCTTTTCGGGCGTATTCTGCCGATCGGTAAAACGGGCAAGCTGCGTATCTTTGTCGATCTGCACCCAGAATTTGATGATCACAGCTCCCCAGTCGTGCAGTTCCTTCTCAAACTCATTAATTTCATTGTACGCACGCATCCAGTCATTCTCGCTGCAAAACCCTTCCAGACGTTCGACCATCACACGCCCATACCACGTTCGGTCAAAGATTGCAATATGCCCGGTACGCGGAAGCCTTGTCCAGAAACGCCACAGATAATGTCTTGCTTTCTCATGCGGTTCGGGACTGGCAATAGGGTGCACATCATACCCGCGCGGGTCAAGCGCACCTGCGATTCTCTTTATATTACCGCCCTTGCCTGCCGCATCCCCTCCTTCATAGGCGATGATAACCGGCACCTTCTTCC
>ERZ780052.672-NODE-672-length-12441-cov-3.164621_pt1 | contig 12441 bp, 10 predicted proteins | sample MGYA00511845_ERZ780052 | MGnify/ENA primary metagenome ERZ780052 (study PRJEB29588, sample SAMEA1970897) | human gut metagenome | biome: human gut; feature: human-associated habitat; material: faeces | place: Denmark | collected 2008/2010 ...
GCACTGCCTTCTACCAACGGCACGGCAGGCAACGATATGCCGGCCTTGAGCTATTCGACGGTTTATCCCGTCGTGATGTTCCTGCGGGTGCTTACAGCTCAGATATTCATTCTGTTCGCGTTGTAGAACTCTACGACGCGGCCCCGGTCGGGGCTTATGTAACAATACCAACTCCCGCAGTCGTGCTGCGGGAGTTGTCGCAAATATTGCAGAAGGGTTGTAATCCTGCATCGGAAAATCGGGCCAGTTTTTTGATGGGAGGGTTAATTTCGATATTTTCAGCTCTATTTTCCGCATTTTGCTATCTCTAAATTAAATGAAAAATAACAAAATTCCAAATTATTTAGGGGAAAATAGCTAATCGTATATTTCAATACCCTGACCTGAGTTGCCCCGGAATTGACCGATATGCTTCGAGGAAAAGTCGAAAATCGGCCCAAGAGAGGGTTCGGGTGGAATTTGGCATCGGATAACGACCCGCAGGACCGAGGGTTCCTGCTGGAATCTGCGAGCAGTCGTTATATAATTTAATGTTTTTGGGAGCAGGCAACTCCACTCTCTTCAGAAAGGGTTTAGGAAAGAGGCCAAATTATAAACGAGGTCGCAAGGTGTAAATAAACGGCCGTCGGATAAGGGATACATTGAAAGGTATTTACTTGCCAGTATAGATGCGATTTTGATTTTTTTGGGGGAATAAAACAGCGCTGTAATCGGAAGAAAGATTACAGCGCTGTTTTTAGGAACAACACCCCTTGTTCGGGTGCCGGGACTTGCAATGCGGACATTCGGTTTTCGAGCAACACGAACATCCGACATCCTCTCGATGTCGGACAATCCGTACAATCCAGCGGACGCTGAATCCGAGGACGAGGATGCCGATCCCTATTACAGCGATATTTTGCCAGTCCGTCATATTATAACCAGGAGAAAAGGTGATACGTCAGATAAGCCATTATCCATGCCAAAGCCGTATTGTAGAGTACCGAAATACAGGCCCAGCGCCAGCCGATCTCTGCGGCGATCGCTACGATCGTGGCGATACATGGCAGGTAAAGCAGGATGAAGACCAGAAAAGCGAGGGCCGATGCCGGGGTGAAATCCCCGCTTGCGACCAACCGCTGGGAGAGGGCCGGAGAGTCGAGTTCGGCTTCCGGGGCGTCTCCCTGTTCCGAATAGAGCACGCCGAGCGTGCTGACGACGATCTCCTTGGCCGGCAGGCCCGTGAGAATAGCGATGCTGGCTTTCCAGTTCAGGCCGAGCGGTTCGAATACGGGCGAACATGCCTGCCCGACCTGTCCCAGGTAGGAATTTTCATAATGCTCCTCCGTCGTTTCTGCCGGGGCGGCTGCGTCCGGCGTCGGATAATAACTCAAGAACCAGACAGCTACCGAAGCGACCAGAATCAGTCCGCCCATCTTGCGCAGATATTGCGCGCAGCGATCCCACATGTGCGACAGCGTGGCCCGCATCGTCGGGACCCGATAGGGCGGTAGCTCCATGACGAACGGCGTTTCGTCCTTCTTGAACAGATAACGGCGCATCAGCCGGGCCGTGATGACAGCCACGACGATTCCCAGCAGATACAGTCCGAGCATCACCCAACTGGCGTAAGCGGCGAAGAACGTGCCGATCAGCAGGATATAGATAGGAATGCGGGCGCTGCACGACATGAAGGGGACGAGCAGTACGGTGATGAGCCGGCTGCTGCGGCTTTCGATCGTGCGTGTGGCCATGATGGCCGGTACGTTGCAACCGAAACCCATGATGAGCGGAATGAACGACTTGCCGTGCAGTCCTATGCGGTGCATGATCCGGTCCATGATGAAGGCTGCGCGAGCTAGGTAGCCCGAATCCTCCATGAAAGCGATGAACAGGTATAGGATCATGATATTCGGCAGGAACACGATGACGCTTCCCACTCCGCCGATTACGCCGTCCACGAGCAGATCTTTCAACGCTCCGTCCGGCATCCAGGCATCCACGCCCTGACCGATCAGTCCGACCAGTTGCTCGATCCACTCCTGGGGATAAGCTCCCAGGTTGAACGTGCAGTAAAACATCAGCCACATTAGGAAGAAAAAGATCGGAAAACCCCAGAGTTTGTGGGTCACGAAAGCGTCGATGATTTTCGTCACTTGTGTCTGTTCCTTCTTTCCCGGGGTGTAGGTTTCCCGCAGAGCTCCGGAGATGAATCCGTATTTCTGATCGGCAAAGGCCGTTTCGATGTCTTCATCCAGCAGGTTCTTGATCCGCTGCGCTTCCCGTTTGCTCGCTTCCTCCCATTCGGGGTATTTCGGGTGATGCTTCAGTTGATCCTTTATATAACTATCTTCCTCAAGTAGTTTCATTGCGATATAACGCGGCGGGAATTGCGGGGGCAATTCTCTGGATTCCTTCAATGCTCCCGTGATTGTCCGCAGGCTCTCCTCGATAACCGGTCCCTGGTTGATATGAATGTGACGCACACGGTCGTCCTCGTTCTCATAGACGGCGATCACCGTGTCCAGCAGGGCTTCGATACCCCGTCCATGACGGGCGACGACCGGCACCATCGGCACACCCAGCATTCGTCCCAGACTGTCGTAGTCGAGTTCGGCGCCGCTCGCTTCCAGCTCGTCGTACATATTGAGCGCTACAACCACTCGGGGATTCAGGTCGATGAGTTCGGTAGTGAGGTAGAGGTTGCGTTCCAGGTTCGAAGCTACGACGGCATTGATAATTACGTCCGGCGTATGTTCGGCCAAATGGCGGCGTACGTAAAGTTCCTCGGGCGAGTAAGCCGTGAGTGCGTAGGTGCCCGGCAGGTCGGTGATTTCGAAACGATAGCCTCTGTAGGTGCAGTGTCCCCGTTTGGCGTCCACCGTGACGCCGCTGTAGTTGCCGACGTGTTCGTGACCGCCCGAAATAGCGTTGAACAGCGAGGTCTTGCCGCTGTTCGGGTTACCCACCAGTGCGACGTTGATCCGCTTTGAACTTTGGGCGATGACCTCATGGAGCTGGTCGCCTTCGCGTGTTCCGTTATATTCTTCGCTTATCAGGCCTTCGGCCTCTTCGTTGGTGATAACTACGACCATGTGAGCTTCGCTGCGGCGCAGCGAAACCTCGTAGTCCATGATTTTGTAAACGATCGGGTCGCGCAGCGGGGCATTGAGAACCACTTCGACTTTTTTGCCGCGTACGAACCCCATTTCCATAATTCGGCGGCGGAATCCGCCATGTCCGAGTACTTTGAGAATCGTGGCCGACTGGCCTGTTTTCAAATCCGATAAACGCATGTTCTTTTGCTGAAATTACGGGGCAAAGATAGGGAAATATTTCAGGAACGGACATCCCCATATATGGGGATAATCCGGCTCAGTACGGTTTTTCAGGCTATTTTATGGTTGCGTTGCTTTTTGGGGGCGAAAAAATTGGAAATTGAAATTTTTTTATATCTTTGCGACATACATCCAAATTATTATACGTATTATGAAAAATTTAGTTGAAAAAATCAATGCCGAATACGAAGTATTCGTAAGTAATGCCAACGCTCAGGTAGAAAAAGGAAACAAGGCAGCCGGAACCCGCGCACGCAAGGCCGCTCTGGAATTGAGCAAGCTGATGAAGGAGTTCCGGAAGGTTTCCGTCGAAGCTTCGAAATAAGTTTATTACTTTTTTGAAAATGAAGGGTCGCATGGGATACATGCGGCCCTTTGTTATGGGTGTACAACTTGGCAATTATATCTTTCGATGTACTATCCGATTATTCGGCCTGTGACCGTGTTTGTAATGCTACCCCCCCCTGTTTGAGGAAATTTGGCGTGCTGCATTCCCATAATAACATATAATTTATATAATTCTTCACTGTTCGAACAGGAGCAGACCGTAACCGGCAGAAAATTCGGTATGCGATACAGAGGAATCTCCGGAATATCGAAAAGATTGCGTCTGTTTTTTAGTAGCTTAAATCGATACCGTGCCGGCGGAAATTTTCGAGGTCTTCATCCGACAGGCCGGTTTTCGGGAAAGGAACGGCCAGGTTGTGATCGTTCAGATAGCGGCGCGGTGCCCGGTAGTCGAATGTCGGACTGACCAACGAGTAGGCCGGATCGATGAAGTCGCCTTCGATCGAAGCGATATCGGCCATGCTTTGAAACATGGAGTGGGTTGTGGCCGGTGCGGATTCGTTGTTGCGGGCCGCTTCGACTTTTTCCGGGAATTCCCGTCGATATTCCGGCGAAAACCATCCCAGATTGGCGACATAGAGCTGATAAAAAGTGGTCGTAGGGGAGGCGTGCAAGAAGCGCTCCCGTTCGTCGTCGAGAATATCTTCGCCGTGATCGGCACAGTAGAGCAGCGCCGAACAGTCGTTTTCGAGCGAGCGGAGATATTCGATCGTCTGCGAGAGGAAGTGGTCTGTATAGTAGATCGAATTGTCGTAGGCATTGACGAGTTTCTCGACGTTCTTTCGGTTGATGGCCACGTTATCGTCCGGCAGGAAGCGGGCGAATTCACGGGGGTATCGTTGGTGATAGGTGAAATGAGAGCCGTAACAGTGCAGGATGATGAGCAGGTCGTGTTCCGGATCTTCGGCGATAACCTGTTTCATCGCTTCCAGCAGTTGCATATCGTAACGTGGCTCCGGAAGGTACACCAGGCTGTCTGCATCCTTGGCCAACTTGTCGATCATGGCTCCCTGGGGGCGCTGGTTGGAAAGAAACCAGGTTTTGAACCCAGCCTCCTTGAAGAGTGCCGGAAGCCCCTTGCGACGGTATAGTTCTTCGTGTTGATCGGTTTTTACCGACGAAAGAATCAAGGGCACGCTTTTGTGCGTGGTATTGCTCTGTGTGACTGTATTCCGGAATACGACCAGACCCTCTGTGTGGGTCAGACAGGGATTCGTTTCCCTGTGGTAACCGTACAGTTGCCAGTTGGCGGCCCGGGATGCTTCTCCGATTACATAGACGTAAATCTCGCGTTTGGAAGCCTCGGCCGTGCGCCGTGCATGGTATGTGAAATCCTCCGAGGTGTGTTCGAAACGGTACATTTTGCGGAACTCCGAACCGCAAAGACCGATATTATAGAAAACATTGACCGGAAAAATGTCGGTTTTCAATACCCGCTTGTCTTCGCTCACTTTATAGGCCGGGGCCAGGAACAACCCTCCGAGAATGAAGGACGAGAGTCCGATCAGGGCGATATTCTTGCGGGCCGTTTTCGAAAGACAGTGCCTTTGTCCGATGTCGCGTGAGGCGAACCAGAGTAGCGGCAGATAGATGGCGCAGACGATGATGATCGATAGATAGATGTTTGAGAGCAGCTCGCCAGCCTCTTCCGGATTGGTCGTCAGCAGGTTGGTGAACATATCCGTTGCGATGATCGAATTGCCGAACAGGTAGAGCAGTACGATTTGGAAGGCGGCGAGGACGACGAGCGGAAAGGCCAGCCAGATCATGATGCCGGAGCGTTTCAGCACGGCGCTCCACATCAGGTAGAAACCCATCGGGATAAAGAGCGATGCTTCGGCCGACCAGATGGAGTACGGCTCCGTATATAGTAATACGAGGTTGGGGATAAGCAGCGTGAGAACGAAGTAGAACGCCAGCAGGATGGACCCTCTGTCGTTATGCTCCTTGAAACTCTCTTTTTTTTCGTGAACTGCCATATCTTTCAGAACGCTTCGTTGATATTGAACAGGAATCCGCTCGTGTGCTTGCCGAATCCGTAATCTACTCGGATATTGATCCGTTTTTTGAATTCCCACCGCAGGCCTATGCCGTAGTTGGGGAGGGTGTACCCCCATTTGAACTTTTCGAACGAGGGAAATACGTTACCCGCACCGCCCCATACGACACAGCCGATACGTCGCCAGATATTCTGCCGGAGTTCGACCTGGAGGGTAATCATATCGTTGTCGTTGTATTGTCCTTCGTAGTAGCCGCGCATACGCTTCGAACCACCCAGGCGGGCTTTCATCAGCCAGGGTGTGCCCGAGGCATTGAATTCGCCGTACAGCTCGGTGGCTACGATACCGCCTTTCCATACCCGATGATAACTGTTCGCCGTGAATATCGCCTGCCAGAGCGATTTGGCGTTCGACCCGAGAAAATCCGGCCGCCAGGTTCCCTTCAGACTTAAATAAAGTCCCTTGTAGGGATTTGGAATGAAATCCCTTGTATCGTACTCCACGATCGCACCGATGCCCGTAGTCGTGTTCTCCGGGTTTTGGCCCTCGATATATTCCGGCCGGGTGAACTTGATGCCCCGGCTGTTGCGGAAATTGACAGAGGCGCCGATGAACATATTGGGTACGACCTGATAGAGGTATCTTACGTCCACATCGTAGCGTTTTTCGACGTACGACCCTTTGGGATTATTCGCTCCGGCCGAATAGCCGATACCCCAGTAGTCGGTCGGCTGCGAGTAGAAGGAGAGCTTGTACGAAATTCGGTGGCGATTGTGGCTGAATATGTTGTTACCGTTGATTCCCACCATGTAGAATCCTGTCGTACCGCCCGTGATGAATGCCGTGATGTCCGACGGCGGTGTCAGTGAATCCGTGCGGTCAAGGCGGACAAGACCTGCAGCCATAACCGCGAGGCTGAATTGAGTGTCTTTCGAATAACTCGGCCCTCCGATGAAGGTGAAGTCGATCTTTTTTTCGAAAGTTTTGTCCGTGCTCGACTCTCCGAAGTAATCGATAAGCCGCCGCCAGAACGATTTTTTCTTCGGGGCGGCGGCCAGGGTGTCCGACGGCTGTGATGCAGGGATCGAATCCGTCTGCAACGGGGTGTAACTATACCGAATCGTATCGTTTTCTCCGATATACACCTTATTATCTTGTGCATACAGAGACGATGCGAAGAGTAGCAATCCGCAAAAGACCGTCAGGAATTTCGACATGGAGAAGTCTTATCTGTACTTCTGTACGACTTGATAAAACTCTTTTTTATCGGCATCGGAGAGAGGACCCTTGCGCATAAACACCAGGTCGCCCTCCTTGCTGACCAGCAGCAGGACGAACATATTGTTGCAGTCGCCCAATTGCCAGGCATCGCGCAGGGTATTGTTTTGATCGGCCAGTACCGTAGCGCCGTTGGAGGCTGTGCGTTTGCGAGCCATGTTGCGAGCCATACCGTTGGGAATCATCGGAGCGTCTTTCAGGTTCATTACCCCGAAACCGAACAGGTTTTCGCCTTCCACCCGGTGATTTTCCTCCATATCCGTTGTGAAATCCTCGTTCTGTTTGTGGTGGTCGGGGTCGATATAGAAGATCATCAGGTTTTTCTCACCCCAGTAAGGGAGCTGCGTAGGGTCGCCGTTCAGATCGAGTAACGTAACGTCGGATACCTTGCGGGGAAGAGACGACTGTGCGGATACGGCAACCGACATACCAAGCAACGGCAGTAAAAGAAGCCATAGTTTCAGTTTCATACTTATTACATTTTAGGAGATTGGTAGGCGCAAAGATACGAAATTATTTTTTTGTTGAATCTTCTATTCGTCGGGAAGAGTTGCGGGTTCGTTGAGACTTCGCTCTTTTGGCCGAAGCCAGGGCGTCGAGCGAATAGACTCCGCCGCCCGAAATTACCAGGGCTACCTGGATTCCCAGATAGACGAACAGCAGTTCGGAGGTTCCGAATCCTTTGCCGGGGAAGAGGAATAACAGCGAGATGAGCAGACTGGCGGCCATGATCGCGGCGGACAGGCGGACTTTGTAGCCCAGCATGAGCGAAATGGCGCACAACACTTCGATCGTGGCGATCGCAACGAAAATGAAAGCGCTGCCGAATATTCCCCACGACGGGTAATAGTTGATAATTTCATTGTAGGCCTGCATTTTGCCTACGTTATGCAGGAGAATGATCGTACCGATGAACAGACGCAGATAGAGAATCGCCCAATCGGCTCCTTCGTGGCTTTTGAACCAGGTTTGCAGTTTATTTTCCATATGTATAACTAATTCCGATTGAAAAAATACAAGCAATTCGTATTCCAAAAAATCATTTTGTGTGTTCAGCGCAGGTAATTCTGCCTGATCGGATGATTTTTCGGTGTTTTTGAGGAGAAAAATCCCGAGTGGGACAGCGAGTCGAATATCGCGGGTTTTCGATGTTTGCGGATCGAGGGATAAATACGATCCATAACAGGGGTGTGGTCGAGCCGCAAAGAGTCTTTTCATTCCGAACGACAGAGAGTCGGGAAATCCGTAATTCGGGTTATAGATTCCGTAATTCATATACTGACCGGCAAGTGGGGCCTGTGTAACTTTGCCTTGTAAAAAATATGAATCGTATGAATATATTGGAAAGAATGAGGGCGGGGGAATTGATTTTCGATACCGACCCTGAATATCCGTCGCTCTATGCAGAATTCGAGAAGACGATGAAGTTGGTGGCTCAACTCAATAGCGGTTACCATACACCGGAAGAGATAAGGGATCTGCTCGGCCGTATTTGGGGACAGCCATTGGACGAATCGGTACGTATGTTTCCGCCGTTCTATACCAACTTCGGTAAGTTTACCCGTGTCGGCAGGGGTGTGTTCATAAATTTCGGTTGTACCTTCCTCGACCGGGGCGGTATTACACTGGAAGACGGTGTGTTCATAGGGCCGGGAGTGCTGCTCGTTACTGAAAACCACCCGGAGCAACCGGCCGTTCGGCGTAACGTATATGCCAAACCCATTGTCGTCGGGCACGGTGTCTGGATAGGTGCGGGAGCTGTCATATTGCCCGGCGTGACGATCGGCGAGCATGCCGTCGTGGGAGCCGGAGCCATCGTAACCAAGGACGTGCCTGCCGGGGTAATCGTGGCCGGCAATCCGGCTCGTATCGTGAGAAGTATAAAAACGGAATAAAATTAAGTTTTATGAAAATCGGAATAATTGCGGCGGCATTGGCGTTTGTCGGTCTTTCCGCCGTTGCACAGACAAACCAAAAAACGAATATGGATATGAAAAAGTTGGAACTGGTACAGGAGTGGGATAAGACGTTCCCGAAGAGCGACAAGGTCGAGCATAGCAAGGTGGTTTTCGTAAATCGCTTCGGTGTAACGCTCGCCGCCGATATGTATGTCCCAAAAGAGGTTGGCGGAAAGGTGGGGGCCGTCGCCGTAAGTGTACCGTTCGGAGCCGTGAAGGAACAATCGTCGGGGCTTTATGCACAGGCGCTTGCCGAACGCGGTTTCCTTACCATCGCTTTCGATCCGTCGTTCACGGGGGAGAGCGGCGGTGTGCCCCGCAACGTGGCTTCGCCCGACATCAATACGGAAGATTTCAGCGCAGCGGTCGATTTTCTCGCCAACGAAGACCGTGTGGATCCGGAACGTATCGGGATCCTCGGTATATGCGGCTGGGGTGGTTTTGCCATCAACGCTGCCGCTAACGACACGCGCATCAAGGTTACCGTCGCATCTACTATGTACGATATCAGCCGTTGTACGGCCAACGGATATTTCGACCAGGCGGACAACGCCGACGCACGTTATGAGATGCGCCGCCGGCTCAATGCCCAGCGCACCGAAGATTATCGGAACGGTTCGTATGTCCGTGCAGGAGGGGTGGTCGATCCGGTTCCGGCCGATGCGCCGCAGTTTGTACGCGATTATCATGCTTATTACAAAACTTCCCGAGGTTATCACGCCCGTTCGCTCAATTCCACGCAGGGGTGGAATGCGACCTCCAACCTCGCTTTTTTGAATGCACCTATCCTTGCCTATGCCACAGAGATTCGCAGTGCAGTGATGGTGGTACACGGTGAGAAGGCTCATTCTCGCTATATGGGAGAGGACGCTTTCAAGAAATTGCAAGGCGACAACAAACGATTGCTCATCGTACCCGGTGCCAATCATACCGACCTTTACGACAAGATGGAGATAATCCCGTTCGACGAAATAGCAGCATTTTATCGGGAGTATTTGAAGTAAGCGTAGCGCTCGATAGATACAATAGTAAAAGCCTGCGATCTGTTCGCAGGCTTTTCATATTTCGGTTACGCATGTAAATACTTCGCCTCGGCAAAATGCAAATAAAATTTGCTTTTGCGCTCGGCTTAATCGTATCTTTGCACAATTGTTGAGCGTATCGATTGTAAAATGCCTGTGAGCTGATTTTTTTTGTGATTATAATTTGTTGATTATGAGTGATAAGTATAAGATACTGTTCGTTTGCCTCGGAAATATCTGCCGCTCTCCGGCGGCCGAAGGCATCTTCCGGCAAATGGTCGAAAAACGGGGGCTGGGGGAGAAGTTGGAGGCGGATTCCGCCGGAACCTATGCCGGACACACCGGCGAACAACCCGATTCCCGCATGCGGAATGCGGCCTATGCCCGGGGGTATCTGCTGACGCACCGGGCCCGGCAGGTGCGGTTGCGGGATTTCGAGGAGTTCGATCGCATCGTGGCGATGGACGATACCAATTACCATAATCTTTATCGTCTGGCCCCTTCCCGTGAAGCGGGAAACCGTATTTACAGGATGTCTGAATTTTTCCGGGAACATCCGAAATGGACCCATGTGCCAGACCCCTACTACGAAGGGCATGAAGGGTTCGAGCTGGTGCTCGATATGCTCGAGGACGGCTGCCGCACGCTGCTCGACGAGTTGGAGAAGAGGTAGCTCGAAATCGCAGAGAACGAAAAAGAGTGCATTGAAAAATGCACTCTTTTTCGTCGAATCGAGTCTGTATGCCGGTGCGATCCGGAATATTTGGTCCGTCGGACGTCCGAATCAGAAGTAAAGTCCAACTCCCACCTGGTAGGTGTTGCGCCAGGGGCACTTCTTGGCGGCGAACAGGTAGGAGAAATCGAGCTCCAGATGCATGAACCGCAGTCCCGCACCGATCGTACCGTAGTCGTATCCGTGGCTGGCTGGGCGGTGGTAGCCGCCGCGGACAGCGATCATCTGCATCAGCACATACTCCACGCCGATGCCCATCCCGAAGGACTTGTTCTCCGAGGAAGAGTAGCGGTAGCCCAGATCGACCGAAGCTTCGAGCGAATGGGAATCCCGGATCGGGGCGAAGAGCGAACCGCCGACACTGAATTTGGTGGGCAGGTCGTAATTCGAATCGTCGAACGTGAAGCCGAAGTCGGAGATTTTCGCACCCGCACTCACCCAGGCGCCTTCGAGCCTCCGGTTAAGCGGAATCCGCGCGTATGCCGCGACATCGAACCCGAGGGCGTTGTTCGTGAACAGTTCTCCGTACGAGGAGCGGATGTAGCGGGCCGTCACCGACAGACCCAGATAGCGGCCGATCCGATAGCTGTAGGCCAGATCCGCCGAAACGCTGAGCGGCCGGAACGCTTCGATGCCGACGATTGGGTTATTATTCTCGTCTTTGGGAATGAAAGGGTAGTCCTCGTCGTCCGGACTGAGCTTCGGCTCCCGGTAAAAACGGGTGCCGAACGAGATCGAATGTTTGTGGTTGAAGGAGTAGAATCCGCCGAAGGCCATCAGGTCGTAGCCCTTTTTCACGTCGCGCATCCAGGGCGAGTAGGAGAATCCCACCTCGAACAGGTTGTGGCTGAAGAGCGACGAGGCCGCGTTCTGGAATACGGAGTAAGCTCCGCCGGTAGTCGCTACCGAAGCGTTGGCCATACCCGCTGTGCGGACATCGGGGTTGATCGTCAGGAACTCCTGAGCCGATGCCGCCGCTGTGCCCGACAGGAGGATTATTGCGAGAATGAAGATCTTTTTCATAATTTGTAACGTCTGTTTTTAGCGTTTGACTATGGTGCGGGTAATTTGAATGCCGTTGTAGGTTACTTGTACCAGATAGGTTCCCGAAGCGAGTCCCGATACGTCGAGTTTGACAGGTTCCTCGTTGATAAGTCCAAGTGTTATGTTCATTACCTCCGTTCCCATTGAGTTACGGATACGGATCGTGCTTTCTCCCGAGTAGTTCGGCAGTATGTTCAGTACGTCGGTACATGGGTTGGGGTAAAAGTCCATTGAAATACCGGTCGGATTGTCTCCCTTGCTAACGGTATAGGCAATGGTTCGTTTTGCTGTCTTTGTTCCGTTCATAGCCAGCAATTCTGCCGTATAGCTTCCTGCTGCGTATTGCGATGCGTCAATGGTCAGCGTGACTACGTCACCGTCGATCGACTTCGCGATCTTGCCCGAGGGGTCGTCCAGACGCCATTCCATGTAGCCGGCCAGCGTATATTGCAGCGTTTTCCGTTCGGAGGCGCCGAGCGTGAAGGTGTCGTTCTGTCCTGTGGCTGGCGTGATCGTCGGCTGGTCGGAAACGGGCGGCACCTCGCCCGAATCCAGGGCTGCACCCGCATCGACGAGCTTGCCGATTTTTCCGGCATAGGTCCCCCGACCATTGTATATTGGTCCCTGATAGCTGTCGATGTCGCGTGCTGTCGAGAAAAGCTTCTCTTTGAGCTGTTTGTTCGTGAATCCTGGTGCCCCGAATTGCGAAACGATCAGGGCCGCACCACCCGATACGTGGGG
>ERZ780052.685-NODE-685-length-12358-cov-5.010404_pt1 | contig 12358 bp, 13 predicted proteins | sample MGYA00511845_ERZ780052 | MGnify/ENA primary metagenome ERZ780052 (study PRJEB29588, sample SAMEA1970897) | human gut metagenome | biome: human gut; feature: human-associated habitat; material: faeces | place: Denmark | collected 2008/2010 ...
GAAAAACCCCGGCACCCCCCAGCCGCCGCAGTTATTACCGGGAAGGGCGGCAAGTACCGCTTCTTCCTTCTCATCTACTTCTACTTTGAATTTTATACCGGCCACGCCAAGAAACAGTCCCACAAAGATGCCGACGATTCCGACACAAGCCGCAGCAATCAGAATTCCTGTTATACTCATCTATGTTACTCCTTCCTAGATCAGACCGGAGAATCCGCAGAAAGCAATTGCCATCAGTCCCGCTGTCAGCAGCACCATGGGCATTCCCTTGAAAGATTCCGGCACCTCATTGTATTCCATTTTTTCACGCAATCCAGCCAGGATCACGATGGCAATGGTAAAACCAAGGGCTGTGGCAAATCCGTTTACAATACCGGTCAGAATACCGTATTCCTTCTGTACATTGGTAATCGCTACACCTAAAACCGCACAGTTGGTGGTGATCAGGGGCAGATATACACCCAGTGCCTGATACAGAGAAGGCATAGCCTTTTTCAGGAACATCTCCACAAACTGTACCAGCGCCGCGATCACAAGGATAAATACAATGGTCTCCAGATACTCAATGTGCAGCGGCTGTAAGATAAATTTATAAATCACGCCCGCTACCGCACTTGCCAGCGTTATGACGAAAATAACCGCGGTTCCCATACCGCCTGCAGTCTTGATCTTACGGGATACTCCCAAAAACGGGCAGAGTCCCATGAACTGGCTTAAGACGATATTGCTGACAATGGAGGAACTGATCAGTAACAGAAGCATATCTTTCACACTATCCATTTATTTGTCCTCCTTATCCAAGTCTATTGTCTCAAGGTCATCCGTTGCAGCCTTAGGCTTTGCTGCCGCTCTGGCCGCGTCCATCACGGCATCCTCCGAAGTATCGGTATTGTCGTAAAATCTCTCTGAACAGCCGCTTTCGCCACAGTGCAGACAATCATGTCCGCAGCCGGACTGGATTTTCTCATAATCCTTGCCTGCCAGTTTTCTCTTGTTCTTCACATAATTCTGCAGAGCAGTCAATGCAGCCAGCACAAAGAACGCACCGGGAGCCAGTCCGAAGATGTTGATCGTTACATAGGAATCCGGCATGATCCGGAATCCGAAGACAGATCCTGCCGCCAGAATCTCTCTCACGGCACCGATACAGGTCAATGCCAGGGAGAAACCAAGTCCCATGCCAAGTCCGTCAAACAAAGAAGGAATCGGCGGATTGGAGTATGCATAGCTCTCCGCTCTTCCCAAAATAATACAGTTCACAACGATCAAAGGAATGTATACACCCAATGCATCATTCAGAGACGGCAGATATGCCTGTAAAAGTAACTGCACCGCCGTTACAAATGAAGCTATAATTACGATAAATGCGGGGATTCTCACACGGCTGGGAATCACTTTCCGCAACAGGGAAATGATCAGATTGCTCATCGTAAGTACCACCGCTGTCGTCAGTCCCATTCCCAGACCGTTCATTGCGGAAGTGGTTACGGCCAGTGTAGGACACATTCCCAGCATCAGCACAAAGGTAGGATTCTCCTTGATAATGCCGTTGTAAAGTCTTTCACCTGCTTTATTCATTGCCTGCACCTCCCTGTACATAATCATGAAATGCCAGAAGGCTTCCGTTCACGGCATTGGTCACGGCCCTGGTGGTGATCGTTGCACCGCTGATGGCATCAATCTCACTGTCAGAAGTGGAACCGGTCTTGGTATACGTAAAGCTCTTCACATTTTTCTGATGGAACTGCGGTACCAATACATCGCCTGCTTTCATTCCCAGTCCCGGTGTCTCGGAGATACTCAAAATAGAAATATCATTTACGGTACCGTCCAGACGGATTCCCACATACAAAACGATATTTCCGCCGTATCCCTCAGAGGATGTGGTCTGGATCACATAGCCCAGTTTCTCTCCGGAGGCATCCTGAGCTTCATATACCGTACCGATGGTAATTCCGGTATCGGAAAGATTCTGCGCCGTATCATCGGAAGGGATATACGGATCCAATTCTTCAAAATGTCCGGCATCCGTAAATACTGCCTGGCAGGCTTCCTGCACTGCTTTTTCTTCCTGCAGACGGATGGGTTCCTTGGTAAGTTCATAGACAAATCCAAGTAACAGGCCGGCGATCAGGGTGATGGCAAATAAAATGCCTGCTTCTTTTAACATTGCCTGCACATCATTTTTATTTTTCATGTTTCGCACCTGCCTTTCTTCCGAAAGCAACCGGCATGGTGAATTTTTCAATCAGAGGTACCAGAAGGTTTCCTAAAATGATAGCATAAGATACTCCTTCCGCTCCCGGTCCGAAGATACGGAAAATTCCGGTAAGAAGTCCCAGTACAACACCATATACATACTGTCCTTTGATGGTGATCGGGCGGGTAACATAATCCGTAGCCATGAAAAAGGCACCCAGGATCAGACCGCCACCGGCCAACTGTGCCGACAGATATGCGGGATCAAAACCATGTCCGCCGAAAAATCCGGCAAACAGGATCACTGTCACAATATAGGTCCCCGGAATGCGCAGATCGATCACTCCGATCAAGATCAGAAAACATGCCCCGATCAGTAACGCAATAACGGAAGTCTCACCGATGGTACCGGCTGTCTTACCTACGATCATATTCATGACATTGACACTCTCTCCTGCCTTCAGTGCCGCCAGCGGAGTGGCTCCGGTATAAGCATCACAGACGAAGTTCGTCATCTGCGAAGGGAAAGAGATCAATAAGAAACATCTTGCTGCCAGTGCCGGGTTCATAAAATTTTGTCCCAGGCCTCCAAACAACATTTTTACTACAAGAATTGCAAACACACCGCCCAGGGCAGCCATCCACAGAGGAATACTTACCGGCAGATTCAGTGCCAGCAGCAGTCCGAGGCCCCCGCCGACATGTCTGTTATGGTTATTTTCTTCTTCCACAGCCAGCCGAATAACAATTCTGTCAGGACTGTGCTTGCAATGGTAACAGCCATTACTGCCAGTGCTCTGGGGCCGAAATTGTAGATTCCGAAGCCGGCAGCAGGCAGCAGTGCGATCACCACAGCCGTCATAATACTACTGGTCGTTACTTTCGACCTTATATGAGGATTTGAAGATACTTTTAAAAGTTCACTCACTGTTCTTCCCTCCTACTTCTTTTTCTTTTTGGCCAGTTGAATTTTACGCATGGACTTGATCTCCTGCGTCAGAGGTCTCTTGGCAGGACATACAAAGCTGCAGCAGCCACACTCACAGCATTCCATTCCGTTATGTTCTACGAATGACTCTTCGTCAAAATGCTCCGCATAAGTTGCCAGCAGACTGGGAACGATCCGTCCCGGGCATGCTTCCACACATCGTCCACAGTTAATACAGGGACTGGGTTCCATCGCAGAGACATCATCCTGTGTCAATGCCAGCAAAGCAGTAGAAGTCTTGGTCGTCGGAACATTAAGATCAAACATACCGAATCCCATCATCGGACCACCGCAGATAATCTTCTCCGGATCCTGTTTAAATCCTCCCGCCACATCCAACAGTTCCTGATAACTCATACCGATGGGTACCCGGAAGTTCCGTGGATTCGCCACAGCATCACCGGTTACCGTGACAATGCGCTCCATCAGAGGGCGTCCTTCTGTAACCGCTCTGTAAATAGCAACCACGGTATCTACATTGTCTACAATGCATCCCACATCCGCGGGCAGCATGGAAGAATTGATTTTCCGACCCGTTGTGGCATAGATCAACTGACGTTCCGCACCCTGCGGGTACTTGGTCTTCAATGCCTTGACCGTGATCTGCGGATCATTTTTGGTCATCTGTTTTAACAGAGAGATGCAATCCGGTTTATTATCTTCCACTGCCAGAATTCCATGAGCATTATCGAACAGCTTCAATATGATCTTCAGACCGCCGATCAACTTGTCCGGCTCCTCCATCATCCTGCGGTAATCAGAAGTCAGATAAGGCTCACATTCCGCACAGTTTGCAATTACATAGTCAATTTTATCAGGATCCTTCGGAGATAATTTTACATGGGTAGGAAAGCCGGCTCCTCCCATACCTACAACTCCGGCTTCTTTTACAATATCGATGATCTCATCTTTTTGTAATTTATCCACTGGTGCATAGGGATGAAATTCCATACTTTCATACAGACCGTCATTGTCTATTACAATGCTCTGTATCAGATCTCCCGTCACTACACGCCTTGTCTCGATAGACTTTACAGTACCGGACACGGATGCATAAATCGGCGCCGACACAAATCCACCACTCTCCGCTATCTTCTGTCCTGCAAGTACACGATCTCCTTTTGCCACGATTGGCTTAGCCGGGGCTCCGATATGCTGAGACATGGGATAGACCATTTCTCCCTTAGGCAGAACATCCTGGATCGGCTTGTCTTTCGACAGGTCTTTGCCGTCATAGGGATGGATTCCACCTACAAATGTCAACTTCGCCATTTTCTATCGTCCTTTCTAAATCATTCTTGTATTTCAGATCACATTACGATAATTGTACTATTTTTATCAACTTTTATCAACAAAATGCTACTGCATTTTATAAAATTATGGTAGAATAAATTAAATAAGCAAACATGCCCCACGGCAGAAAGAGGTCATACATGAAAAAATCAGAAGAGACTCTGGAGGATTTTGCGATCTCCTATCCCTTGGATAAGCTGGCACCTCTGGAACAGGTACTGTTTCTCGATATTGAGACCACGGGATTTACTTCCCGTACTTCTTATTTATATATGATAGGCTGCGCTTACAATCGGGCCGGTAAATGGCATACCATACAATGGATGGCAGAGGATTACGCACAGGAGGGAGCGATTCTCACTGCCTTCTTTGACTTTGCGAGATCCTATAAATATCTGGTTCATTTCAACGGCAATAACTTCGACCTTCCCTTTATCAGCCAGAAATGTGCCCAGTTAATGCTTCCATTTTCTTTCGAAGGTTTTCAGGGAATCGATATTTATCGTCGGATCTCTCCTTATAAGTTTTTCTTAAAGTTGCCCAACTGCAAACAGAAAACTCTGGAGCAATACCTTGGAATCGCCCGTACGGATGTCTTTTCCGGTGGTGAATTGATCGGATTATATCACGACTATGTCAAGAATCCTTCCGAATTCACCGAAAAGGCTTTATTCCTTCACAATGCGGACGATTTAAAAGGGATGTTGGAAGTTCTTCCGATTCTCGCATACTATGATCTGTTTAACGAGAACTGTGTCAAAGCCAAAAAGGTACAGGCCAATTATTACAAAGATATGCATGGGGCACAGCGAAAAGAGCTGCTGATCACACTGCAGATTCCTACACCGCTGCCCAAACCTATTACTGCCTCTGCCGGTAATTGTTACTTCCGCGGCGAGGGAGAATCTGCTACTCTTAAGGTTCCGATCTATGAAGAAGAATTAAAATATTTCTATTCGAACTACAAGGATTATTATTATCTTCCTACCGAAGATGTGGCACTTCATAAATCCGTAGCTGGTTTTGTTGATAAGGAACACAGACTCCAGGCTTCCGCAGCGAATTGCTATACCAGGAAGTTTTCCTGTTATCTTCCCCAGTGGGATATTTTATTTACACCTTTCTTCAAGAGAGATTATAAGAGCAAGGAATTATTTTTTGAACTTACAGATGAAATGAAGAAGAACCGTGAAGGTTTTTCCCGTTATGCCAATCATGTCCTGTCCATGATTGCCGCCACATATTAAAAAAAGGAAAGCTGACCGCTTTCCTTTTTTCTTCCTATAAACCTATAAGGGTTTGACATAATAAAAAGAACTTTTTCTCTCAAATCCTATCTCACGATAATTCATGATCTGTTCCGTACTTCCGATAAAAAGCATTCCACCCTTTGCCAGGGAATGATAATACTTTCGGAATACTTCATCTTTTGCTTCCTCTGTAAAATAGATCAGAACATTTCTGCACACGATCAGATGATATTCTGTCGGATAAGCATCCTTCAACAGATTATGTTGATGAAAATCAACTCTTGCCTTAATCTCATCCGCAATCTTATAAGAGGGACCGATCTTCGTGAAATATTTCTTCTTTAGATCTTCCGGTACACCTTCTATGCTCTTCTCATTGTACAATCCGGTCTTTGCCTTTGCAATCACCTGCTTGTCCAGATCAGTAGCATAGATATGGATCTGTTGTAACGGAACATGCCGTGACAAAGCCATAACCAGTGAGTACGGCTCATCTCCCGTAGAACAGGCAGCGCTCCAGATTTTTAAATTCTTACCAAAACGCTGAATCAGTTCCGGGATAACTGTCTCATCCAGATATTTCCACTGTTCGGGATTACGATAGAACTCCGATACATTGATGGTAATATACCCTACAAATTCCTCGAAAAGTTCTCTATCCGTCTTCAGTGCCTGTACATACTTATCATATCCTACGATCTTGTGTTTTGCGATCAGAGTATCGATACGCCGCTTCATCTGCTTCTCTTTATAAGCATTCAGATCGATCGTAGTCAGAGAATATATCTCCTTTTTAAAATACTCATAATCATATATCATGAATATCAACCACCCAGCTGTTAATTATTCCTCAGTATCCTCAGCCTCTGCAGCGATCACAGCATCGATATCTACAGATACGACATCTGCATCAGACTCTTCCTCTGCCTCTGCAGGTTCGGGAGCTGTCAGAGCCTTTACGCTCAAGGAGATCTTGTGATCAGCCTCATTGAAATCTACAACCTTAGCTGTAACTTCATCGCCAACGCTCAGTACATCGGAAGGTTTCTCAATGTGCTCCTTTGCGATCTGGGATACATGAAGCAGAGCATCTACACCGGGCTCTAATTCTACGAAAGCACCAAAGTCGGTCATTCTTGCAACCTTACCGGTTACTACATTGCCGACTGCATACTTCTGTGCAGCATCCTTCCAGGGGTTAGCATCATCGAATTTCAGAGACAGTGCGATCTTATTGCCGTTGATCTCTTTGATCAGGACTTTCAGCTTATCGCCAACCTTGAATACCTTCTTGGGATGTTCAACTCTGCCCCAGGACATCTCGGAGATGTGAAGCAGTCCGTCTGCGCCGCCAAGATCGATAAATGCGCCGAAATCAGTTACGTTCTTAACAACACCTTCTACGATATCGCCTTCTTTGATCTTCTCAAAGAGTTCCTTCTGCAGCTCAGCCTTCTTAGCTACGATCAGCTGTTTACGGTCGCCGATATATCTTCTTCTCTTGGGATTGTACTCGCTGATCACGAATTCAATCTCCTGTCCTGCATACTTGGTCAGATCCTTCTCATAAGTATCGGATACCAGGCTTGCGGGGATGAAGATTCTTACTTCGTCCACAATTACACTTAAACCACCGTCCAGTACCTGGGATACGGTTGCCTTAAGTACTTCGTGATTGTTAAATGCTTCTTCGATTCTCTTGTTGCCTCTGTCTGCAGCAAGACGCTTGTAGGTAAGGAGAACCTGACCCTCACCGTCATTTACTTTCAGGACCTTGACTTCCATGGTGTCACCAACCTTGGCAACTGTGGTAAGATCCACGCTGGAGTCGTTGGTATATTCGTTCTTGGTAAGAATACCGTCAGATTTATATCCGATGTTCAGAATGATCTCTTCCGGTTTCACATCGATGACTGTACCTTCGACTACCTCTCCTGCATGTATTGTCTTTAATGATTCTTCCAGCATTTGTTCAAAAGTTAATTCTGACATAATTTTGAACCTCCTCAATTAATTTATTTGGGGTGGAAGCCCCCGCGGTAATACCCACTAGTCGAACAGCTTTAGGTAGATCTAAATGCAAGTCATCCAGTGTCTGTATAAAATAGGTGTGCTCACATTCCCTTTGGCAGATTTCGTAAAGCTTTCTGCTGTTGGAACTGTGCTTCCCTCCTATTACAATCATAACGTCAGCATCCGCTGCAATGGTCTTTGCCGATCGCTGTCGCTCTTCTGTAGCATTACAGATAGTGTTCACAACACTATCATTGTAACCTTTTTTTTCAAAAATTTCAACTATATATTGAAATTTATTGTAGTTATATGTCGTCTGAGACACAATGCAGAGTTTTTCGCCTTCTGTTTTTACAAAATTTTCTGCCTGATCCGGAGTCTCCAGAACGGTAACGGGTCCCGGACACCAGCCGACGATCCCCTCTACTTCCGGGTGCTTCGGATCTCCCACAACGATCACATGATACCCCTCGTTACTTTTTAGTTCCACGATACGATGGATCTTTTTCACAAAAGGACAGGTGGCATCAATGCATTCCAGACCGTTTGCCTCCATGATGTCATAGATCTCTTTTGCCACACCGTGAGCACGGATGATCACTGTTGGAATGTTCTCCCCGGCTTTCAGCTGTTTCAGATCCTCTTTGTTCTCCAGAACCCGTACACCCTTTTCCGACAGTTCTCTGACCACTTCCTCGTTGTGTACAATGGGACCATAGGTATATATAGTCTTCCCGTTTTTTAATTGTTCATACACGGTATCCACGGCGCGCTTTACACCAAAGCAAAAGCCTGCACAGTCTGCCAGTCTTACTTCCATATATCGTCTCCCATTTAACCAATCAGTTCCACGATCCGGTCAATGACCTGTTCGATGGTCATATCAGAGGTATCCACAAGTACCGCATCCTCCGCCTGCTTTAACGGAGAAGTCTCTCTGTGCATATCTCTGTAATCTCTGTCCTCGATATCCTGACGGATCTTTTCTAAGTTGCAGGACTCACCCTTGGCAGTCAGCTCGTCATATCTTCTTTTTGCTCTCACCATACTGCTGGCGGTCAGATAGATCTTGACCTGTGCATGGGGTAATACTACGGTACCGATATCACGACCGTCCATGATCACATCGCTTTTCGCTGCCAGTGCCTGCTGGAGTTCTACCAGTTTGGTACGTACCGCCGGCTGTGCACTGGTGGTGGAAGCCATGTTGCCAACCTCCTCGGTACGCAGATAAGCATTGACGTTTTCACCGTTTAATAATACGACCTGTTCTCCGTCCACATATTGAATGGTGATATCTGCCTCCTTACATTTATCGGCGATCGCTGCCGCATCCGCAGGATCCACACCCTCTCTTAACATGAACAGTGCCATGGCGCGGTACATTGCTCCGGTATCCACATAGATAAAGCCCTTCTTTTTTGCCACTGCTCTGGCAATCGTGCTTTTACCGGCACCTGCCGGTCCGTCAATAGCTACATTAAAGCTCATATTCATATCCTCTTTTCTTCGTATTTTCTTTATGATTCTATTTTTCAAAAAAATTATTGTATGCTTTCTCCCGCCAAATGTCCCGTAGACCAGGCAATCTGTAAGTTAAAGCCTCCGGTCATGGCATCCAGATCCAGTACTTCCCCCGCAAAATACAGATGCTTTACCAGCCTGGATTCCATGGTGGAAGGATTGATGTCTTTTACAGAGATTCCGCCCTGGGTAATGATTGCTTCCGCAAAAGATCTCGTCCCCGTTACCGTCATGGGCAATGCCTTGATCAGCATGCCGAAAGTTTTTCTCTCTTCCCTGCTGATCTCGTTGACCTTCTTCTCCGGAGAGATTCCTGACAGCTCTATCATAACAGGGATCAGCTTCGCAGGGAACAGATGATCCAGTGCATTTTTAAACTGTTTATTCTTCGCTTCCTCAAAATCCCGAAGCAGACGTTTATCTAACTGTTCCTGTGTCAGTGCGGGTTTCAGATCCAGGAAAAGCTTTACTTCATCGTCACCTTTTTGTCTGGAAATATTTTTGGAATAAAAGCTGCTGGCGGACAAAATCAACGGCCCGCTGACGCCAAAATGGGTAAACAGCATCTCTCCGAAGCCTTCGTACCAGGTCTTCTTCCCACATTGCATCCGGATCTCCACATTTTTAAGAGATAATCCCATCAGCTCTTTGCACCAGCTCTCGCGGATCTCTAACGGTACCAATGCGGGCCTTCGCTCCGTTACTTTATGCCCCGTCTCTTCTGCGAACCGGTAACCGTCTCCGGTGGATCCGGTAGCGGCATAGGAGCAGCCACCTGTACAGATAATGCAGGCATCGGCGGTCAACTTCTTATGATCCGTACATTCCACTCCGTAAAAGCAAATATTGTCGTCACTTTCCTTCGTCAGGATCTTTTTCACTTCTGTGTGCAGATGAATATCCACATGATATTTATGCAATTCTCTCTGCAGGGCGGCGATCACATCCGAAGAATGATCGGATACCGGAAATACCCTGTCGCCCCGCTCTGTTTTCAGGGGACATCCCGCCTGTTCGATCAGATCACACACCTGCGTATTGTCAAAGCTGTAAAAAGCACTGTACAGGAATTTTTCATTGGTGCAGACATTTTGGAACAGCACATCCATATCCGCTCCATTGGTCACATTACAACGGCCTTTTCCCGTAATAAACAGCTTTTTCCCAAGCTTTTCATTTTTTTCCAAAAGGGTTACGTTATGTCCGCATTTTGCTGCCGCTATGGCAGCCATCATGCCGGCAGCCCCGCCGCCGACCACTATCACATTGCTCATTCTCATCCTTTTCTGCCGACATATCGACGTCACTGCTCCTTGCGTCGCAGAGAATAATCCAACATCGGTTCATCATCTATAAAATCAATCTCGTCATTCAGATACACCTGATAATTGTTCCAGGTCTCTTCCAGTGTCTCCAGATTCTTACGCACCTGCTCCGGGCACTTCAGGCAAAGCGCTACCACCAGGGCATTGATCACACTAAGAGGTGCCACCAGAGAATCCACCACCGACACCATGTCACTTCTCGCCAGCAGATTGCAGGAAGAATACAGATTCATGGGGGAATGGATACTGTCGGTAATGGCGATCACTTTGGCATTCCGGTCATTGGCGAACTCCATAGCCTTTAACGTCCGCATAGAATATCTCGGAAAACTGATGCCGATAAAGCAATCCTTCGGTCCTATATGGATCATCTGTTCAAAGGTCTCGCTGACACTGGTAGTATTAAGCAAAAATACCTTTCCGCGGATCATGTTCAGGTAAAAATGCAAAAACGCCGCCAATGGCTCATTGCTGCGGAGTCCCATGATATAGATGGTCTCCGCTTCTAAGATCGTAGCTACTGCCGATTCAAACGCCGCCGGATCCAGATTATCTATAGTATCCTGAATCTTCTCGATATCTGCCGTGAGAACAGAGGTCAGGATCTCCGACTGGGAACTTCTTCCATATTTTGCATCCATTTTCTGGATACCATTTAGTTTACCCTGTACACAGCTTTCCAATGCCTTCTGAAATTTCGGGTACCCATCATAACCGATCCCTGCGGCAAAACGAACCACGGTAGATTCACTGATTCCCAGTGTTTCTCCTAATTTAGCTGCCGTCATGAATACCGCCTGGTCAAAATGTTCCGATATATAGTCCGCAATGGCTTTATGCCCCTTGCTCATCTTCGCATAGTGTTCATTTATCCGGGTAAAAACATCATATTCTGCCACTGTTCTTAACCTCGCATTGTCTCATTGTAAAAAGCATAGTAGGAATGTTCCAAAAGCTGCATCGTCTGCTGATCTGTCAGATCATAATCTCCGGTCAGAGACATGCAGGCGGCTCCATGGATAAAAATCCACATTTTCATAAACAGATCTCCGGGGTCCGGGCATCCGGCCACTCTCGCCAGATTGATCTCATAGACTACATTTCCGGCATCACCGTTCAAGATCTCATACATGCTTTTCGTCTTATGCTTACTGCCCTGGTCACCGGATACAAACAGAAGTTCAAACAGGTGTCTTTCTTCCCGTGCAAAAGCTATGTATGCCATTCCTAAGTTGGCAAAAGGTGTCTTCCCGGTGCGGGGATACAGGCTGTAATAATCCAGAAAATACGCCGTTGCTCTCTCATAGACCGCATCCCACAGTTCTTCCATATTCTTATATACTCTGAAAATAGGCTGCGTGGAACATCCTGCCTTCGCCGCAACTTTTCTCGCAGTCACATTGGCAAAGCCTTCCTCTCTGGTCATGGCGAATGCCGTATCCAGGATCCTGTCAATCGTGATCATCTCTTTACGAGCCATAATCCCTCTCATTCCGCTGTATTTACAGCAAACAATGTGTCCTTCTATAACACTTGTTATTTTAGTGGGTGAAGAGGTAGTTTGTCAATATGTAAATAAACTCATTCGCATATTGGGCTGACTGGGGGCTGACCAAGGGCATGTCTAAATAACGGCTTCTACGCGCTTCGCACTCTCGAAGCCGCAACCACATGAGCAATCCGGGCTATTACCCCGGTTCGACCGGGGACATGTCTAAATAACGGCTTCTCCGCGCTTCGCGCTCTCAAAGCCGCAACCACATTCG
>ERZ780052.690-NODE-690-length-12270-cov-3.760295_pt1 | contig 12270 bp, 8 predicted proteins | sample MGYA00511845_ERZ780052 | MGnify/ENA primary metagenome ERZ780052 (study PRJEB29588, sample SAMEA1970897) | human gut metagenome | biome: human gut; feature: human-associated habitat; material: faeces | place: Denmark | collected 2008/2010 ...
CATTTCCTTCATTGAGTTCAATCAGAGCCTCAGCTTTCCAAAGAAGAATATCCGCGTAACGTATAATCTGCCAGTTCAACTGTGAAGCCCCCCAAGGCCAGCCATTAAACATATCACTACTTTCCGGAGAAACCCAGAAGCGCTTCGCGCAATTATAGCCATAAGTATCCTTATCACGCACCCATCCCTCACACGGCTTGTCCGGATAAGTTTTCCAAGTTATAGTAGGACGGCCCACAACAAAATCGAGACGCGGGTCTACATTGGGAGTCGTGTTTTGTAAAGTATAAACCCCATTGTTCAATACCGCCCAACTATAATCAGACTTTGACTGATAATTAAAATCGGGCAGACCGTTTGCATCTGTCTGGTAAGCATTTATCAGATCTTGACTGGGCAGGAAGAAACCGTCACCTCCGTAAGGGCTGCCTCCACCCGGAGAATTCAACAGATTGCTCCAGTTGATGCGGCCGGCACTTTCGGTACCGTCATTCATGGAATATTGAATGGCAAAAACAGATTCTTTACCGTTTTCATTAGTTACTAAATCCAATCCCTGGAAATCGTCAAGCAAACCGTAACGGTTGCTGGCAGTCACTTGGTCGCAAAGCGAAACGACTTCCCTCAGCAGCTCTTTATTGATGGAAGTTACGGCATGCGTAATCTCATCTTGCTGATACGCCTGGTACAGCTTGATTTTAGCCGCATAGGCCAGTGCTATGTATTTATGAATACGCCCTACCTCCGGCTGTGATGCAGGAAGCTGTTCGGCGGCATCAAGCATCTCCTTGGCCAGCATACTCAGAATCTCGTCACGGGTAAACTCATTGTTCGGAATATCCGGATATTGGGAAATCTCAACGTTCTCATCAAAATAAGGTATCTTGTTGAAAAGGCGGCTTAATTCAAAATAATAATGGGCACGAAGCACTTTCATCTCCGCAATGCGGGATACACGTCCGTTTACCTGCTCATCTGTTGCAGCATTCAGTACGCGCAATGCAGAGTTACAACGCTGTACACTGCAATATAGATGATACCACTTGCTGTCCAAGAATCCATTGGTTGCATCCATATCAAATGTCTCCATACGGTGCACTTCATTAAGGTCACCGACACCACCACCGCCTTTATAGGCATTATCCGAACGCACCTCACCATAAGTCCAATTGGAAGTAGGATGACACCATACACTCCAACTCTGTCCCTCGGGACCACCCAAAGCAGCATACGCGGCATTCACTAAAAGGTCGGCACCGTCTGTAGAAGTCATAATATCCTAGATCATGCTACCGTGGGGCTTCAAATCCAGGAAACGGTCTTCATTACAGCTTGCAGTCATCAGCGCTACTGCGCCAAGCATATATAAATGTTTCAATTTCATAATAGTATAGTTTTAAAGTTTAGAAACCAAATGATAATCCCAAAGAGAACGTACGGGGCAACGGATAAGGATAGCCCAGACCTTCAGGGTCGGCACCCGTATAACCGGTAATCGTAAACAAATTCTGAGCCTGGAAATAAATGCGCGCATGACGCATCTTCATCTTGTCGAGAGCTGCTTTAGGAAGCGTGTAACCCAATGTCAGGCTTTTCAGCTTGATATACGAACCATTTTCAATATAGAACTCAGAAACTTCGTGCTCATTGTTGCTGTTAAGGGTGGTTAAAGCAGGTACACTGCTATTGTAAACACCCGTCTTTTCAAAGTTCTCGTAGGCATGCATGGCATCGAGCAGGCGGGTAGAATGATTACCGGTCCAGCATTGGAACAAATCCGTATAATATTTGGAGTTGTTATAGGCATCACGAATCATACCGTTGAAGAACATGCTGAGGTCAAAGCCTTTCCAAGATGCCCCAAGATTCAGACCTGCAATCACTTTCGGATTGTCAGACCCCAACCATACACGGTCGTTCGTATCAATCGTACCGTTACCATCAGCATCCACGTATTTAATACGTCCTACTCCGGGAGCGCCAAACTGTACATTATATTTGGATTTATACTCATCCACCTCCTGCTGGGTACGGAACACTCCATCTGTCTTGAAGCCCATCCATGAACCGAACGGTTGACCAACCAAGGTCTTGTCAACACCATTACCGCCACCATAAGTATAGTAAATTTCTTCCGACAGCTCTGTCACTTCATTCTTGTAATATGAAAGGTTAAATGCTACATTATACTGGAAATCCTTCACCTTATCATTCCAGGTCAATGCCATCTCGAAACCTTTATTGTTCATCGTACCACCATTATACCAGCAGTAACCACCTTCGCCAATGACAGCAATATACGGTTTCTCTACAAGCATATCACTTGTCTTCTTATCAAAATAATCGAGAGAAGCACTCAGACGTCCATTCAGGAAAGCGGCGTCCACACCAATATTGAGTTGTCTTGTACTCTCCCACTTCAAATCGGGATTGGTAGACCTCACTTTGTAACCACCGGGAGCCAAAGTCGTTCCATCACCGTTCATGTTGTAGCTTGCATCCTTCAGACTAATCAAGTATTTAGTATAGGGGGCCTCATTATCAATAATATCGTTACCATTGATACCCCATGAAGCACGTAGTTTCAAATCTGCCAACCAATTCTTGGTCGCTTCCATAAACTTCTCACTTGAAATGCGCCAGCCTGCCGACACTGAAGGGAAGTAATCCACATTATTACCCTTTGCCAAGCGGGAAGAAGCATCACGGCGTACCGTAACAGAAGCCAGATACCGTCCTTCATAATCATAATTCACTTTACCAAAGTAAGACACCATGCCATAATTGGAAGCACCGGCACCTACATTCTTACCGGCAGTCACACCGTCGAGATAAATATAATCTTCATCTTCTACAGCCAGTCCCGTACCATAACCGAACATGGATTCCGAATGGTTCTTCTTGGCTTCTGTACCAAGAAGTGCAGTCAGATTGTTCTTTCCAAAAGCTTTGCTATAAGTCACGGTATTGGTCCATACCCAATCCAGTCTTTTGTTGGATGATTGAGTCAGCTTATTGACCTCATCGCGTGCCCATGCCGGCTCAAAAGTTTTGTTGGTTTCATCATAATAATTCATACCGAAATTGGTTTTCAGCACCAGGTTCTTAATCGGTTCAATTTCAAGGAATGCATTACCAAAGATACGCCAGTAATCATGTTTGTTCTGTTTTTCATTCTCCAACAAACGTGCCATATTGGGGGCATCATCCAAAACATCATTGATGGCATCGTTATAATTGCCATTCTCATCATAAACCGTCTTGGCAGGATGCTGTTTGATGGCATTCTCATCTACACCGGCCGGACTGAGGGTCTGTGTCCAACGATTGATAGCAACGTTCTCGCCGATGCGCAAGCGATTGTCAAGATAATGATAGTTAGAACTGATGCGGGTATTGATACGCTGGAAATTCGTATTCTCTACCAGACCGTCATGGTCGAGATAGTTCAACGCTAACGAGAAGGCACCATTGTCAGAGCCCTTTGAAAGTGTCGCACTGTAATTCTGCATCAAGGCAGTGCGATAAACCACATCGCGCCAATCCGTATCAACGGCATGTACTTTAGCTCCATTCAGGCCGATATAGTCTTGAAGTTGAGGAGTTGCACCATTACCATATATTTCGCTGCTTGGCGTAGCTCCATTATTGGCATACTTATAAGCCGACCAATAAACCTGGCCCCACTCATCTGCATTCAACATATCAAAGCCACATTGATAGGTCTGCAAAGTCAACGACATATCAAAATCCACACGGGTCTCCCCTTTCTTGGCACGTTTGGTAGTAATGATAATCACACCATTGGCAGCCTGTGCACCATAAATAGAAGCGGAAGCGGCATCCTTCAATACCTGAATGGATTCTACATCATTGGAAGAAAGGATAGACGAGATGTTCTCACGGGTCATCACACCGTCAATGACATAAAGCGGGGAATTGGCATCATTTCGGAAAGATGACTTACCACGGACCAATGTAGAAGTATTTCCACCGCCCGGTGTGCCGTCAGTCGTAATGTTCATACCGGCAACACGTCCCTGCAAGCTCGACAACACATTTCCCGTAGGAATATCTGCTACATCCTTCATCTTGACCACAGCCACCGAACCGGTCAAACTGGCCTTCTTCTCGGACATATAGCCGGTCACCACTACTTCATCAATCAACTGGGAATCTTCCGTCAACTCAATGCGTAAAGTGGGCTGTGCCTTTACTGTAACGGTTTTATATCCTATATAGGATACGGACAATGTGGCACCGGAAGTTACAGACAGCGTGAAATTTCCATCAATATCCGTAATTGTTCCATTGCTGTTGGAACCTACTTCCATGACAGAAGCACCGATAATGGATTCACCACTCGATTTTTCAACGACAGTACCTTTTACCTGAACTTGCTGGGCAAAGGAAAGAATGCCCACAAAAAGAAGCACAATTAGTGTGCAAAGCCTGAGACTAATGCTTTTCAACATATCTATTAATTTAAAGTTAATAATAAACCAATTCTGCAATTGAGTTTTGTGTCAGCAAAATTAAGCGAAACCAGGATTTGCACCTATAACAAATGTTACGAAAGGTGGTATTTTTGATACATCCCCTTTCTAAAGGTATTCTACGCGTGTTTTTTGCTAAATAAACTTTAGCTTTAGCAGCAAATTAATAGAAAAGAATGAAAACAATATGGGAGCAGATGCTAATTGCACCAGCTCTCATAGTATACTCTCTCAGAATCAAAAACGAAAAGCAAACTGTTCCGCACACCGGTATCCTTCTTCATAAAGCTCCGTCAGCTTCTTGATGTCACGCTCGATGCGGTCTACCACTACCGGCTTCTGTGGACGGATCACAACGATTTCCCCGGCGGCTTCCATCCGTTCCACCTGCTCCAACTGTTGATTATAGACAATGCTGCGGCGGTTGATGGCTTCACGCAATAGCGGATATTTCTTATATATAAAAGGTGGAACTTTCGTTCCCTGAATTTCCTTACGGTACCCATGATTGCGCGTCAACACCACCACATTATTGGTAAATCCATCCTGACGGGCACGCATCAAAGGAATACTGTCCACAATACCTCCGTCCAGCATCGGGATATTGTCCACGTAGGTAATGGGACAGACAAACGGCAGACTGCTCGAAGCACGCACAATATCAATGACGCGCTCTTTACTCCGCTTCTCCTCAAAATAGTTCGCTTCGCCCGTCTCGCAGTTGGTAGTTACCATCACATAGCGTTCGGGACAATGAAAGTATGCCTCGTAGTCGTAGGGAAGTATGTGTTCCGGAAACTCCTGGAACAACAAATCGAAATCCATGATATTCCGCTTCTTCAACAGATACTTCAATCCGATGTAATTGTATTTTTCCAGCAAGTCGATATTACTGTACTTGGCACGCCCGCGCTGGCCGGACATATAGGAAAGTCCGTTGCAGGCTCCGGCACTGACGCCGATGGTATAGGGAAAGCGAATGCCACGATCCATAAAGCTGTCGAGCACACCGCAAGTGAAGACGCCGCGCATGCCACCGCCCTCCAAAACAAGACCGCTATGGTCGTCGATACGTATTATTTTCTCCATAAGTGTCAGAATTAACGCTCCAAAGATAGCTTTTGTTTACGATATTCTATCTATATTTGCAGTTGCAACTATAAATCTATAACATTTTAATTATGATGAAGAAATCAATACTGATGGCTGCATTGGGTTTATTAAGTTTAAACACAATAGCACAAGACACTACGAAAGAGGAAGGTTTCATCTTTACAACCGTAAAAGAAAATCCTATCACTTCTGTTAAGAACCAAAACCGTGCCGGTACATGCTGGTGCTATTCCGGACTGGCATTCATCGAATCCGAACTGCTCCGCATGGGCAAAGGCGAATACGACTTTTCTGAAATGTTTATCGTACACAACACCTATCTGGACCGTGCCGACAAGGCAGTGCGTACACATGGTGACGTTTCGTTCTCACAAGGCGGTTCGTTCTACGATGTAATTTATGGTATGAAAACTTTCGGTCTGGTGCCCGAAGAGGAAATGCGTCCGGGCGTTATGTATGGCGACACGCTGAGCAACCACACCGAATTGACAGCCGTATCTGATGCCGTAGTGGCAGCCATTGCCAAGGGAAGACACCGCAGCCTGCAAGCAGACAAGGAAAATAACCCGCTTTGGAAGAAGGCCATCACTGCCATCCACGACATCTATCTGGGCGAACGTCCCGAGAAGTTCACCTACAAAGGCAAGGAATATACTCCGAAGTCTTTCTATGAATCTACCGGACTGAATGCAGATGACTATATCTCACTGACTTCCTATACCCACCATCCCTTCTACCAGCCGTTCGTCCTGGAAATACAAGACAACTGGCGTTGGGCTTCTTCCTACAACTTGCCTATCGACGAGTTGATGGAAGTGTTTGACAACGCTATCAATAAGGGTTACACCATTGCATGGGGTAGTGACGTAAGCGAACAAGGCTTCACACGCGACGGTATAGCCGTAATGCCCGATGCAGAAAAGGTGCAAGAACTGAGCGGTTCGGACATGGCACACTGGCTGAAAATGAAACCCGAAGAAAAGAAACTGAACAGCAAGCCTCAACCGCAGAAGTGGTGCACACAAGAAGAGCGCCAGCTGGCATACGACAACTGGGAAACTACTGACGACCACGGTATGCTGATTTACGGTATAGCCAAAGACCAGGAAGGCAACGAATACTATATGGTAAAGAACTCTTGGGGTGAAGCCGGAAAGTACAAAGGACTGTGGTATGCTTCCAAAGCTTTCGTGCGCTATAAAACAATGAACATCATTGTGCACAAGGATGCACTGCCTAAGGATATTGCCAAGAAACTGGGTATTAAATAAATAAAAGAAGGAGATGCAGTTTGATGCATCTCCTTTTTCAATTCTTACCAAATCCTACAGATATCTTCCACAATCTGCGGAACCGTCAACCGGTTCTTCTTCAACTGCTCCTCCACATCGTAACGGTCGATAAACTCTTTCTTCACACCATAGTTCAGTACCTTCATATCCGACGGACCGTAATAACGGGCAATCTTCTCGCCAAAGCCACCGTCCAGCACTCCGTCCTCAAGAGTAATGACCAGTGTATGGTCGCGCTTCAGGTCATCGAGCAAAGCCTCGTCCACACCCGTGATGTAGCGAGGATTGACAAGCGTGGCATCCACTCCTTTCTCTTCCTTCAACCGGGCAGCCACGGCTTCGCCCAACTGATAGAAAGAGCCCAGTCCCAATATGGCGACCTTCTCTCCACGATGGGACACCTCATAACGGTTCAGCGTCTTGCCGTAATCCTTCTCCGGTTCTACATTCCTGCGGACAACCCCATTGGCCGGCACGCGAATGGCAACCGGATGTTCCGTTTGACGGATGCCCCACTCCAGCATTGCCATATACTCCTCACGACAAGTAGGTGCCAGATAAACCATATTCGGAATATTACCGATGACCGGAATATCAAAAAGACAAAGATGGGTAACATCATTCATACTCGATAAGCTTCCCCAGAAGACAAGAATCAGTGCAGGATTATTGTTGATGCAGAGGTCTTGCGACAGCTGGTCGTAGGCGCGCTGGATAAAGGTGCTGTAGACGCCGAATACCGGCTTTCCACCTCCGGCAGCAATGGCAGAAGCCATGGCAACAGCCTGCTCTTCGGCAATGCCCATATCGATGAACTGGCGACCAGCCTCCTTGCGTCGCTCCGGTGTAAAGCCGAATACCGTGGGTGTGCCTGCGGTGATGCCTACCACAGTCGGGTCTTTCTTCATCTCCTGCAACAGATAATCGGCGGTAAGGTCGGCATAGTCTTCATCCTCTCCAGGCTCACCGGTCAGATTGCCGGTCTCAAGGTCGAACGGAACACTGTAATGGAAACGTTCTTTTTGCTCTTCCGCCAATTTGTATCCTTTACCTTTCAAGGTATTGATATGTACCACAACCGGATGCTTCTTGTCCTTCACTTCACGGAAAGCCTCTATCAATTGCTCCACGTCATTGCCATCCTTCACATAGAGATAATCATATCCCATTGCCTTAAAATAGTTGCAGGGAGCCTGCCTCTCCGTTTCGCGCAACTGTTGCAGATTACGGTATAGCCCGCCATGATTCTCGGCAATGGACATCTGGTTATCGTTGACAATGACGATGAAGTTCGTGCCCAGTTCGGCACCTACATTCAATCCTTCGAAAGCTTCACCACCACTTAGCGAGCCATCGCCGATGACCGCAATCACATTACCCGTCTCACCCTTCAGGTCGCGCGCCTTGGCAAGCCCGCTTGCCAGACTGACGGAGGTAGAGGTATGCCCGATAACGAAAAAGTCATGCTCACTTTCCGACGGTTCGGAATATCCGGAGACTTCGTCATACTCGTCCGCATTCATAAACGCTGCCCGGCGGCCTGTCAATATCTTATGGTTATAACTTTGGTGAGACACGTCATAGACTATCTTGTCCGTTGGTGAATCGAACACGTAATGCAGGGCTATGGTGGCTTCTACCATTCCCAGGTTGGGACCTACGTGTCCTCCGTGAGAGCTTAACTTGTTTAACAACACCTGGCGGATTTCTCCACCTAATCCGTTCATCTCGCTGACTGATAACTTTTTCACGTCAGCAGGGGAATTTACTTTTTCAATATACATATTCTATAATAACATTTAAGTAGCGATGCTTGTTTATCCGATGCCGCCCGTCGTGCAGGCCTCATCCGGACGCTGCAAAAGTACAGAGGAAACGGGAACGGAAAGGTAGATAAATTACCGGTTTTATTACCTTTTTTACAGATATAGAGCCAACTGATATTTGCGCAAAATCCCTCAACTTGTGCATTTTTCACCCCATTTTCTTGTCAAACCCAACTCTTTCCGTAAATTTGCAGGCTGATAATGAGTTAACCGGCCAATTTCAGTAGCAGGATTCTACTACTCCTATTCCCGGTACTGACATACAAAGAAATACTAATACTAATAATTAATAGCATGAGTTTGAAAATTGTTGTATTGGCAAAACAAGTTCCCGACACACGCAACGTTGGGAAAGATGCCATGAAAGCCGACGGAACTATCAACCGCGCGGCACTCCCTGCCATCTTCAACCCCGAGGACCTGAACGCTCTTGAACAGGCTCTCCGACTGAAAGATGAACATCCGGGCTCCACCGTTACCATCCTGACCATGGGACCGGGACGTGCAGCCGAAGTTATTCGTGAAGGACTTTACCGTGGTGCCGACAACGGCTATCTGCTGACCGACCGCGCCTTTGCAGGTGCCGATACGCTTGCCACTTCGTATGCCCTTGCCACAGCCATCAAGAAGATAGGCGACTATGACGTCATCATTGGCGGACGCCAGGCCATCGACGGTGATACCGCCCAAGTAGGCCCGCAGGTTGCCGAAAAGCTGGGGCTGACGCAAGTGACCTACGCAGAAGAGATTCTGAACGTGGATAAAGCCGCCAAGAAGATTACCGTGAAACGTCATATTGACGGTGGTGTGGAAACCGTTGAGGCTCCCCTGCCCATAGTCATCACCGTAAACGGAAGTGCCGCTCCCTGCCGCCCGCGCAATGCCAAACTGGTGCAGAAGTACAAACGCGCCCTCGGTGCCCAGGAAAAAGCTGCCATCACCAAGGAAGGCGCTGAGCTTGCCTACGCCGGCCTCTACGAGAAATATCCCTATCTGAACATCACGGAATGGAGTGTTGCCGACGTGAACGGCGACCTTGCACAATGCGGTCTGAGCGGTTCGCCTACCAAGGTGAAGACCATTCAGAACATCTCATTCCAGGCCAAAGAAAGCAAAACGCTGACGGGCAGCGACAAGGATGTGGAAGATTTGATTGTTGAACTGTTAGCCAACCATACGATAGGATAAGATTATGAATAATGTATTTGTATATTTAGAGATAGAAGGCACAACAGTTGCCGACGTCAGTCTCGAACTCTTGACCAAAGGTCGTAAATTAGCCAATCAGTTGGGCTGCCAACTGGAGGCAGTTGCTGCCGGAAGCAATCTGGCAGGCATTGAAAAGCAAGTATTACCCTACGGAGTAGACAAACTCCACGTATTCGACGCTCCGGGCTTGTTCCCCTATACTTCCCTTCCCCACTCCTCTGTCCTCATCAACTTGTTCAAAGAAGAAAAGCCGCAAATCTGTCTGATGGGCGCCACCGTTATCGGTCGCGACCTCGGTCCGCGCGTTTCTTCCGCTTTGACCAGCGGACTGACCGCCGACTGTACCTCACTGGAAATCGGCAACCACGAAGACAAGAAGGAAGGCAAGGTTTACGAGAACCTGCTGTATCAAATCCGTCCCGCATTCGGCGGTAACATCGTTGCCACGATTGTGAATCCCGAGCACCGTCCGCAGATGGCAACCGTTCGCGAAGGTGTGATGAAGAAAGAGATACTGGACGCTGACTATAAGGGCGAAGTCATCAACCACGACGTTGCCAAGTACGTGCCCGAGACGGATTATGTGGTAAAAGTCATCGACCGCCACGTAGAAAAGGCAAAACACAACCTGAAAGGCGCTCCCATCGTGATTGCTGGCGGCTACGGCATGGGAAGCAAGGAAGGTTTTGACATGTTGTTCGAGCTTGCCAAAGAACTCCATGCAGAGGTAGGCGCCAGCCGTGCTGCCGTCGATGCCGGTTATGCCGACCATGACCGCCAGATTGGCCAGACCGGTGTCACTGTCCGCCCCAAACTGTATATTGCTTGCGGCATCAGCGGACAAATCCAGCACATTGCCGGTATGCAGGAAAGTGGTATTATCATCTCCATCAACAATGACGAGAACGCTCCCATCAATACGATTGCCGACTATGTCATCAACGGTACGGTGGAAGAGGTTATCCCGAAGATGATAAAATATTATAAATCACACAGTAAATAACAATAAAGGTAATCATGAAAGGGCTGATTCTTATATTTGTTCTTCTTTCAGGTATATCTTCCGCTATCGCTCAAGAAAAGCTCTGGTTGGACAAGAATTACCAATGGACGGACGACTCCATCCAGGCAGTCAAGTATGCTCTTGTTTCCAAGATAAACAAGAAGTGCATCAAGGTGGAAGAGTATGCTTTGGAAGGACAAAAGAAGGATGTCTGGCATTTCTCCGAATACAAAAGCAATCCCCGCAAAAGGATAAGGGAAGGCCTGCATACATCATTCTATGCAAATGGCAAGGACAGCCTGACAGAAGTATATAGAGACAACCGCCTGGAGGGGCAGACCATGGTGTATTATCCCGACGGTGCCATACATCTGGCCCGGAGCTACAGCGATGGTAAACTTGACGGAACACTCCTGCAGTACTATCCCGACGGGAAACTCCGTAGAGAGGAACACTATTCAGAGAATCAGTGTACCGGTGGAAAGATGTTCGACGAGCACGGAACTGAAATGGAACATCAGCCGTATTTCATGTTTCCATCCTTCCCCGGTGGAATAGAGAACCTCATGAAACTGGTGGCCAATGTTACCAAATATCCGGAAGACGCCTGGAAGCAAAAGGCAGAAGGAAGGGTAATCCTACGATTCGTTGTAGACGAAGAAGGCAAGATGACCCATCCCCAAATTCTCCAGTCCGTGCGCTATGACATCGACAAAGAAGCCATACGCGCTTTCGAGGCCATTGCCGACGTCTACCGCTGGTCGCCCGGCTATCAGGACGGAGAGGCCAAGCGAGTGAAATTCACCATACCCCTATACTTCAGAATACCTAAATAACCAAGAAATTATGGCAAATTTTTATACCGAAGTTCCCGAATTGAAGTATCATCTGAACAACTCGATGATGGAACGTATCTGCGAACTGAAAGAACGCGGTTACCAAGACAAAGACAAGTATGACTATGCCCCGCAGGACTATGCGGATGCTATGGACTCTTTTGACAAGGTACTTGAAATCACCGGAGAGATTACTGGAGAGATTATCGCTCCCAATGCCGAGGGCGTGGACGAAGAAGGTCCCCACTGTGCCAACGGCCGTGTGGAATATGCCAGCGGCACCAAGCAGAACCTCGACGCCATGGTAAAAGCCGGATTGAACGGTATGACCATGCCGCGCCGTTTCGGTGGCTTGAACTTCCCGATTACTCCGTACACCATGTGTGCGGAAATCGTTGCCGCCGCCGATGCCGGTTTCGGTAACATCTGGTCACTGCAAGACTGTATCGAAACGCTCTACGAATTCGGTAACGAAGACCAGCACAGCCGTTTTAT